>JGI24699J35502_11133599_pt1 | contig 12375 bp, 9 predicted proteins | sample TergutMp193P4_FD_35502 | JGI IMG/M metagenome (IMG submission 35502) | reverse complement strand
TACTAGCAGTTGGAACATTGCCAACTTGCGTTCGGGATCCATCGGCTCGATGAGCGCCTGATTACCGTCGCGTAGATCAACCGCACACCAACGCGGTGCTTTCCCAATACGTTGGTTAGGCCACGTGCGATCGGGCAGGTGCACCTCAAGTTGCTCGTGGTAGGGCACATAGCGGTGGGTGGGCATCGTCGAAGGACGCTGAGGGTTGCGTAGCGCAAGTCCGGACACGCTGTTTAGAATACCTGTAAACAACGGCAAAACGGCAGTAAGCAGGCGTGTTGGCTCAGAATCACCCGCTGGGCGCAGCCTTAGTTATGCCGCCCGCATTTCGTTGATGGCCCGACGTTGCAAGGCTAGGTCAACGTCAATGTCCTTTAGGGCTGCGAGCCACTCCAGCAGGGCTGGGTAGGTTGTGGGGTTGGCGGCGACTTGCGGCCTTAAGTGCGGGGCTTCGGCGGCGATTTGCGCTAATACTTCTGGCGCGGTGGCCGGGTCGAGAGCTTGCTGCAGGGTATATTTAGGCCGCTCTAAGGGGATAACTTGGGCTGATTCTGCGGCAGAATCGCCATTCAACTCACTTCCGGTTTTTACCTGCTCGCGATAAGTATTTGGACGCTTGAACTTTATTACATTAGTGCGCGCTGCCTTGATTTCCGCATTTGCTGACTGTGCGGCGTCCGTTAGTTCCGCACTATCTGTCGCTACCGCGATATCCTTATCGGCGGCATTGAACGGGGTGAATGGCCAATAGGAACCGGCGTTATCGCCGTTCGCTAACAAGGTTTTAGTGATTTGCCCACCGTCCTTTCGGCTGGTGGCTTTTTGCCCGATGCCGCCAAGGTAAACCTGTGCGGTGACATAGCAGCCGCTGATTAACGCTGCGGCCACCAAGGCCCATGTTATTGGTAATAGCGCAACACCAACCAGTACCGTAAGTAGTAATCCGCCTTTACGCAAAGTTTGAGGTGGCACGGCCATAACCGTATTGTAATATCCACTGTTCACATTAAGCGCAATGACGCGCCACACAAAAGCACTAATCGCGCTCCTAAATCCGGGCGACTCCGGATTCGCGGGCTGCCTTAGCAACCGCCTGCGCAACTGCCGGGCCAACTCTCGGATCAAAGGCCGCTGGAATGATGTAGTCGGCACTCAATTCGCTTGGTGCTACCAAATCCGCTAACGCATAAGCGGCGGCGAGTTTCATCTCATCGTTAATGTCGGAAGCTCGCACATCAAATGCGCCCCGGAATACGCCGGGAAAAGCGAGCACATTGTTTATTTGGTTCGGATGATCGCTGCGGCCAGTGGCAATTACGGCGGCACCCCCGGCTTTGGCGTCCTCAGGTTCGATTTCTGGTACTGGGTTAGAGCACGCAAAGATTACCGCGCCTTCATTCATGCTCTTAACCATCTCAGCGGTGGCGATATGCGGGGCGCTTACCCCAATAAACACATCTGCGCCTTTAAGAGCATCCGCTAAGGTGCCTTTTTGGTGTGCTAGATTGGTTACCTCAGCTATTTCTTGTTTGGCGGTGTTTAGCGCTGGGTCGCCTTTACAAATAATGCCATGCCGGTCAGTAATAACGATGTTTTGGAACCCGTCGGCTAGCAGTATTTTCGCAATCGCGATACCTGCCGCCCCGGCGCCGGTTATCACAATCTTAACGTCTTGTTTTTGCTTACCTACTACTTTTAACGCATTAAGTAAACCGGCGAGCGTAACAATCGCGGTGCCGTGCTGGTCGTCGTGGAATATTGGAATATCACACTTTTCCTTTAGTTTCCGTTCAATCTCGAAGCAGCGGGGTGCTGAGATGTCCTCCAGATTGACCCCACCAAAACTGCCCGATATTAGGTAAATGGTGTCAACAATCGTATCAACATCTTTACTTTTAATGCAGAGCGGGAAAGCATCAACTCCCCCGAACTCTTTAAAGAGCACGCATTTACCTTCCATTACTGGCATGGCGGCTTCGGGGCCGATGTCACCTAGACCGAGCACTGCCGTGCCATCGGTAACCACTAAACAAAGGTTCCAGCGCCGAGTTAAGTCATAAGAGAGGTTAATGTCCTCTTTTATTTCTAGGCAAGGCTGAGCCACACCTGGGGTGTAGGCCAGAGACAGTTCCTCTTTTGAGGTTACCGGCGCCCTTGAGATAACTTCAAGTTTGCCCTTTAGCTGCCGGTGTAGTTTTAGTGATTCAGCCGCGTAATCCATTTTGACCTTTCGGTATTAGTTAGTAGGGTTTTCGTTAGCGGGCACAGGGTACCTAGCTGGCGCTTAGAGTTAGTGTTCAAACGGGAACTTGAAATCAAGGCCGTACAAATCGCGTAAAGCCATAAACTCTTTCTGCACAGGTTCGCTGATCGGTACGCCTTTGTCTTTTCGCTCCAACCAAGTTAGGTATTCTTTTTCGCCGGCGGTGTAAATGCGTTCTTGCCCCGGTGCCTTACGCGAGGCGCGAAGTTCGCGCAGAATGTCGCCACAGATTTTCTTGAATGTCTCTAAACCCATGAATGCTTCTGGGTCAATAACGATAAAGAAGTGCCCGATATGGTAAGGGACTTTCTCACCTTCCGCGAACCCGGTTAGGCCTTTGAGGAAACTCCCAGCTTGGAGTGCCGCTGATAGCACCTCAACCACGGTGGCATAACCATAGCCTTTGTAACCGGCCAGTTCCTCACCGATACCGCCTAAGGGCGCTAGGGCCGCCTCACCAGTGTTTAGGGCAGTTAAAATGTGCTCACTGTCGGTTGCCGCTTGGCCGTCATTGCCGATTACCATGCCAGCGGGAGTGTCTATGCCCGCTCGTGCGTAATACTCGATTTTGCCCCGTTGCGTAATGGAAGTTGCGCAATCTAGCATGAACGGGAAATCCTCATCAGTAGGGAAACCGACGGTAAGTGGGTTTGTGCCTAACATATTTTCGACGCCAAAAGTTGGCGCGATAGATGGGCGCGCGTTAGTGCCAGTAATGCCAATCATATTTACTTTGGTTGCCATTGAGGCCCAATATCCAGCGATGCCATAATGGCTAGAATTTCGGACGACCACCATAGAGAGGCCAAACTTTTTCGCCTTTTCGATTGCCATTTCCATGGCTTGGTAACTAGCAACCATACCCATGCCATCATTGGCGTCTAACACTGCAGTGGTAGGAGTTTCCCGCAGAATATCTACTTTAGTAACGGGATATAGTATCCCCTCATTTATTCGATCAATATATATCGGCTTAAACCTGTTCGCTCCGTGGCTTTCGATGCCGCGCCGATCGCTCTCCATCAACACGTCAGCGCATAACTTGGCGTCGGCAGTTGGTACGCCAACCGCCTCAAATACCGCAGTCATAAACCGCTCGGCCAAGTCCCAAGCCAAATAAGGTCTAGTTTCCATTACGTTTTCCTTTTCCTTACTACAATTTACCATCATCGATGTGCTGCTGCCGTGAAAGTACCAGCCCAATAAACTCGGCTACACTCAGCAACCATTTCTGTTGCTCAGACGTGAAGGTGCTCTGGATAGCGTTTGGCACTACTAACTGCAAATTATGGCTTTTCATTTCACTGGTTTGTTGCTCGGTAATTGCCGGTTGAAGCGTTAATAGGTGTTTTTCCGGTATCCGTTGGGCTTCGGACAGTACCTGCCGCCAACGATCTTTTAGCGTAGTTTTCGCCCCTAGCATTGTGAGATATTCAGCGTTAAATAACTCACTATGATAATCGATAATTCCCGGAAAAATAAAGTCAGGTTTGGAATTGTTCTCCGTCACCTTTGAACAGTCAAATCGAAGCTGATAAGTCTCTAAAATGAATTTCAGATGATTCTCTAGCGCATGACCTGCCCGTGATTTACGACGGTTTTGTACCGCAAGGAAATATTTCGAGATAGCCTCAATGTCTAGCTCAGTTTTCGCCTCTTTGATAAACTCTGCGGAAACCTGCTCACTGACAAGGTGCTTCTCAAACGAGCGGAAAAGTGCCTCTTCCCGCTCCATCCAACTAACGAGTGCAGCGTCTGGATCGTCTAATGCGGAAATAAGAGGTAAGGTAGAGCGAGCATATTCAGAAAAGACCTTTGTCACGGGGAACGCGTCGCCGAAACGCGCTATCATTTCAGATAAATGGGTATCATCCTCTTGTTCGGCAGCAATCCCGATCTGCTCCAAAATCCACCGAGACGCGATGCTGAGGCGATCTTGCTCGTTGTTCAAGTCCTCGCGGATAGAATAGTCTCGTGAATTAGCATCAGTTATTCCAAACAACCAATTGAGTTGGCTGGCGACCGTCGAGCTACCTTCTGCGACTATGATCAACACGGTTTCATCTGGTTTTAGCCCGATTAAGAGTTCATCTCCTGCAACAGCAGAGTCCGATACATCCGTGCTTGGGAAATAGAGCCGGTACTCGGTTCGAGTCGCGTGATTCGCCCTTGCGTCATACCAAGTTACCCAACCGCTTTCAATAATAGGGCTGTCATCGCCATCGCTCAGGTAAATGAAAGTAGCGGGAAATGTCCTCCTTTCTGATCCAAACATATTTTTTAACGCTTGAACGCCGTTAAGTTCATGCTGATTACTCTTTGCGGTATCTACTTCCACCGGCTTTAAGGTCTTTGCCGCTACCGCTTTGAAGTAACTTGATAAATATCCTTTTTCCAACTTGCTTACATCCTGCTTTCAATCATTAGCTTCTGCAAGGTACGGTTCCATAATTTTTGCAACTTCTTTAATGACTGGAACAACGACAGAGTTGCCAAATTGCTTGTAAGCCTGAGTATCGGAGACAACGATTTTGAACTCATCATCATAACCCATTAACCGGGCACATTCACGGGGTGTTAAGCGGCGTGGGTTCCGGTCTCCCCTAGATACCAGTATTTCTGAGCCATCTTTGTAGTATCGCGCCGACAGTGTTCGAGTCACATCATTTTCGGTTACTAAACCATAACCAAAACCATTCCCTTTTGCCCGATGCTTGGCAGCATAATTCTGTAAATAGTTCCAGAGCCGATCAGATAAGATATACTTTGACTGAACCTTTCCCTCATCTGTCGTATAAGGCTCTTGCGAGCTCTCCGTCCCATCCTCTGGGTGCAAGACCGCTCGTAAGTGCGGGCGTTCATCAGGTATCGCTAACTGATCCCAAGAAAAAGCAACCGGAGAGTCGAACCCGACAATGATGATTCTTTCACGGTGTTGCGGAACCCATGATTGTCCGTCGATTATTTTCCAGAAAAGGTGATAGCCAAGTTGTTGTTCAAGGGTATCCCTGATGACTGAAAATGTTTTGCCGCCGTTGTGGGAGACGAGATTCTTGACATTTTCTAACAAAAACGCCTTTGGCCGTTTCGCAGCGATAATGCGAGCGACATCAAAAAATAAAGTCCCCTGGGTTGTACATTCAAATCCGTGTGGCCGACCTAGTGCGTTCTTTTTCGATACTCCGGCGATAGAGAACGGTTGACATGGGAAACCCGCTAGTAATACATCATGGTCTGGGATTTCCTCCGCTGGAAATGGCACAATGTCTCCGACAAAATGTTCCTTTGCGCTAAAATTAGCTTCGTAGGTTTTCTTGCACCAATCATTCCACTCGCTGGTAAACACACAGCGCCCGCCAATCGCTTCAAAACCTAAGCGGATTCCGCCTATCCCAGCAAACAAATCAATGAAGTCAAAGTTCGCCATCAATCCGCCTCCGTTCTAGGTTACTTCGCGTTCAGGTAGCTGATTATCGCAATTCGCTATTGCGCGGCAAGGGAGCGTAGGACGTAGGGCAGGATGCCGCCGTTGCGGTAATAGGCGGCCTCGCCGGGGGTGTCAATGCGCACGATGGCGTCAAACTCAATAGGGTTGGCAGCGCCGTCGGAGGGTGAACCTGACGCCTCAGCTACCGAATCTGCCGAATCTGCCGAATCGGCCGAACCCACCGAATCTGCCGCATCTACCGAACCATGCTTGGCGGCGACAACCCGCACCGTCTTGGGGGTCTCCCCACCATTAAGCGCCGTAATGCCCGTGATGGTGAACGTTTCGGTGCCATCCAACCCAAGCGTTTCTGCAGTCTGCCCATCCGGGAATTGCAATGGCAGCACGCCCATCCCAATCAGGTTAGAGCGGTGGATGCGCTCAAACGACTCGGCGATTACAGCCTTCACACCTAATAACGCCGTGCCCTTAGCTGCCCAATCCCGCGACGAGCCGGTGCCGTACTCTTTTCCGGCTAACACCACCAGCGGGGTGCCATTATGCGCATAGCATTGCGCGGCATCGTAAATAGGAACCACTTTTCCGGATCCGACAGTAGATTTAGCTGGTTCGCAGAAACACTTCGTAAAGCCGCCTTGTACCCCGGCGCCGTTATTCTCGGCAGCCAACAGTAAATTACGTAAGCGAATATTGCCAAAGGTGCCACGAATCATCACTTCATGATTACCGCGCCGGGCGCCAAAAGAGTTAAACTCACTAACGCCAACCCCATTGTCCAATAAATACTTGCCAGCGGGAGAATCCTTCTTTATTGAACCGGCAGGCGAAATGTGGTCGGTAGTAGTGGAATCGCCAACCATTACTAGCACCCGGGCGCCTGAAATATCAGTTACCGGAGCGGGCTGCGCGGTTAAGCCCTCAAAGTAGGGGGGATGTCGGACATAAGTCGAATCCGGTTCCCAAGCAAACGTATTTCCAGTAGGAACATCTAGCCCGTTCCATAGGGCATCACCAGCAAAAACGTCAGCGTAGTCTTTGACAAACATCTCGCGATCGATTGAACTTGCTATTTGCTGTTCAATCTCGGCATTTGATGGCCAGATATCGCGCAAATAAACATCGGCACCATCACTGCCTTTACCCAAAGGCTCGGTGTTAAAATCGAAATCCATGGTGCCCGCTAAAGCATAAGCGATAACCAACGGCGGCGATGCCAGATAGTTCATCTTGACGTCAGGGTTGATGCGCCCCTCAAAGTTTCGATTCCCCGACAATACCGCCGTCACGGCTAAATCATGCTCTTGGACTGCTGCCGAAACCTCGGGCAGCAAAGGCCCCGAATTTCCGATACAAGTGGTACAACCATAACCAACTAAGTTGAAACCCAGCTCATCTAAAGCAGGCCACAACCCCGCCCGCTCGAAATAGTCAGTAACAACCTTGGAGCCGGGTGCCAGCGAAGTCTTAACCCACGGCTTAACTGTCAGCCCCTTCGCGACGGCGTTGCGAGCCAGCAGACCAGCGGCCAGCATCACCGACGGATTGGACGTATTAGTACACGAAGTAATAGCCGCGATAGCGACATGGCCATGGTCCAATTCGGTGCCCAGCGCATCAAGCACGATGGGCTTGTGTGGCCGGGTAGCGGCAGCTTCAGTACCTCGCGCCGACCCCGCAGCCTCACCGTTTTCCGTGCTCCCCAAGGCATTTAGGTGATCGGCGCCAATGGTGCGGCCAGCATCCCCACCTGCCGCCCCAGCCGCAGCTGGACTCTTGTCAACATCTACCGCCAGCGGGTCAGAGGCCGGGAAGGATTCCTCATCCCCTTCATCCACCGAAGCCACCTGTGGCACGGCGTCAAAGGGCTTAAACCTGTTGGAAAACATCGCGGCTTCATCTGGGTGGACAAACTTCAGTACGGCTTGCTCGAACGCTGATTTGGCGTCGGTTAGGTTGATCCGATCTTGCGGACGAGTTGGCCCCGCTATAGATGGCACCACAGTGGAAAGGTCTAGTTCGAGATATTCGGAATATGACGGCTCAACATAGCCTTCCGCCGCAGGGTCATGCCATAACCCTTGGGCTTTAGCATATTGCTCCACCAGTTCAACTTGGTTATCATCGCGCCCGGTGAACCGCAAATAGCGCAAAGTTTCATCGTCAATCGGGAAAATAGCCACCGTAGAACCAAACTCTGGACTCATATTCCCAATAGTCGCCCGATTAGCTAACGGCACTTGCGCTACCCCGGCCCCATAAAACTCAACAAACTTGCCCACTACCCCATGCTTGCGCAGCATTTCGGTAATGGTTAAGACAACATCAGTGGCAGTTACGCCTGCCGGGATTTCCCCAGTCAACTTAAAGCCCACCACTTTAGGAATCAACATCGAGACTGGTTGGCCTAACATCGCTGCCTCAGCCTCAATGCCACCAACACCCCAGCCCAGCACGCCTAAACCATTGACCATCGTGGTATGAGAATCGGTGCCAACGCAGCTATCGGGATAAACGACAACGCTAGCCGCAGCACTCTCGCCACTAGCAGCACCCCCAACTACCGAAGGGGCTTGCATAACCACGCGCGTCAAATACTCAATATTAACTTGATGCACAATGCCAGTACCCGGCGGCACTACCACAAAATTCTTAAACGCCCCCTGCCCCCAACGTAAAAACTGATAACGCTCGCCATTGCGCTCATATTCGATCTCGACATTGCGCGCAAAAGCATAGGGCGTACCAAAAACATCAACCTGCACCGAATGGTCAATAACTAATTCCGCAGGCACTAGCGGGTTTATCTTTTCTGGGTCACCGCCTAAAGCCTCCATTGCCTCACGCATAGCTGCCAAATCCACCACGCAAGGCACGCCGGTGAAGTCTTGCATAACCACGCGGGCGGGCGAAAACTGGATTTCCTCAGCAGGCTCAGCCTTGGGATCCCATTTGGCTAATGCCGTGATTTGCGCCGCAGTGACATTGACGCCATCCTCATTGCGTAACAGGTTTTCCAACAGAATCTTTAGCGAGTACGGCAAACGCGAAGCCTCCGGCACCGCTGACAACGCAAAATACTCGTAATTCTGGTCTGCTACTTGCAACGTCTGCTGCGCCCCAAAGGTGTTCACGCCCCCACTTTAGTGCCGCCGTCGTCCAAACCCGCGCATCGCAACCGTGTCCAGTGCCAGTTGGCGGAAATCTATTATGCTTAGCCTTGTGCGTACCTTGAAAGTGTTAGCGGCGGTGTATCTGGCGGGCGTCCTCACCCTGACGTTGTGGCCCGGTTTGGCGCATACCGAGGTGCCGCGCTGGGCACATGGCGTGCTGCAGTTTGCCAATCACCTTGGCATTCCGCTCACGTTTGATGTGCTTGAGGCCGTCGCAAATGTTTTGATGTTTGTACCGCTGGGGGCATTTGGTATTTGGATAATAGGCGATTGGCGCGAGATTATCCATAAACCTGAGGTCGTTGATGTTATCGGACACAGGTCTTATTTATCGGTAGCCAGCGAAGTGGTGCTGGCGGCAGCCGTGTTATCGGCGGCTATTGAGGTGGCGCAATTGCGTATTCCGGGGCGGGTTACCTCTTTTGATGATTGGTGGCGCAACACTTTGGGCGCTGCGGTTGGTACCGGCATTGGGTTGGCGACTTTGGTGGCGCATCGGCGGCGGCTGCATCGGCGGTTAGGCCGGTAAGGTTATCGGTATTAACTCGCAGGCTATCGGCCCGCAGGGTAATAGCGGTTCTGGTGGGGTGGCCGACACTCGCGCTTGCTTGGCGACACGGTGAGCTACACGGTGAGCTACGCGGCGGGCGACGCGGTAGGTAATGCGGTAGATAATGCGGCAGGCGACGCAGTAACTAGCGGGGCACGCCTTGCTCTAGTTCTACTAGATGCGAGTAATTATGCTCGGATAAGGACACGTTTTATATCGTAATTATCAGTTGAAGGATTTAGTCTTATGAGCATCGGTACGCCAATCCAAGCCCGGGTGAAAAACGTTGCGCCGGTTTTTTGTAGTGCGTGTGGGCATCAGCTTGATGCTGGCGCTCGGTTTTGCGCGAGTTGCGGGCAAGCCGTCGCTGGCAAGGCTGTCGCTGGGAAGGCCACGTCCGTTAGGGCGGCGTCGCGAGCAACACGTGGCACTCGCGTCGCGCCGGTTACCACGATCGTAGACCGCCCTCAGAACAACTTTACGAAAATAGCCGCGTTGGTAGCGGGGTTAGCGCTGCTGGGTGGTATCGTCGCGTTAGCATTGCATAGCCGCACGCAGCAACCAGTGGCGAATGTTCCGGCACCGGTTGTGGTCACAGAACCCGGTGAGGTAGCTCGCCCAGTTGCCATCCCCGGCCCTGATTACGACGGCAGCCTCGATCCGGTGCTCGGCATTCCGCTCGACGGGGTAGGTGCGCTGACGTCTGCGGTGGCCGCGCCCGTCGTGATAGATTTGTACTCCGATTTTAGCTGCCCTTATTGCCGTCAATTCAAGACGGATCATGGCGATGAACTGCTCCGCCTCGCAGCCGACCCGAATTTCTCAGTGCGCTACCATCCAGTTAACTTCCTAGATCGATCCGGCGACGGCACCGGCTGGTCAACCTTGGCAGCCTCGGTATTTTTGCAGACGGCGGCCAGCGATCCGGCGCACACTTGGGATGTGAGCGTGGTACTGCTTGACCATCAAGGCGATGGGCTAACTGGCGACGCGGTAGTGGAACTAGTGAACCAAGCCACCGGCGCTAACTTACCGCCGATGGGTCAAATCCTGCCCAGCCAAAACGCATTGTTGGGCGGCTTCATGGATAACGCCCGCGCGATGAACATTGACTCGGTGCCCACCATCCTAATCAATGGCGTCGCATGGGACCGCAATGGTTCCCTTTACGAAGCCGCGCAACGCGCCCTGCCTTAGTCAACCCTGCCTAAGTCAAGCTCTTTGGTTAAGGTGGCGACGGCTTCTACGTGGTGGGTTGATGGGAACAGATCGGCGGCTTTAAGGCCAGTAAGTTGGTAACCGTGGTTAGTAAAATAGGAAATGTCGCGGGCTAAGGCTGCCGGGTCGCAAGCGACATAAACAACTCGGACGGGTTTGAGTGCCGCGATCTGGTCAACCACTTGCCGCCCCGCGCCCACTCGTGGTGGATCAAGGATGACGACATCAACCTTATTCAAACGAATAGCGCCACGGCCTCTACCGTCACCAGTAAAACGTCTTAGCGTTTGCGCAACATCGCCGGATAAAACTTTGATTTGCGGAAAAGGTTTGGCATTCGTTTTCGCATAAGCGGCAGCCTTCTTATTTCCCTCAATAGCAATAACTTGACCTTGAACTCCTACCGCATCCGCAATAGGCAAAGTGAATAGCCCAGCACCGGAATATAAGTCCAGCACCGTATTGCCCGGCCTCAATGCTGCACTAGCCAACACGGTGTCAACCAACCACTTGGGGGCTAACTGGTGCACCTGCCAAAACCCGTCGGCAGCCACCTGATAGCGATATCCCCGCACTTGCTCAACGACGTCGCCGCTCGCCTCCGGAGCCGGAGCGCCATCGTGCCAGACCTCACCATTAACCAACAACACTCCATCTTCCGCAGTACCATTTGCGGGCACTACCGCCAGCAGCCGTGCATTCGCAGGCCAGCCCCCATGCCAAGCCCGTTGTCGGGCCAAAAACTCGCGCAACGCTGGGGTAGCTAACGGCATATCGGTCAGTGGCACGATCTCACGGCTGCGGTGCTTAGACATGCCCGCGCGGCCCTTGGCGTCGGTGACCAACTCAACGCGGGTGCGATAGCCGGTCGTTTCTCCATCCCCGAGCGCCTCGACAGCCACGGCTGGACCGTCCCGCAAGGTAGCGTCGTAAGTTAGGTCGATGCCTGCCAACCGGTGCAACTGCTCAGCAAGTACCGCAGCCTTCCAACGGCGCTGCCCAGCGGGTGAGACATGCGCGAGTTCGCCACCGCCCACTCCCCCGGCGCCAGCCTCCGGCCACGACGACGGCACCCGGTATTCTGACGGCGATGCGATGATTTCCATGGCGTCGGCTCGCCAAACCTTACCGCGCTCGGTAAGACGCGCTCGCACCCGCTCACCGGGCAACGCATGACGCACAAAAACCACCCGCCCTGCATCCGGCCCGCTGCCAATCCGCGCCACACAATGCCCGCCATGCGCTACCGGCCCGATATCCAAGATGAGTTCGGCGTCATCACCCTCGCCGATAGGTTCGGGGTTAGGCGTCTGAGCCGTAGCGGGATGCGGGGGCGGATTCTGTTCCGACCGTACCGCTTCGTCCGGATTTGCTTTCAAAGCCGCCTCGGTAGCGGCGCCTAGCGCGTCGGTCGCGGTTGGGAATGGTGGGATGGGAATAAGGCGCGGATCTCGTAAACGCATTTTACTTCGCTATCGTATGCAGTTTCGGTGGTTTAGTTAAGGCCATTTAACGCTTAGTATAGCGGTGTGCGCATAGATGTTTGGTTGTGGGCAGCGCGGTTCTTTAAGACGCGGGCGACGGCAGCCGGGCTGTTGCGGGCCGGACGGGTGCGAGTTAACGATGTGGTGGCCAAGCCCGCCACTCAGGTTAAGCCCGGTGACCGGATAACTTGGCGGGATCCGATGCGTGACCGCGAGGTGGAGGTGGTCGAACTGCTGCCCAA
>JGI24699J35502_11133600_pt1 | contig 12377 bp, 13 predicted proteins | sample TergutMp193P4_FD_35502 | JGI IMG/M metagenome (IMG submission 35502) | reverse complement strand
TCGTCATCCTGGTGATCGCCCTGCGTTTCGTGAACCCCACCCAGTTGGTGGCCCGGGTACGCGACGAGACCACCGACTGAGGCTAACTCAGCTCGGCGTGGATGGCCAGCATCTTGGCGACGGAGGCGTCCCAGGGATAGCGTTCGGCGCAGGCGCGGGCCGCCTGGCGTACTCCCGGCTCATCTGACTTCAGCCGCCCGGCCATCCTCAGGACGGCGTCGGCGAGGAAAACCGGATCCGGCGAGGCCCATTCCGCACAGGACACGTCCACCAGTTCCCTGGCGCCTCCCCTGTCGGCGGTCACGGCGGGGGTCCCACAGGCCAGGGATTCCAGGACGGCCAGACCGAAGGTCTCGGCGGGGCAGACCGACAAGTCGATGTCGGCGGAACGGTAAGCCTCCGCCAGCGCGGCCCGGGAATCCAGATAGCCGTGGAAGAAGACGGGGGAATCTCCGGCCAATGTCCGCAGTTCTTCGATATGGGGGCCTGTTCCGAAGACGTTGAGCTGGACGCCGATCCCGCGCCTGTCGAGTTCGACCGCGGTCGCCACCGCCAGATGGGGGCTCTTCTCCCTGGACAGCCGCCCGGCATAGATCAGCCTCAGCTGGGGCCCGGGTCCCGACTCCCTCGGGGCGGGGGCGAACTCCGTGAGGTCGACGCCGAGGGGCACGATCGCCAGATTCGCTTTCGTGTCGATCCATTCTCCCGCGCTGTACCGGGTGGTGACCACGACGCGATCGTAGTGTTTGGCAAGCCAACGGTTGAGCCTGTGGATCGGTTTGGCCACCTCGAGTTCGAGGAACATGGACGCCTGATCGTCCAGACGCTCATGGGAGAACAAGACCGATCCGACATCGTGCCTGCGGGCCCACAATCCCGCAGCAGACATCGTCCATTTGTCGGAGACCTCGACGGATGTCGGTTGGAACCGGTCCAGCACCTGGCGTACTTTGGCGGTGTTGAGGACCATGCGGTACCCCGAACCCAACGCCGGCGACGAGATGGTCACGACGGTCCCAGTCTGAGGAGAAGTGACGACCGAATCGGCGGGACCGGGTACGATGAGCAGCCGCTCGTGGCCGGCGCCGACGTAGCCGCGTCCCAGCTTGTCGACCGCCCTCCTCAACCCGCCGGAGGTCGGTCCGACGAAATTGGCCAGCTGTGCGATGCGCATGAGACTCCCTTACTGTGACTGATGCTTGCGTATCTTGTGGACGTAGACCGTGTTCGTCTTGCCCGACACGCCCATGGGAATCCCGTACACCACGACGATCCTGTCCCCCGGCTTGGCCATCCCCTGCGCCAACAGGACCTCGTCCATCTCGGCGATCATGGACTGGGCCTCATGGGTTTTCGACACGAAGGTCGTCAGCCCCCAGGCGATGCCCAACTCCCTCTTCGTCTTCTCGATCGGGGTGAAGCACAAGATGGGGATCTGGGTGCGCAGACGCGACAGACGCCTGGCGGTGTCCCCCCTAAGGGAGAATCCGGCGATGTAGCGGGCGTCCAGTTGCTGGGCGACCGCCGCGGCACCCCAGGTGACCACGCCCGAGGTGGTGTGCGGATCCCATTGGATGGTGTCGATCTCCCGGAATCCGTGCTCCTCGACGGCGAGGATGATCCGAGACATCGCGTCGACGGCTTCGACGGGATAGGCGCCCACCGCGGTCTCCCCCGACAGCATCACCGCGTCCGCGCCGTCCATGACGGCATTGGCCACGTCTGAGGCCTCCGCCCTGGTCGGGCGCGGGGCTGAGATCATGGATTCCAGCATCTGGGTGGCGACGATGACGGGTTTGGCCCAGGTACGGGCGGCATTGATGATCCTCTTCTGTGCCAACGGGACGTCTTCGAAGGGAAGCTCCACACCGAGATCCCCACGGGCGACCATGAAGGCGTCGAACGCGTCGATGACCTTGTCCAGATTGTCCAGAGCCTGGGGCTTCTCGATCTTGGCGATGACGGGGGCGCGTACCCCCACCTCGTCCATGACGGCATGGACGGGTTTGATGTCCTTCGGGGAGCGGACGAAAGACAGGGCGACCATGTCCACGCCCTGGGCCAGCCCCCAGCGCAGATCCTGTTCGTCCTTCTCGGACAAGGCCGGTACGCTCACAGGCACTCCGGGGAGATTGATCCCCTTGTGATCGGAGACGGGGCCTCCCACCTGGACCTTGCACTCCACATCCGTGTCGGTCACGCTCACCACAGTCAGGCAGAGCCGTCCGTCATCGATCAGGATGGCATCCCCGGGACCCACATCATGGGGCAACCCCGCGAAAGTGGTCGAACAACGGTTCTGATCCCCGGGGACGTCTGAAGTGGTGATGGTGAACCTCTGTCCCGCCGTGAGAGTGACCGGCGACTGGGCGAAGGTGCCCAGCCGGATCTTGGGGCCTTGGAGGTCGATGAACGTGGTCACCGATTTGCCCGTACGCTCACACGCTGCTCTCAGGTTGGCCAGGGTCTGCTCGTGGGTGGCGTAATCCCCATGGCTCATGTTGAGCCGGGCCACATCCATTCCGGCATCGATCAATTCGACCAGCCGGTCCACTTCCATGGAGGCCGGTCCCATCGTTGCGATAATTTTAGCTCTGCGCACCCATCAACCATACGCTACGAGGGCCGTCGGAATGAAGTCAGAACCGCCGATGGGCGGGGAGATCCTGCCCGGTCCAGGTTGACAACCGGATGACAGACGCGAACGGTCAGGACAAAACATCCAGGCAGTGGGCGAGGTCCGGCGGATAGTCGGAGGTGAACAGCATGTCGTCACCGGAACGGGGATGGGTGAAACCGAGTTCCACCGCGTGCAGCCACTGACGGTTGAGGCCGACTTCTGCGGCCAGGTGGGGGTCGGCCCCATAGAGGAGGTCCCCCACGCAGGGATGGCGGATCGCGGCCATGTGCACACGGATCTGGTGGGTGCGCCCCGTTTCCAGGTTGATTGTGAGCAAGGTCGCCCTGAACAGCCTTCTGATCGTCGAATAGTGGGTGACGGCCGCCCGCCCGCCGGGGTCGACAGCCATCTTCCACTCGTCTGTCCTCGCATGTCCGATGGGGGCGTCGATCGTGCCCGCCACGGGGTCGGGGTAGCCCTGGACCAGCGCATGGTAGACCTTGTGGACCTCCCGGCCGCTGAAGGCCTTCTTGAGCCCTGTGTAGGCCATCTCCGACTTGGCGACCACCATCAGCCCGGAGGTGCCCACATCCAGGCGGGACACGATCCCCTTGCGCTCGGGAGGACCCGCGGGACACAAGTCGAAACCGGCTGCGGCCAGATGTTCCACCACCGACGGGCCGTCCCAGCCCAGGGAGGGATGGGCGGCGATCCCGGCTGGCTTGTCCACCACGACAAGGTCCGCGTCGTCGTAGACGATGGCCATCCCCTCCACCAGGGCCGGACGGATCCGGACCGAGCGTTCTTCGATCTCCACCTCCAGCATGGCTCCCGCACGCAGCCTGTCGGATTTGTGGATGGCGGTCCCGTCCATCGTCAGACGGCCTTCACCCGCGGCCTGTTCGACCCGTGATCGGGAGATGCCGAACAGCCGCGACGCGCCCACATCCGCCCGGCAATCGGCGAGCCCTTCTGGAACGAATCCGATCGGCATGGTCACCGTGACTCATGGTTGGAATACGACACGTGTCCGCCGCCCAGATCGATTTTGAACACGAGCGTGTTGAGGACGATGAGGATCGCAGCACAGGTCAGCAGAATGTCGGCCACGTTGAAGACGGCGAAATGCTTCAGGGAGAAGAAGTCGATGACATGGCCCCGGAAAGGGCCGGGGGAACGGACGAGCCGGTCGATGAAGTTCCCGGCCACTCCGGCCATGCCCATGCCCACGGCGACCGCCCACAACTTCGAGCGTACCCTGGGGATGACCCACACGCTCACCGCGATCAGGACAACCAGGGCGAGGATGGAGAACACCACGGTCAGGGACGTCCCCGTGCTGAAAGCCGCACCGGGGTTGCGCAGAAGGCGGAGTGTCAGGACATCGGAGAGGATCGGGATCGATTCACCGGGCGCCAGACGGGCGATGGCGAGAGCTTTCGTGATCTGGTCGAGACCGATGCCGGCCACGATGATCCCAAGCATCACCATCCACACCCCTCGGGTCCGCCCAGATGTCATGGACGCCTTTCCAGACGCTGTTTGCATGCCACGCACATCGTGGCACGCGGGAAGGCCTGAAGCCGGGCTTTGCCGATGGGTTTGCCACAGGACTCGCAGATCCCGTAACTGCCTTCGTCGAAGAGTTTGAGCGCCAACTCGGACTGCTCGAACATCTCCCGTGCGTTGGCGACCAGAGACATTTCTTGGTCTCTTTCGAAATTGGTGGAGCCCACATCCGCAGGATCGCGTCCGGCCATGTCGGAGCCCTCTGTGAGCAATTCGGTCAACCCGGCCTGGGCGGTCAGGTATTTCTGCTCGAAAGAGGCCACATCGTCGTGCAATTGCTCTCTGATTTCAGCCAATTCCTCGTCCGTCCATGGTTCTTCGCCATCGGCCACCGGAATCGAAATACTCACCGAATTCACCTTATCCTTTGGCATCCCCATAGAAACCTCCTTGCATGATTGGGTCATTCACCGTACGCATACTGTAGCGGTCAGAAGCCAAAAGGGGAAGTTGGGATGAACAATTGGCGGCGGTCAGCCCTCGAGCAGGGCGTCGAGACGGGGTGTCGCGCTCGTCGTGTCCGCATTCCACTCATTGGCGGTACGGGCCGGAGTCTGCAGCAGATCCGGAACCTCATCGGGTGCGAACTGGGAGGAATCCAACCTCTCGATCTGGCTCTTGAGGTACCCGGTCATCGTCTGACGGAAGCTCTTCTCATAGGTGCGCAGCTTCTCCACCTTGGCGAACAGGACGTCCCTCTCCGATTCCAGGGCTCCGAAGACCTCGGCACGGCGTGCGGCGATCTCTCCGTCGATGGTGGCGGCCCTCTGCTGGGCCTCTTGGACGAGTCTCTCGGCATTCGTACGGGCGTCGCGGTCCGTACGCTCGGCCCTCTCCTGGGCTTCCGCGGTCATCTGGGCGGAGGAATCCGTCGCGGAGCGCAGCATCTCCTCTGCGGAGAACTGGGCCTCGGACTTGACCTGGGCGGCGTGGGCGTCGGCTTCCGCCTTGACCCTGGTGACATAGGCGTCGGCCTGTTCCCGCAGCGTGTGGATCTCGTCTTCGACGGCCTGCTTGCGCTTCAGGGCTTCCGTCGTGGCCTCGCTGACCAGATTGTCGGCTTGTTCCGTGGCCAATTGAACCAGGCGTACGACTGCGGAACTCGCCTCGGGGCTCGTGGTGACGGCGATGGGCATCGAGTCGTTGATCTTCTCAGCCGACATCAGACGTTCGAGTTGTTCGCGCAGCTGATGGTTCTCCCCGGTCAGGCGCATGACCTGATCCTGCCCGACGGAATTGCGCTGAGCCTCGGCGAGCTGGCTGCGGGCCTGTTCCAGTTGGACGCGTGTCTGATCCAATTGGGCGGTGGCCTGATCCAACTGGATCCTCAACTGGTCGGCCTGGCGGGCCAGAGCCTCGTCGGCAGTGCCGGAGAGGGAGGCCTGGGCCTGTACGCGGGCCTGGTCGAGTTCGGCTTGGAGACGCGCCACCTGCGACTTGTAGCCATTCCGGTCTTCTTGGAGGCGGGAGATCTGGTAGCGAAGGTTTTCGAGTTCCTGATCGTTGTTTCCCGACGAAGAGTCGCTGAGCTGACGCCTCAGATTCTCGTTGTCCAATGTCATGGCTTCGACTGTTGCTTCGATCTTGTCGACGAACAAATCAACGTCGGACACCACGTAACCGCCCTTGCGCGGTGAAACGTGGAACCTTGTCTTGCGCACCTCGTCCAGAGTCATCGTCATGGCATTTACCCTTTCAGCGTGGCAGAAATCAATCCTGAGAAAATGATGAGTATGGCTAGGCTACCGCAGAGGAAGCAAATGCTCAATCCGAAATGCCCAACAGTGGTCACCAGAATACCTTCCGGATCAAACAAAGACCCATCCCACGACCTCCATCAGCAGAATGATAAGGAAAAATAGAACGAGAAAGGCCATATCGAGTTGCATATTTCCAAGTCTCAAGGGTCTGATGAACTTTCGGAGAAATCTCAACGGAGGATCTGTCAAAGTGTAGGTTCCTTCAGCGATAACTAAGAAAACACCCCGCGGATGCCATCGGGGATTGATGGCCTGGATCCACGACAAGATGGCTCTCAGTATCAGAACAAGTTGGTAGAGCGACAGCAGTCCCGTCAGGACTGTACCCACGATCGCCATGGCATCACTCGTGGATGCGGTCAGTGAGCTGATCCCTGTCCGATTCGGTGAATTCGATCGATGCGGGAATGAGGAGGAAGACCCGGGGAGTGATTCGTTCCAGTTTCCCGTCTGTGACGAAAGCCATCCCCGATGCGAAATCGATCAGCTTCTGAGCCTGCTTCTCATCTGTGGTCGTCAGATTGAGGACGATCGGTATCCCCTCTTTGAAGGTCTCCCCTATCTTTGCCGCCTCGCCGAAGGAGTACGGGCGGAAATGACGGATCTGACCGATTGACACCCGGCTCGACGCCGTACGACGGCGCTGGTCGAGCGAGGTCACCGTGCCGTGACGGACCGGCTGGGGTTGGGACCTGGTCGATCTGGCTTGGTCGATGTCGACAATGTCCGTGGGTTCGTCATCGGAATTCGGATCGGCGAACTCGGTTTCGAACTCGTCGTCCTCATCCTTTGCACTCGGGCCCAGGATGAACGCTGCGACCCGGCTGAAACGGTCAGGCATGTCACCTCCTAAAATTCCTATGTTTCAGGGTACATGTCTGGTTGACTGATGGATTGTCAACACGCGGAGAACCCAGACATTCGGTACGGTGATCATTGAGCCTTCCTCGGGATGTGCTCCGCCGGCGCGGCCAGTCGTGAGAGTCCCCCGGTGCTCCATGGCGGGAAAACATGCCACCATCACGGGAAATCACACCCGATGAGGTGCGAAGCACGTGAGGGATGACGTGCTAAAGCGGACTCAGCCAGACGAGACCGGCTTGGCGGCCGGTTTGGCCGTGGTCGCGGCGGTGGGAGAAAAAACGGGGGTCGCAGGAGGTACAGGGATCGCATCGCACGGTTGGGACCGATTCGGCTTCGAGGACGGATTCGGCGCCGGCCCCCAGGTCGATCGCGGGGGTTGATTCGCGGGAGAGGGCCCGGGCGGCGGGGATCTGCTGCCAGGCTTGTTCGGCCATGTCGGGGGGGACCTCGTAGCAAGCGGCGCAGATGTGGGGACCGATCCACGCCCGGATGTGACGGGCGCCCAGGGCGCGCATGGCAGCCACGGTGTTCTGGAGGATTCCGGACAACAGACCGACGCGGCCGGCATGGGCCGCCGCCACCACACGGGCTTCGGGATCCGCCAGCAGAACAGGCACACAGTCGGCCACACGGATCGCCAGGGCCACACCATCACATGTGGTGATCAGTGCGTCTGCGACCGGCATCTGGTCCAGGGCGACCTCTCCGCTGTGAGCCTGCCCCGTACCGCTGTTGTGCGGGAGGTGGGATCCTGGGCCGACGAGCGAGATCGTACCATCCGGAACAACGACCTGTTCCACATGGTTGCCGTGGACCTGGGAACAGATGGCGATTCGGTCCACTTTGATGAGATCGGAGAGAATCTGGAAGTTTCTGGCCAGATGGCCGGGGTCGTCCGCATCGGCCCGGCCCAGGTTGAGGGAATCCAACGGTGGAAGGCTCACCCCGCCGAGTCGGTCGGTGAACGCGACGCCCACGCCCCGGTTGTCGCCAGGGCCGATGAAGGTGGAGAAGGTCACTTGAAGAAATCCGGGAGCTCGATCCCGTCATCCTCGTCGGTCTTCTTCGGCCTCCTCTGAGGCGGGAACGAGGGTTCGGACGAACTCCGGCGAAGAGAGGGCGAGGGTTCGACCGGGTCCGGGGCCGGCACGGGAGAAGGTGCCGACACGGACGGTACGAACGGAGTGGATGACACAGACGGAGCAGACGGGGTGAATGTGGGACGTTGGGAAGCCATGGTCCTCGTCCGTTGCGGGAGTCCGTCGAACCCGGCCGCGATCACCGTGACACGCACCTCGTCAGCCAGAGCATCGTCGATGACGGTACCCCAGATGATGTTGGCGTCCTCTGCCGCGGATTCCTGGATGAGGCTCGCCGCAGCCGACACTTCGTGCAGCAACAGGTCCGAACCGGCTGCGATCGACAGCAACACCCCCTTGGCACCGTCGATGCTGGACTCCAACAAGGGCGAGGAGATGGCCATCTGGGCCGCTTTGCGCGCCCGGTCCTCCCCGCGCGCCGCGCCGATCCCCATCAGGGCGGTACCGGTGTTGGACATGACAGCTTTCACATCCGCGAAGTCCACGTTCACCGTACCCGGGGTGGTGATCAGATCGGAGATGCCGGCGACGCCCTGCATGAGCACCTGGTCGGCCTGCCTGAAGGCATCCAACATGGACACCTGGATATCGGACATCTCCAACAACTTGTCGTTGGGAATGACGATGAGAGTGTCGACCTCGGCTCGCAACGCGTCGATCCCCTCGTCGGCCCGCTGGGCGCGGCTGCGTCCCTCGAAACTGAACGGCCGGGTCACCACACCGACTGTGAGGGCGCCCAGGGAGCGGGCGATGCGCGCGACCACAGGGGCTCCGCCCGTACCCGTGCCGCCGCCCTCGCCTGCTGCCACGAACACCATGTCCGAGCCTTTCAGGGCCTCCTCGATGTCTTCGGCGTGGTCCTCGGCGGCCTGCCGCCCCTTCTCCGGATCGGCTCCCGCCCCCAACCCCCTGGTGAGATCGCGTCCGATGTCAAGTTTGACATCCGCGTCGGACATGAGCAACGCCTGTGCGTCCGTGTTGACAGCGATGAATTCGACGCCTCGCAGTTCTTCCTCGATCATGCGGTTCACAGAATTCACGCCGCCGCCGCCGACGCCGACGACCTTGATGACAGCTAGATAGTTTTGTGATGCGTTCGCCACGTGTTGGCCTCATCTCCAATATCGAATGTGTGCTGTGTGCCAGAGTATGAGACTGGGCGGTCATCTGCCAGCACGCGGCGCTCGACTCGCCGTACCCTCAACCTTGGGTTCAGACTTCACCGGGTCGCGGGATGGCTGGGGGAACTCACATCATAGTAATGGGCGTTCACATGGAGCAGTCCGTCGATGACCTGGGCTTTGAGGCCGGAGTCCTCGGCGCTGCCCCAGAGGATCTCGGAGCCGTTCGACAACCCGATGGTGAAGGTGTCGGGGGTTTGGGCCCCCATCCAGGACATTTGGGTACGCACGGAGTCCGGCAGGGCTTGGACGATCACGGCCGCGTCGGCCATGAGCCGGTCCGATTCCGGCGTGTGGTCCACGGTGAGGTTCACCGCCGGGAGGCCCTCGGGCACGGAGGCGACCGTCAGGAAGCCCATACCCGTCGAATCGACCAGGAGATATTGCGAACCGACGGAAATGACGTACACTGCGACCCGCTCGGTCACTGAGATCTGGACCGTCCCCGTCAGACTCCTGGTGACCGTCGCGTCAGCGACGGGAGACACCTCGCGGACACGGTTGCGGATGGCGTCGGTGTCGATCCGTGCCAATGGAACACCCAGGGGCACCTGCGCGGCTGCCACGATCTGATCGGTGCTCGCCTGGGAATTGCCCTCCACCCGGACCGAGTCGGCTTCGAAGAGGGAGGAGAACCACACGATCCACACAACGGCTGCGATGAGCAGGACTGCTGCGATCGGCACAGCCACACGGATGACACGCCGGCGGACCTGGCTGCGGTGGCGTGCCCGGATGATCGCTGTCGCGTCATGCACCCGGTCGGGACGAGGAGCGGCCATCACACCTCCAGCCTTTTCAACAGTACGGGACCCAGCGTGGTCACCGATCCGGCGCCCACTGTGAGCAGCAGGTCACCGGGAGCAGCCATCCCGGCGAGCACATCGGCGGCGTCATCGATGTCCGGCACATATCTGACCCGGCCCCCGTGGTCCCGGACGGCATCGGCGACCAACTCCCCCGTGACCCCCTCGATGGGTTCCTCCCTGGCCGGGTAGACGTCCAGAACCACCGTCTGGTCGGCCCGGGCCAGTGCTGTTCCGAAGTCGTCGGCGAAGATCTTCGTCCGTGAGAACAGGTGGGGTTGGAAACACACGATGACACGGCCCTGGCCGGCGACGGCCCGGGCGGCGGCGATGGTGGCCGCCACCTCTGTGGGATGGTGGGCGTAATCGTCGATGACCGTGATCCCTCCGGCTTCGCCGACACGCTGGAAGCGGCGCGCCGTGCCGTGGAATGACGCCAGATCTTTCACCACCTCGTCCCTGTCCGTCTCCAGCACCTCTCCCACGCAGAAAGCGGCGGCGGCGTTGTGAAGATTGTGGACCCCCGGAAGATTCACCCTCAACTGTGCCGACCAGTCTCCGTAGGTCAGCAGGGCCTGCGAGGTGAACCCGTTCAGCGAGACATCGCTCAAACGGACGTCGCACCCCTCCGTCTCCCCGTATGTCATCACGGAACGGCCCTGTGTTCGAAGCTTCTCCCCGAGCTTGCGTGCGCCCTCGTTGTCGGCGTCCAGGATCACCAGCCCCACGGAATCTCCTGTGGCGAAGGCCTCGAAACCCTCGGCGTAGTGTTCGGGGGTCCCCCAGTTGTCAAGATGGTCGGCGTCGATCCCGGTGATCACCGCCACCTGTGTGGGGTACTGGAGGAAAGAGCCGTCGGACTCGTCGGCTTCCACGATGAAGGCGCAACAGGTACCGATGTGAGCCCCGGTGCCCGTGTCGAGCATGGTGCCCCCGATGACGTACGAGGGGTCGCCCGCATGGGCCAATCCGGCCACGCACATCGCCGACGTGGTGGTCTTCCCATGGGTGCCGGCGACGCAGATCGCCGCTCGGCAGCCGATGAGACTGGCCAGTGCGAGGCTCCGGTGCAGAATGGGCAGCCCGAGGCGGCGGGCCTCCGCCAACTCGGGATTGTCCTCATGGACCGCTGAAGAAACGACGACCGTATCCACATTCTCCAGATGCGACGGATCGTGCCCCACCCACACCGTCGCGCCCTCGCGGGCCAACTCGGCCAAAATTTCCGAGTCGTGCTGGTCCGAACCCGACACATGGGCGCCCCGGGCGAGGAAGCCGCTGGCGACCCCGCTCATCCCCGCACCGCCGATGGCGATGAAGTGCACGCGTCCCAGGCTCCTGAACGCCGGGATGGGTTGAGGTTGGATCAGTGTCATCGTCGTCTCTCTTCCGCGGCGTCGAGTGCGTACCGCGCGACCGCCTGGGCGCCGTCGCGGGGCATGACATGGACGGCGGCCTCGCTCATCGCCGCCAGCCTGGATTCGTCGCAAAGGATTCCGACGGCCTCACGGGCCAGGCGTCCACCGGTCAGATCAGCGTCGGCGATGAGGATCCCCCCGCCGGCGGCGACGACCCCGGCGGCGTTCTTGGCCTGTTCCCCGTTTCCGTGGGGCAGAGGGACGAAGATGACGGGAAGCCCAGCCAGCGCGGTCTCCGTGACCGTGCCGGCTCCCGATCTGGCGGCCATGAGGTCGGCGGCGGCATAGGCCTGGTCCATCTGTTCGACATAGGCGACCCTGACATATCCGGGGTAGGCGTGAGCAGGGCGGTCCTGGTCGAAATTCTTTTTGCCTGTCACATGAAGAACCGAGATCCCAGCCTCCTCGAAGGCCGGCAACGCCGCGACCGTCGCCTCATTGAGGGATTTCGCACCCTGCGACCCGCCTGAAACCAACAAGACTTTGGCTTCCGGATCCAGGCCGAACACCTCCCTGGCGCGGACCTGTTCGGCTGTCCTGTCCAGATTCGCGACCCGGGCCCGGACGGGCATCCCCGTCACGATCTGGCGGGGCAGGCCGGTGTTGGCGAAGGTCACACACACGTACGCCGCGAAACGGGCGGCGATCCTGTTGGCGAGTCCGGGCACCGCGTTGGCCTCGTGCACCACCACCGGGACCCTCATCCGGTGGGCACCCACGTAGACAGGCAGGGAGGCGTACCCGCCGAAACCGACTGCCGCATCGGCTCCGCGGAGGATGGCTCTGGCCTGGTGCACCGATTTGACGATCCTCACCGGAAGAGTGGCCAGTTCCGGGGAGACGTTGCGAGGCAGGGGAACCGGGTCGACCAGTGCCAGTTCGAAGCCGGCGGACGGCACGAGATCCGTCTCCAGCCCGATCGGGGTCCCCACGCAGGTGATCTCGATGCTCGGATCGAGGGATCGAAGAGCCTCAGCTGTGGCCAGCATGGGCGAGATATGACCGGTCGTACCCCCCCCTGCCAGAACAACTCTCATGCGTCTTCCCTCACGATGGTAC
>JGI24699J35502_11133601_pt1 | contig 12391 bp, 11 predicted proteins | sample TergutMp193P4_FD_35502 | JGI IMG/M metagenome (IMG submission 35502) | reverse complement strand
GAAGGGGAACGCTTCCCCGTACCACATCTGGACAATGAAAGGAACCAGCTATGAAGCGTAGCAAAGCTTATCGCGCAGCCGAAGACAAGCGCGATCCATCCAAGATGTACACCAGCACAGAAGCCATCAATCTTGTCAAGAAGATGTCCTCGGCCAAATTCGATGAGACCATCGAGGTTGCCATGAGGCTTGGCATCGACCCCCGTAAAGCGGACCAGATGGTACGCGGCACGGTCAACCTTCCGAACGGCACAGGCAAGACGGCGCGGGTCCTCGTCTTCGCCACCGGCGAGAATGCGACAGCCGCGGAAGCGGCAGGGGCCGACGAGGTTGGCGCGGACGAATTGATCGACAAGGTGGCGGGCGGCTACCTCGACTTCGACGCCGTGGTCGCCACCCCAGACATGATGGGCAAGGTCGGCAAGCTCGGCCGTGTCCTCGGCCCACGAGGGCTCATGCCCAACCCGAAGACAGGCACTGTGACGATGGACGTGGCCAAGGCCGTCACCGACATCAAGGGTGGCAAGATCGAGTTCCGTGCGGACCGTCACGCCAACCTGTGTTTCATCATCGGGAAGGCCTCCTTCTCCGATGAGGCACTGGTTCAGAACTTCTCGGCCGCCATGGACGAGATTCTGAGGCTGAAGCCCAGCACGTCCAAGGGCCGGTACGTGCGCAAGATCACCTTGAGCTCGACCATGGGCCCCGGCATCCCGATCGACCCGGCGCGCAGGACTGTCGTCGAGTGATTCTTTCTTTATTGACGCCCCCGGATGTCATTCGGGGGCGTCAATGCTTTTCCGTACAGTGTACGGGAATTCCGATGAGTGTCGAGATCTAATTTGTTCAGTGATCGGAATAATCCGATAGTTTATGAGATCAACTTGATATTTGTAATGAGATACTGGACAATATGAGTACCGTCTCAAAGGGAGTGTCATGCGTTGGTCCCTTGTCCAAAAGTTTAGTGTCGCAGCCGTGGCAGCCATGCTCATTGTGGGCGGGGCGAGCATCGCAGATGCTGCCGACGAGGATCTCTTTGTTGTGGCCAGTGCGGCGCCCAGTTCAGGCGCGTACGCGGTGGCCGGTGAGGACACCTGGACGATCCGCATAGAGGTCGCCGATGGGGAGGGTCCCGCTGGTCTGGACCAGTCAGACAGTCTGGACGTGATCGCGTCCGAGTCGCTGGAGGTTTCCCCGGTCGCCAATCCGGATCTTGGGGTGTACACCGCACAGGTCTCATCGACCGATCCGGGGCTCTATTCGCTCTCGATCCTCCTCAACGGCCGCGAGGCCGACTCCCTCGATGTACGGTTCTTCTCCAGCGGTCCAGATCCGTCACAATCCACATTCTCCACCGACACCACGGGATCAAATGCCGCATGCGGGGCGCCGATCGAGATCAATGCGTCAACCGTTGTGAAGGACGACCAGGGGACACCCATGCCGGGAGTGGACGTCACGTTCACGTTGGACGGCATCGAACCGGCCACCGCGACATCCGATGCGAATGGATTGGCCACACGTAAACTGACATTCACCATGCCGGGCCATTCGGTTTCCCCGGCTCTGAGCGCCATGATTGACGTGGACGGCACGGACATCGAGGTCTCGGGTTCTCCGGTTTCAATGAATTTCCGAATGGGACTGGGATGTACGACCACCCCGACTGACGTGAACTGGAGTCTGGAGACGTCGTCTCAGGTGGCGGGTCTGGGCATCAGAATGTTCATCCGTGCAACAGACATTGACAACGAGATCGCCCGATTGGACTACACCAAGTTGGTGGTGACTACCTCCTCCACCGCAGTCAGCGTTTCCAGTCCAAGCTCTCGCGGGGACGGGAGTTATGTGCTGTCCTTGTCATCGGCCACACCCGGTGATTACACAGTGAGCCTGGCCTACGATGGCACGGTCTACGGCGCACCGGTTCCGTTCACCTATCTCGAACCGGCGGCGCCGCCAGACAGACCCATCTCGTCCGACTCGTACTTGTTCTTGTCGGGATGGCTCGTCGATCCAGGTGATGACGTCGTGGCGACAGCCGTCGTGGTGGATGGCGGGGGACAAGGAATAGGGGACGCGCAAGTCATCTTTCGAGCGTCCGGGGCCGAGTCCTTCGCGACGACCTGCATGACCCATGACGACGGACGGTGCTCGATCACATTCTCGTCGCCCGTCACGGCGACGATCAGTGTCTCCGCCTCGGTGAAGGAATCCTCGTCTGTGAGGAACACTGCCATCGGCAGCGAACAACAGGTCACGTTCCGGCCGAACATCCCCCAGTACACCCAGGTTTCGATGGAGATCATCGATCCGGAAGGCCCCGTACGGGCAGACGGCGACGATGCCTATCTGGCCAGGATCACTCTTCTCAACCTGGACGGGACCCCGGTTTTGTCCGACAACCCGTTCATCGACATCACGTTCACGGTGATCGACACAGGCAAGAATGTCATGTTCCCAACACTGGGCCGTTCCGTCATCAAGCCCGAGGGCGGCGGAGTGTACAGCGTCTATCTCACGTCGACCACCCCCGGCACCTTCCTGGTGTACGCATCGTCTTCGTACGACTACTCCGAGCCTGCGACACTCACCTTCGACGAAGTGCCGGCTTCAGAGCCGGGCGCACGGATGATGCTGGACTGCGGCGAATTGACGAACTGCGCCCAGATTCTGGACCAGACTCCAGAGGTACAAGCGGTGGCGGTGGTCCATGATGATCATGGTCTGCCCGAGGCCGGGGTGAGGGTGGATTTCGTCTCCGAGGGCGCCACGTTGAGCGCACATCAGTGTTTCACTGACGACAAGGGGATGTGTTCGATCTGGGTCTGGCTGAACGGCCTCGGCGGGCATGTGGTTTCTGCGAGCATCGACGGCACACCGCTGGAAGGCTCCCCGAAGAGCGTTCAGGTTCTGAGATCCGTACTTGTCGAGCCGCCGCTCGCCACAATGGTCGACTTCACTGTGACACCTGATGCCGATCCCGTCATCGCCGACGGGACCTCGGCGTGGTTGGGGACGGTGACGATCGAATCCAGTGACCCGTACGTGTGGGATTACCTGCTGTACGTGACAACCTTTGTCGTGACCGCATCGAGCCCGTCGGTGTCGGTCGGGAAGATCGTGGACAACGGTGAGGGGAACTACACCGTGTCATTCACCTCGACCGAGCCCGGGGAGTTCACGGTGACCAGTTACTTTTCCGGCGACGCTCTCGAGCAGACCATCACGTTCTCCGAGGTTCCACGGGTACCCGACCCGGGGCAATCGTCATTGGTGGCGGCATCGGCATTGGCTGATGTCGGCGACCATGTCGTCCTGACCGTGATGGTGAAGGATTCGACCGGTGTGGCGATCCGGGACACCCAGGTGAGGTTCACCGCCGAAGATCCAGGTGTGTTGTCGGAGCCCACGTGTACGACAGATCCCAATGGCCAATGCACCGTGTCATTGAGCAGCGAGGAGGCGGCGACCATCCATGTGAGCGCCTTCGTCAACGACCAAGAAATCTCGGGATCCGTTCTTCCGGTGAGATTCCAATCCAAACAACCCACGCAGTCAGCGAGTCCCACGTCGTCGACCACGTCTCCCACGTCGTCGACCACGTCTCCCACGTCGTCGACCACGTCTCCCACGTCGTCCAGCACATCTCCGACATCGGGAACAACATCTGCGACGTCGGCGTCTTCGTCTCCGACGGGAAGTTCGACGTCCCCGACCTCTACGACCACGTCCCCCACATCATCCTCGACGTCCCCGACATCGGCATCCTCTACTCCGAGTGCTGCTTCGACGTCTTCGACCGGGGGTTCTGCCTCACCCACGTCGGGAACAACGTCTGCGACCTCGACCACATCTTTGACGGGGAGTTCGACGTCCCCGACATCTATGACCACGTCCCCGACATCTATGACCACGTCCCCGACATCTATGACCACGTCCCCGACCTCGACTTCCTCCAGTCCGACGTCGGTGACCACGTCTCCGACCTCGGGAACCACGTCTCCGACCTCGGCCACCGCATCCCCGACGTCACAGTCTTCGTCTCCGACGGGAAGTTCGACGTCCCCGACCTCGGAATCCTCGTCTCCAACCGGGACCTCCACGTCTCCCACATCTGCGTCAACATCTCCCACGACGCAGACGAGTCCGGCTCAATCGTCCTCATCGGCCTCACCTCTGTCACCGACGAACAGTTCTTCACAAATACCGACAGGTCCAACGTCGTCAAGCACGATCTCGTCACCCACGTCCGGCCCGAACCCACCTCATGTCGATCTCGATTCGGGGGCATTGACGCCGGGGCAGACACTGAGGATAACAGGCGAGAACTGGGTCCCCAGCGAACATGTGCGAGTCCTCATGTACTCGACTGAACGATTGCTCGCCACAGAAACAGTGAACACCGACGGGACACTTCCCACGCTGGAGGCCGTCGTACCCCTCGACATCGAGATCGGCCAGCACACGATCAGGATCGAGGGTGAAGTGTCGGGCACTGCCGAAGCCTCGTTCACGGTCGTGGAGCCCGCACCAGCCACCGCTCAGCCTGGGGCGGCTGCGGCCACTGGTGGGGCGGCGGAGTCATCCTGGGGCAAATGGGTTCTGATCGGATTCGTGATCCTCGGAGTGGGCGCCATCGTCCGCCTGACACACCGTACGCAAAGATTCTCCCACAACGTACGATAGGGTTGATACCCCAAAGGTTTTGAGGAGAGACGATGTACGATCGTACGGTCGCCATGGCCATGTTGGCTGACCCGAACACGCCCCCGGGCGTCCTTGCCCAAATCGCGCAACAGTATCCGGATCTGTGGCCGGGAGTCGCTCGCCACCCGCATGCGTACCCAGGTCTGCTGGGATGGATGGCTGCCCGTGGCGATCCCTCGGCGCAGGCCGCCATCCAGATGGCCCAGCCTCGGATGTCTGGCTACCCGGTGCCATATGGCAGTCCCGCCTACCCCGGATATCCGCCGCATTATGGCAAGTCAGGGGTACAGAGGGCGTTCGACTCGATCACCGGTTTCGAGGGCGAGGCCATCGTGAGATTCCGCGACCTGTTCCATGACACCTTTAAGAGGCACACGAAAGCCGACATGGACGCCCTGATGTACTCGGGGACCCAAGCCGCCTACTACGACAGGCAATGGCGGCTGCCCTGGTTGTACGCCCGCGTCTTCGGCGTCTTGTTCAGCGCTTTCTTTTTGTTGTGGCTGTGCATGATCATCTTCCGTGACTCGAGCGGAAACGTGGTCCCCGGTGTGATTTTCACAGGGGCGCTCGTCGTGCCCGCCACAGTGATGATCTTCTTCTGGGAGTTCAACCAGGCTAGAAATGTGGGTTTCTTTGACGTTGTCAGGATCTTCTTCATCGGCGGCGCCTTGTCCATTCTGCTGACCTTCATCGTCTCGGCTGTCACCCTCCAGTATCGGGGGTACGGGTACGGCGCGGCATTGCTGGAATCCGTCTTCATCGGATTCACGGAGGAGTTGGCTAAAGCGGTCGTCGTCTTCATTCTCGTACGGAAGTTGTACGGATGCTTGATCTCCAACGGACTGTTGGTCGGAGCAGTGGTGGGGACCGGATTCGCCGTCTTTGAGACGATGGGGTACGGAACCACCGCCTGGGTCAGGGACACATTGGAAACGACATTGCTTATTCGTGGGATCCTCTCCGTCGGCGGACATGTCGTGTGGGCGGCCATCTCCGGGGCCGCCATCATGCTGGCCCAGCCCAAAGGGGCGGAGCATCCCAGACTGTCAGGGATGGCCTGGGGGAAGTTCCTCGCCCTGTTCTGTGTCCCCTTCCTTCTTCACTCCGCGTGGGATTTCATCGCCTTCGTCGCGACCTCCGAAGTTGAGGAGTACACCATGATGGCGGGCCTGATCGTGGTCGCCTGGGTTTTCATCGTCCGCCTGATCAATTCGGGTCTTCGCCAGTACGCCTCCCTCCTCCAGGGCCACTGAGCACACAACCGAGTCTTGACTTGATCCCAGTTACGGTGCTACTCTGAAAACATAAAATTTACATCGATGTAAAAAATAAAAGAAAGATAGTTCTAGTCGATCACTTCAGCGCCAAAACATGAGTACCGGCATCAACTATCGCCACTGCTCACAGGGCATGACGCCCACAAGAAAGGAAGTACGTCGATGCGTCGAAGCACAACCATGTTATGTGTCGCAGGAATCGCTGCGGCTATGACTCTTACTGCCTGTGGCGGCACTTCATCAAATGGCGGCTCCGATGCTGCCCAGGGTGCGGTCATCATTACTTTTTGGAACACCTTCACAAGTTCGGATCGCCCTGCCGTCGAGGAATTGGTCAACCAGTTCAACACGGCTCACGCGGGCGAGATCACAATTGACATGACGATACAAGCCGGCGACGTACAGGACCAAAAGCTGTTGCCGGCTTACCAGGCCGGTCAGGGACCGACGGTCGTTGTTGTCGACGCCTCCGAGGTTCCCAGTCTCGCGTCGAAGGGCGTGATCCAACCCGTCGATGACATTTACGGCGACGGCCTGGATGCGTCCAAGCTTCCCAAGGCGAGTCTGGACGCCACCATGTGGGACGGGAAACAGTACGGAGTGCCGTTCTCCGCAGCGTCGAGCATGCTCTACTGGAACAAGACACTCTTTCAGCAGGCGGGTCTATCGGCTCCTCCGACGAGCATGAATCAACTGGTTGACTACGCCAAACAAATGACGAAGTACGAACCGGGAGCCGATTCCACGAACCAGTACGGTTTCGTCGTACCCGATCATGCGGCTGTGGCCACATGGGCGGTGCTGCTCGAATCCCAGGGTGGTTCCATTGTTTCGGATGATCTGACACGATCCACATTTGGGGATGATTCGACGATCACGGCGGCGAATTTCTGGGTCGACGCGATCATCAACGATCACATCTCTCCGGTCGGCCTGTCCGGCGTGGACGGCGACAACCTGTTCACCGCGGGGCGTGCGGCCATGCTCATCAACGGGCCCTGGGCAACGAGCGGGTTCACCGACGCGGGCATCGACTACGGCATCGCCGCGGTCCCGGCCGGGTCTGCCACCCAGACGGCGACTGCGATCAGTACGAACATGCACCTCAATGCGGCGGCGAGTGACGCCGAGAAGGCCGCCGCGTACGAATTCTTCAAGTTCTGGAATTCGGCCGAGTCCCAGACGTACTGGTCGGTACAGACCTCGTACCCGCCGAACACGACCGATGTGACCCAGTCGGCCATTTCCGACAATGAGAAGGCGGTCGCGTTCTCGCAGGCCGTGGGTGCGAAGTTTTATCTGGCAGGGCTGCTCAACGCCTCCAAGATCGACACCGATGTTGTCATCCCGACGATCCAGAAAATGACGTACGGCGAGGGAAAACCAGCCGACCTCCTCCCCGATGCCGCACAACAGATCGACGCGCTTCTCAACTAGCTCATTGATCAGCGCAAGGAGTGTGCCATGGCAGCGAAATCGTCGGCAATGAACCGTCGCCGCGTACGGGCGGCGTGGCTGTTCCTTGCTCCCGCGATCATCGTGCTGACCGTGTTCGTGCTCTATCCGATGGGTGTGGCGTTGAAGAACTCTTTCACCAACGCCACACCCTTCGGTGCCGTCTCATGGATCGGAGGGGCCAACTACGTCAAACTCGTCACCGACCAACGATTCACCAACGCCTTGTACAACACGGTCATCTACGCGCTGGTGACCGTTCCGATATCGGTGTGCGGGGCGCTCGGTTTGGCGGTGCTCCTCAACCGGCGCATCCCCGCGCGGGGCTTGTTCCGGGCGATCATGTTCTTCCCGTACGTCGCCTCCCTGGGCATCGTCTCCATCGGGTGGGCGTTCATGCTCGACCCCAACATCGGGGTCATCTCGTCGTGGCTGAACGACATCGGCTTGTCACTCGGTCAGGGGATACGGGATCCGCGGTTCGCCATGCCGGCCGTGATGATGGTGGGGATCTGGCGCAACGTCGGATTCTTCATGGTGATGTACCTCGCCGGAATCCAGTCGATCCCATCCGAGGTCAATGAGGCAGCCCTGTTGGACGGGGCGAGCGGATGGAAAACTTTCCGCCATATCACACTGCCTCTGTTGTCCAACACGTCGATGTTCGTCTGCATCATCGCCAGCATCTTCGCCTTCCAGGCGTTCGACCAGATGTACACGATGACATCCGGAGGGCCGTTCTTCCGTACGGAAACCCTTGTCATGCTGATTTACAACACTGGCATCAAGGACTATCAGGTGGGGTACGCCTCGGCGATGTCGTGGGGATTGGTGGTGCTCGTGTTGGCATTGAGCCTGATCCAGACGGTTTACTTCAACCGGCGGGAAGTGCGGTACTGATGAAAAAGTCGGCCTGGACCACCATCGCAATCGTCGTTGTTCTAACGGCGTTGTCGATCTTCATTCTGCTTCCCTTCGCCTGGATGCTGTCGGCGTCTCTTCGTACCCAGGGGGATTTGTTGGGCAACCCCGGCAGCCTGTGGCCGCAACAATTCACTCTTGCCAACTACATCGACATCTGGCACAAGATCCCCTTCGGACGCCAGTTCCTCAACACGGTGGCCTTCGCGTCTGTGGTGTCGGTGTGCGGGGTCACCCTGGATTCGATGGCCGGGTACGCTTTGGCCCGGTTCGAATTCAGAGGCCGCCAGATTGTCTTCATCGTGATCATGGTCACGTTGATGCTGCCGATCCAGGTCACCTTCGTACCGGTGTACTCCCTGCTCATCGACCTCGGATGGGTCAACCACCTCCAGGGGCTCATCGTGCCGAGGATCGCGGACGCTTTCGGCATCTTCTTCATGAGACAATTTTTCCTTGCGCTTCCCAAAGATCTCGAAGACGCGGCCACCATCGACGGCGCCAACCAGGCACAGATTTTCATGCGGATCATGATGCCCCTGGCGGGTTCGGGGCTGCTGACCCTGCTCATGTTCCATTTCATCGCCAATTGGAATGACCTGTTGTGGCCGCTGATGGTCATGACGAGCAGCGACATGCAGACGATGCCGGCCGGGCTGGCCCTGTTCAAGGGTCAGCACACCGTCGAGTATGGACCGCTCATGGCTGGGGCCGTGATGGCTCTGGCGCCCATCGTCGTACTGTTCTTCTTCGTGCAACGCCGATTCATCGAGGGCATCGCCACCACCGGACTGAAATAGGAGACACAATGCGTTGGTACGAGGATGGGCGCCTGCATTTCGCGCTGGGCCTTGAGGACACGTTCATTCCCCAGACCCGGGGTGGCGAACGAGGATTGGACGAGTACGACCTGACCGGGCATTACGAGCATTGGCACGAGGATCTCGGTTTGTGCGCCGAATCCGGGGCGGAGATGCTCCGGTGGGGAGTGCCGTGGTACCGGGTCAATCCGGAGCCGGACTCGTGGAAGTGGTCGTGGCTCGATCGGGTCGTGGACCGGTTCGAAGAGGTGGGCGTCACCCCGATCGTCGATCTCATGCATTACGGGACCCCTCTGTGGCTGGATTCACAGTTTGCCAATCCCGACTACCCGTCCAGGGTCGCCGAGTACGCGGCGCGGGTCGCGGAGCGATATCGGGGACGGCTCACACACTTCACCCCGCTCAACGAGCCGCTTCTCAACGCCATGTACTGCGGGGAATTCGCCTACTGGCCTCCCTATCTCAAAGGGGATCGGGGTCTCGTCCGGATGATCCGTGCTGTGTCAAAGGGTATTGTCACCACGCAGGCGGCGATCAGGGACATCGCCGGCGACGAGGTGTGCTTCGTCCATGTCGAAGCCTCTTTCCGTTTCGAGGGTGACATCGAGGACAATCGCGACGAAGTGGACCATCTGCGTCAGCGGGCTTTCATCGTGGAAGATCTTGTGACCGGACGGGTCGACGCCCGTCATCTGATGGCGTCCTATCTTCTGCGGCATGGTTTTTCAGAGGAGGATCTCGCCTGGGCTCAGCACAACACGGCAATACCAGATGTGATGGGCCTCAATTATTATCCTGACGGACAAACGGAAATGTTTGTCACGGGGCAGCACTACAGCGGCGGGCCGGATGACCCCCGACCCCGTCGAAACGATTGGACGACCGGCCTGGAAGAGGTCCTCACCAGTTGGGCTTGCCGCTATGGCTTGCCGGTGATGCTGACGGAAACAGCCATCACCGGGAGTGACGCCAGGCGACGGTCATGGCTCGACCAGTCCGTTGGGTCCGTCAAAAAGCTGCGTGAGAACGGGGTCGACGTCGTCGGCTACACCTGGTGGTCGCTGATCGACATGATCGAGTGGACGTACCGCTATGGGGCTGGCGAGCCGGCCCGCTACCTTCTTGACATGGGCCTGTGGAAACTCGTTCCTGAAGCGGGGGACATGCGCCGGGTCCGTACCCCGCTCGTCGACCAGTTCAGAAAGTACGCAGTAGGCTAGCCGATGGGTTCGACGCGCCCCTTATGGACGCTCAGCACCAATTCTTCGTCGGGGGATGACGTGTCGCCTGTGGACTGGCGCCCGATGATCCGGGAGTCGACGGTGATCCGGTGGAACTCATCTGGATGTTCGCCGGCGATCCTGGCCAGCAGACGTTCGACCCCCACCTGGGCGAGCTGGTCCCGGTCGGGATCCACCGATGAGATCGTGGGCAGGCAGTAGCGATCCTCGTCGATGTCATCGAAACCCATGATGGCGACGTCCTCGGGCACCCGGATGTGGTGGGCGGTGAGGGCGTGCAAAGCACCGAGGGCCAGGGTGTCGTTGAAGGCGAAGACCGCGTCCATGCGGATCCCGGAATCCAGGAATTCATTCATCGTCTGGGCCCCAGCGAGGCGATGCCATGGGTCGGCGGGAACGATCAGCGCCGGATCCTCATCGATCCCCGCCTGTCTCAGAGCCATCCGGTACCCGGCCAGACGCCGGGCGGCTGTGCTGCGGTCCCAATGGGGGGAGGCTCCCAGCGCGACGATTCTGGTCCTTCCGAGGCCGATCAGGTGGGCCGTCGCCGCCTTTGCTGCTTCGACATTGTCCATTGTGACATAGTCGGCCTCGATGTCGAACATCTGCTCGCCCAGGATGACCAGTGGGAAATCGATGGAGAAGGGGTGTGTGGGGGACGGCCACGATTCGGATGGCGCGAACAACACGCCGTCCGAGACGCGCTGGCGGCTTCCCGACAACACATCCATCTCCCGGCCCGGTTGGGAGCCCGTCTGTTCGATCAGAACGGTCCACTGGTGCGCCTCGGCTGTACGGATCACAGACCCCGCCAGTTCCGCGAAGTACGGCAGTGCCAGTTCGGGCACAGCCAAGGTGATCATTCCCGTGCTCTGGGTACGAAGATTGCGGGCTGCCACATTCATCCGGTACCCCAGTGCGTCCAGAGCCGCCTCAACTTTGCGATGCATGGCAGGGCTGACGTGTTCGTACCCATTGACGACGTTGGAGACGGACTTCACCGACACGCCGGCCAGGTCGGCGACGTCCTTCATCGTGACAACCACTTCATCTCTTTCTGTTCCTTCTCCAAGCCTACTGACATCGGGGAGATTTGGTACGACGACCCGGCCCGCGTACACTTGTATGAGCCGAAGACCGCCGGTTGTCACTTTGACCGAAGATGCCTGCGCAGGTGAGTGAGTTGTTCCTGACACCCTGATCTCCTGCGCGATCAGGGTTTTTTCTTTGTCCAAGTGATTTCCGATCGTCTTCGGCGCCAAGCAGGAAGGAGACCTCATGGCGAGGCCAGACAAGGAAGCCACCGTCAAGGCGTTGAGCGAGAAGTTCAGCTCTTCGACGGCCGCTGTCCTGACAGAGTACCGCGGCCTTTCGGTCAAGGCGCTCAAGAATCTGCGCCGTTCCCTCGGGGACGACGCCACCTACTCCATCGCGAAAAACACACTGACCATCATCGCTGCCCGTGAGGCTGGAATCGAGGGACTCGACGACCAGTTGACCGGACCCACAGCGATCGCCTTCATTTCCGGGGATGTCGCCTCGGTGGCGAAGGGGATCAGGAATTTCGCCAAGGAGAACCCTGCGCTGGTGATCAAAGGCGGCTACATGGACGGCAAAGTCCTGGACGCCGACACGGTCAAGAAACTCGCGGACCTGGAATCCCGCGAGGTTCTGCTTGCCAAGATGGCTGGCGCGATGAACGCCAACCTGTCCAAGGCTGTGTACCTGTTCGCTGCTCCGCTTGGTCAAGCGGCGCGTGCGATGGGCGCACTGCAGGACGCGGCCGAAGCCAACCCCTCGCTCATCGCGGGAGCTGGCGCCAGTGCACAAGCCGTTGAACCGGCACAAGAGGCGCAAGCCTCAACCCCAGCAGCAGACGCTGCCGATCAAACCACGGCAGAAGCTGCCGCAGAATAGGAAGGATGCCAATCATGGCGAAGCTCAGCAACGAGGAACTCCT
>JGI24699J35502_11133602_pt1 | contig 12402 bp, 10 predicted proteins | sample TergutMp193P4_FD_35502 | JGI IMG/M metagenome (IMG submission 35502) | reverse complement strand
GCGTCATGGAGTAGGTGTGGGTCGCCGAGTTGATGTCGGCGTTCAAGATGGTGAAGATCGAGTTGTTCTTCGGCTGTGACCATTCGATGGTACCGGTGTAGGTCGAATCGATCTTTTTCAGTTCATCGATGAAGCTGGTCGCAGCTGTGGAGCCGCGGCTGGAGTTGCCCACGCCGTACATGGTCTTGCCGTTGGATTCCTCGATGGCCTTCTGGAAGAGTTCCTCATTGGACATGGCTTGGGCCTGCTGGATGAGTTTCTCTATTTCGCTCGTCTCTGAGCTCTGCCCGCCTGGGGTGGTACCGCTTGAACACGAAGCCAAGAGGGCCAACCCCAGCGCCAGAGGTGCCAGAGAAAAGAGGACACGCTTTTTCATGTCATACCTTTTCTAACTAGTTGTCTGACTGCCGATGCTCGCGGCATCAACTTGCTCCTGAGAGCTTACCTAGGGGTTCGGGCCCACTCAATGGTGGGTCCTCTTCGTTATCAAACTTTTATATTAGCTTGTCATATGTACAATTGATGTACATATGTACTAATTAGTTCGCCCTGTGTCCCTAATCCGGTGTCTATATCGCCGCCATGTGTGACACGGGGACGGTTCTCGTGGCTCCACGTTCACAGACGGAGCCCATCGTCATGAGTACCGCAAACACACGATTCAGTCGTTTTTGAATGAGCCGGTTTGTCAGGAGCGGTTTTCGGGCATGGAGTCCCAGATCTCTTTGCACTCGGGGCAAACGGGGTATTTCTCCGGGTTGCGGGACGGAACCCAGATCTTGCCGCACAGGGCCACCACAGGAGTACCCATGACCATTGCTTCGGTCAATTTCTCACGGGAGACGTAGTGGGACAGACGCTCATGGTCGTGCCCGTCCTCGAGCCGGGTGTCGCGGTCGAGGACTGTCTGGGAACCTGGGGCCATTGTGGTTGACATGTCTCTAGTATTCCAGACTCGCCCGGGCTTGGGCATAGATTTCAGCCAGGTCGTCCACACTCACATCAGCCAGGGACGCCCGTACAACTTGTCCGGGACACGGATCCACCGGCGTCATATTGGGAACGGCCAGCACGGCGGCCCCGCTCGCCCGTCCTGCCGCACATCCCGGCACCGAGTCCTCGATGACGAGGCAATCCACCGGGCGCACCCCCAACAGGGACGCTGCCAGAATGTAGCCCTGGGGATCGGGTTTTTGACAGGTGATCTCGTCGCCGCTGATGCTCGCGGAGAACCAGTGGGAGGGCATCCGGCTCATTCCCGCATCGAGGACGAAGCGCGGGCTGGCCGAGACCAACACGCAGGGGATGCCCGCCTCGAAACACTCGTCGAGGAGGGCTTCAACCCCGGGGAGGAACACCAGGTCCTTGGCTGCCACCCTTTGGGCCACCATGGACGATCTCAGTTCGTCGATCTCCTCGATCAGATCGGGTTTCCCGATCACCGACGCGATCCGGGTCGCGGACTCGACCCCGCCCGCCCCAACCACGGTCGCACCCAACTCATCAGTCCACACGCACCCATGGGAAGCGACAATGTCTTTCTCAGTCTGGAGCCAGATGGGCTGGGTGTCGACAAGCGTCCCATCGTAGTCCCAGAGGACGGCCAGCGGGGGCGCAGGAGGTTTCACCGGATAGGAGAACTCGGATGGATTCATAACAAAGAGTCTGCCATTCAAACCCAAACCCACTGACTTACACCAGGACCTCGCCAGGAGGCGTACGGGACATGCGTCCGGCAGGGCCGATCGGGGCGATGATCCCGATGACGACAGACAGGACGAACAATCCGACGATCCAGATCCAGGGGAAGGTCAGGGCATCCACACCCAGAGGCAGGATGGCACGGCCTGCGAAAGCCAACCCGATGCCGACGACGATGCCCACCACGGCGCCGGCGACGCAGATGAGCACCGACTCGAAGACGATCGTGCTGCGTATCTGCCCGCGGGAGACCCCGACGGCCCTCAAAACCCCGATTTCGCGGATCCGTTCGGCCCCCGCCTTGTCACAGGTGTTGACCAATGCCAGAGCCGCAACAATGACGCACAGGATGACAAGGGCGTACGCCCACATCCGGGCTTGGCCCACCCGGGAATCCGCCGCTGAGACGAAGTCGTCCTTCGAACTCACGGAAATAGTCTTGTAGGGGTCCACAGCCGCGACGACAGGGTCATGGATGGAGTCCGTCTGGCTCGGGTCCGACGCGGACGCGAACAAGAGCGTCACCGGCATCAATTGGGAGCGTGTGTGACCGGGCACCTGCTGGATGAGCCATGAGTACGACACCATCACGTCGCGGTACAGATCGGAATTGATGATGAGGGCGACCGGCAGGGAGACGTTCACCTCGTACGGCGTGGCCTTGGCGATGGTGAAGTCGATCGTGTCGCCGATGGCCAGGTGGTGGGAATCGGCGAAAACCTTCGTCACGGCAGCACCTGTGGCGAAATCGTCCGCGTCTCCTTGAACAATGGTCTCACTCGACACAATCGTGAAGGTCTCCGGCGGTCCGAACATGATTCTGGCGTTCTGGTCGTCGTTCATGGTCATCGGCGCCTGGCCGAAGGTGTACACCTGGACATGGGGAACCTGGCGTACCTGGGCCACAACCGCGTCGGGAATGATCCCGGTGGCGGTCTCGGGCTGTAGGACGAGATCGGCACTGACTTCCTTGTCCAGCATCGAAGAGGCCGAGGCGCTGGCCGACGAGGCGAGGACGAGCGTGGCTGTGGCGAGCCCCAGAGTGACGATGAAAACCGCCGCGACATTGGCTGCCCGGCTCCGGCCGCGCAGGACGTTGGCCTTGGCCAGTTGAGCGGGCAGGGGGGAGAACAGCCTCAGGACATAGGAGAAGAGCCAGGCGAGCAGGGCCACGAGGACCGGGCCCACGAGGACCACGCCGATCAGGAGAGCGGCCGCTGCGACCCCCATGGCCCAGATATTGTCGCTGTGGCTCAGGATGATGCCGAGGATCCCGGCGACGACGAAGACGAGGCCGGCGACCAGACGGACAATCCCGAATCCGGCATGGATCTGGGTGTCCCTGAGCACATCGATCAGTTTTCTCGACGCTGTTCGGCGCGCCCCCAACCATGCGCACAGCACAGCCATGACGATGCCGACGAGCAGTGAGACCACCAGGTATAGCCACGGCATGCTCACCGCGATGCCCTGGCCCATCCCGTTCAAGACCGAGCGGGCGATCATGAACACGGCATAACCGCCCAACAGTCCGACCGCAGATCCGATCACGCCGACGACCAGGCCCTGGATGACGACCGGCCTCAGAATCTCTGATGTGGTCGCACCCATTGCTTTCAGGGCGGTGATCTCCTCCGCGCGCGCGCTTTCAGCGGAGGCGAAGATGTTGACGACCAGGAATCCGCCGATGAGCATCATCGCGACACCGACGACGAGCAAGGCGAAATTGACCGGCGACAGGGAATTGTTGATCGCCGACATCGCCTGGGCACGGGCATCCGAACCCAGCAGCACTTCAGCATTCGAATCGCTCACAGCCGTGGCCACGGCGTCCTTCAACTCGCCGTCAGTCACACCGTCCTGGGCTTTCACGGCCACGAATGGGATCATTCCCGACGGGGAGTAGATGGCACGGGCAGCGATGCCATTGAGGATCACGACGACAGCGCCGTCCAGATCAGAATCGTACGAGACGATGGCGCAAACCGTGACTTCCAGGGTGGTCCCGTTTGCGATCACCTTGGCCGAGTCTCCGACCTTCAAACCGGCCCTGTTCGCTGTGTTCTGTTCGAGGGCGATTTCATTGATGGTGAGAGGGGACTGCCCCTCGACGATACGTCCGGATTCGACCTCATTGGGATCGGCGGGGACAGCCACCGACGGCGCAAGCCCTGAGGAGATCTGGTTGTCATCGCCGTCCATCAAGATGATGGATCCCATGTAGACCTGAAGCGTGCGGTGTACCTGAGGTATGGAGATCTGTGTGGCGGTGGCGGAATCGAGGTACTCCTGTTGCGCGGGCGACTTCAACAGGACGTCGGCCGCCGAAGAGCCCTTGGGCTGGACATAGACGTCCGCCCCGATGACGATGTTGAGGACGCCACTCATGGTCGCGGTCACCGACGAGTGGGCGATGAACGCACCCGACATGAAGGCGACCCCCAGCACGACGGACAGCACAGCAAGTACGAACTGTGCCGGGCGCCCCTGAATTCCTCCTATTCCCTTCATGCGGCGGAACCGCCCGACACGGAGCGAAGAGCATCGATGACACGGGCGAGCGTGGGAGATTTGATCTGCTCGACGACAGCGCCATCGTCGAGGATCCACACCTGATCGGCATTGGCTGCACAGGCCGCGTCGTGGGTTGCCAGAACCACTGTCTCACCCAGGTTGGTCACACAGTTCCGCAAGACGGCGAGCATCTGGCCCGCAGTCTGAGAGTCAAGATTTCCTGTCGGCTCATCGGCGATGATCAGTGACGGCTTGGTGACAAGGGCCCTGGCAAGGGCCACCCGCTGTTGTTCGCCGACTGTCAGTTCGTCTGGTTTCTTCGCGAGCAGGTCTGTCAATTCCGTCGTCTCGACGACCTGGTCGTACCATCCTTGATCGACGGGCTCCTTCTTGATCGACAATGGCAAGCGGATGTTGTCCGCCACGCTCAGCGCGGGCAACAGGTTGAACGCGCGCAGGACCAACCCGATCGAATCGCGTCTGAACTTGTCCAGCTGACGTTCTTTCATGTCGGTGAGAGTCTGTCCCGCAACTGTGACCGTGCCGGAGGTGGGGACCTCGAGGCCTGCCAGACAGTACAGAAGAGTCGACTTGCCGGCGCCGGAACGTCCCATGATCGCAGTCAGGCGGCCCTGGGGCACGGCGAGGCTGACGTCCCGCAACGCTTGGACCTGTCCGCCCGGGCCATAGGTCTTGGTCACCTGGCTGACCGTTGCGGCATCCCCGGATGAGGGTGCCACAGGCGCGGCGGGTTTGCGGACCGGCACGGCAGTCGCCGGTGACGCCGACGGGGTCTTGGAACGGCGTTTCTCCGCAGCAGGCTTCTCGACCGCCGGTTCCGGTTCCGGTTCAGGGGAAATGAAAGAAGGCGCCGCAGGCTCCGGAGCCGGTTCGGGCTGAACTTTGGGCGTACGCGTCTTGCGAGGCACAGAGGCCTCGGCTTGCGCCGGCGGGGATTCGAACAGTGGGTACTCCTCAGCCGGCTCCTCCAGGGGGACCGGCTGTGAGGGACGACGCTCACGAACCGGAGGCTCCGGGGCGATCTCCTCCTCGCCCGCAAGATCGACTGGGCGCGGACGCGGTGCGGGGCGCGGACGTACGGTCTCTTCCATCGGTTCCGGACGCGGGCGGGAAGGTTCCTCCGTCCTGGGACGGGGACGTTCAGCTTCGTCGGCCATCGGTCGCGGACGCTCAGGCTCGTCGATCCTCGGTGGACGAGGACGGATCGACTCGTCAATCCTCGGCGGGCGGGGACGTTCGGACTCTTCCGTCCTCACCGGACGCGGACGCACGGACTCTTCCGGACCCGACGAACGGGAGCGCAAGGATTCACTGGTCCTCGTCAGACGAGGGCTCTGCGTCTCTTCCGTTCCTGAGGGACGCGGACGAGAGGATTCCTCTCGTTCCGCCGCTGCCGCACGCCTGTTGGCCAGGTCGCGGCGCAATGCGGAGATCCTGTCCTCGGAGTCACTGCCCGGCGCAGTCGTTCTGCTGCGGGGTGAGGCCGACGCTGCACCGGGTTCGTCATGGAAGAACCGGGAACGCGACGGTCCCGAATCAGACGACGTCGGAGGAGTACTCGCAGAACGGGCGGCGCTGCCTTCATTGAGGTTGCGCCGCAATTCGGCAATCCTGGATTGTGCATCGCTCGCCGGCCTCATACGAGAAGCCGTCTCACCCTCACGGGTCGTCGCAGGACGAGGACGCGGGATGGCCGTGTCGCGAGGACGCGGGGCCGCCGGCCGAGGCGTCGGCCGAGGCGTCGGCTGAGGGGTTGGCTGTGACTCGCCTTGATCTTCCTGTGCCAACTGGTCCCGTAAATCGGTGAAACTGTTCCGTCCGGTCAAGATTTTCTCCTCAAAAGGGTCGGGGGGATGGCGAATCAGTTCGTCTTCCCCGAAAATCGCAGCCAACTCGGCCTCGACTTGTGACGAACCTGTGGCAGGCCGTCTTTTGGATGTGCGCCCCCCGCCCAGCGTTGAACCCGTTGAACTCTTCTGATCCCCAAGATCATTGAAAGGAAATTGTTGAGATTGATCGCTCACAGGCTCTATTCTTGCATGTCGGGCCCCTGCAACGAAAATGGGAAACGCGGGATGAGACTATTGCGCTGTCGATGGAGGAATGGGTACCTCGACGTCAAAGTCTCCATACGCCCTGGGATCCTCGATCGGTTCGAGGTGGATCTGTATCTGGAGTCCGGGGAATGCCTGGTCCAATGCGGCCTGAACTTCCTCAATGAGGTCGTGACTACGCTTGACGGTCCAAGATCCCGGTACCAATATGTCCACGACAGCGAAACGTTGGCTGCCCGACAACCGGGTGCGCAGACCATGGAAGTGAACTTCATCGTTGGTAAATCCGGCGAGGATTGCAGCAATGGCATTGTTTTCTTCCTCGGGCAGAGTGACATCCATGAGCCCCTGTGTGGAATCCCTGATCAGCCTCACCCCGGTGAGGATGATATTGGCGCCGACGACCAGAGCCACGATGGGATCCAGAAGCACCCATCCGGTGAGCCGGACAAGGACGATGGCCACCACCACACCGGCACTGGTGACGACGTCGGTCCACAGATGTTTCCCGTCGGCGACGAGAGTGGGAGATCTGTGCTTCCTGCCCGCACGGATGAGGATCATGCCGACGACTCCGTTGACCACGGCGGCGGCAGTTGAGATGATCACGCCGACCGTCACGGACTCCAACTCCCGAGGATGGAGCAGCCGTCCGATCGCCGAGTATATGATGAGGACCGCTGCGATGAAGATCAGCATTCCCTCGACGGCGGCTGAGAAGTATTCTGCTTTGTCATGTCCGAAATGATGGTTCTCGTCCGGGGGTTTGGCCGCAATCGAGAGCATCCACAGGGCCAGTACGGCCGCGACGAGGTTGACGATGGACTCAGCGGCGTCCGACAGCAGTCCCACCGAGCCTGTGACCTGCCAGGCCACGGTCTTCATCGTGATCGTCACCACAGCTGCGGCGATGGACAGCCAGGCGTACCTCGTTAAATTCTGTCTGGGTTGAGCCACCCATGCCTCCCAAATCCTGAACGGGTAGTTTTCATCCTTCCGATCCTACATCACCGCAGGTCGAGGGCGGAGCGCACTACCTCGCTTCGTCGGGACCGGGGAAGATGCCGAGGCGCGACAGCGCCGATCATACGTCGCGGCGCCATGTGACCAAGAGGGAGACGATCACGGCCGCCAGTGCCCAGGCTCCCAGCACACAGATCCCCTGCCAGGGATTGAGGATCGCATCGGCAGCTGGATGGATCTGGACCACCGTGCCGCCTGCGTTCGTGGGCAGGAAGGCGGCGATGTCCGACAGCCATTTCCTCCAACCGGTCGGTTGCGCCTGCGAAAGGGAGAACGCTCCGGTGATATACCCGAGTGCAATGGGCAATACTAATATTGTTCCTATAGCGGCGCCGATGCTCCCCGCTGTGGATCTGATGATCGCGCCCAACCCGAAACAGAAGACTGCGATGAGCGCCATCTCCACCATGAATCCGCCCAGGATTCTCACACTTGTGGGGGAGGTCAGGCTCAGATCCGTACCGATGGAGTTTTCCTGGATCAGATGGCCCAGTGGCCACCCCGCCGCCAGCGACACCGAGAAAACGATGAGGCACAAGACGACGATGACCACGGTCTTGGCGATGAGTACTCTCCCCCGCCTCGGCACCGTGGTGAAAGTGGACCGGATCATGCCCGAGGAGTACTCGTTCGTGATGATCAGTATGGAGAGAATGACGAACATGAGCTGCCCGAAGAAGCCGCAGGCCTGTGTCATGTTGTAGGACAGCATGCCCAGATCTCCCGGCTGGAGATCCTCCGGCCGTAGTCCGGGCGGCAGTTGTGCGGCATCCGGATTGGCCACAATCAGGTTCTCGTTCATTCGAGCCACCGCAGCGATTGCCGAGCACATCCCCACATTCACCGCGACGGTGATCAGCATGAGCCACCACGTTGAGCGCAATGAGAAAATTTTGATCCATTCCGACCTCACGATTCGCAAGAAGGTGAGTTTGTACGGTCTCGCCATCACACCCCCCATGCTCGACGCGGTCTGTTGGGATCTGACGATCCTGGCTGCCCCGGCGTGCCAGGCCTGGATTTCTCGGGCAGCTGGTCGGTTTGGGGACGAGGCAGCCTGAGCGGATCGGCTGAGGTTTCGCTTCGCCTTTCGTCGGGCTTGCGCGGCGCCGGCTGTGCCGGTTCCGGTTCCATGAGCCTGGATCTGAACAGCTCCGGGTCCGAGGGCCGCGGGTGCGCCGGGTAATCCGCGTCCATGAACCGGGGCCTGGGAACAGGATTCATTTCCTGTGAGCGGGGAGCGTCATCTGGGGATCGGGGTTTGGGATTCGGCTCAGAATCCAGTGATCGCGTTCTGGGAAGCGGATCGTCCGGCAAACGCGGCCGGACAAACAGTTCGGAGTCGTACGTGCGAGGCCGGGGCGGGGGTTCAGGCGAACGCGGCCGGGACCGTACTTGCGAGCTGGAGTCGGGCGAGGGCGGCCTGGGCGTCGGATTCACCCCGGATGGACGAGACCGGGACAAGGAATCCACCCCGGATGGACGAGACCGAAGCGCATTGTTCGTCGTTCGGGTTCGAAGCTCCGGATCACCTGTACGGAGCCGTTCGCCCGATGAGACAGGGCGCGCGGGCGAAGCAGCCCGATCGATCGTGTCCGATGGGGCGGGCTCATAGGCGGGATACTCGTCCTCGTCATCCGGCACCTCTTCGTCATCCTCAAAATCCTCCGTCAGCTTCTCTTCATCGGGCGGAGACCCGACGGGGGGATGCTGGCTGGCCGCCAATTCATTGAAGCGGCCTTCGGTACGGAACTCCTGGACCGAATCGGTCAATTCCATATAGATGTCTTCGAGGGAGCGCTGTACCGGTGTCAATTCGTAGAGGACCCATCCCCGACGCGCAGCCTCCTTGCCGATGGCCTCAGGGCTGAGCCCGGAAATCAGGATCGCCCCGTCCATGGTGTCGGTGATCGTACGCCCCGACCGAGCGACGACTTCGCGGATCTGGGCGACTTGGGGAGAACGGACCTTGATCACCCTTCCGGAGGCCCTCTCAATCAAGTCGCTCATGGGCGAATCTGAAATCAGGCGTCCACGGCCGATGATGATGATATGGTCGGCGACCATGGCCATCTCACTCATCAGATGGCTGGAGATGAAAACAGTCCTGCCCTCTTCAGCGAGATATTTGAGCAGGCTTCGCACCCAGGCCACCCCTTCGGGATCCAGCCCGTTGATCGGTTCGTCCAGGATGAGGGTCTCGGGGTCGCCCAACAGAGCTGCGGCAAGGCCCAATCGCTGTCCCATGCCGAGAGAGAAGTCTCCTGCCCTTTTGGTGGCCACCGCACTGAGGCCGACCAATTCGATGACCTCGTCCACTCTTTTCGTGGGAATCCCATGGGTGGCCGCGAGCGCCTTGAGATGGGAGCGGGCCGTACGTCCGGGATGGACGGATTTGGCCTCCAACAAGGCTCCGACCTCTGTCATGGGCGCCTTGGTGTACCTGTAGGAGCGTCCATTGACCCGGCAATGTCCTTTTGTTGGATGGTCGAGTCCCAGGATCAGGCGCATCGTCGTCGATTTGCCGGCACCGTTCGGACCGAGGAAACCTGTGACCATTCCCGAGCGCACAGAAAAACTCAGGTTGTCTACGGCGACTTTGTCCCCGAACACCTTCGTCAACCCTGTGGCATCGATCATTTCTCACCGCCTGTTGAATGCCATTACTCACCCATGCTACCGCACAGCACGGTAAATCCTGGTCACACAAGGAATTTATGACCTGGAAGGGAACCACTTGTCCAGTTCTTCGACGGTGCCGCCCTGATCGAAGGGTGCAGTGACGCAATCGGCGACGGCCGCCAACTCGTCGGGGGCGTCGCCAAGAGCCACCCCCCTCCCGGCCCATGCCAACAGATCTATATCATTGTACGAATCGCCCATCGCCAAGACATCTTCCTGCTCGACTCCCAACAGATCGGACACATGGGCCAGACCCTTGGCTTTGCCCGCCTCGCCGGAGCCGATGTCGATCCAGTTGTCGGCGCCCTTCGACCAATACAGCCCGCTCAGGTCGAGGTGGGCGATGATGGCGTCGAATTCCTGGGTGGAGATTGCCGGATCACGAAGGATGACCCGTGAGACGGGCTCTTTGGCCAAGTCATCCCAGGGCACCACCCGCAATTCGCCATGCAACTCGTAGATCCCCGGCGGGAAGGGCTGCGAGATCCTGTACCCGCGTCCGAAGTCCTCAACCGCCATGATCATGCTCGGGTAACCGCGCACAGCCTCGACGATGGGGGCCGGATCGAAGGTGAATTGTTCGATGAGGGTCAGCGGCGGATACGTCACAATCGTGGCGCCATTGTTGCACACACAGTACATCCGGGGAATCCCCAATTGGTCGAGCACGATCTGCGCTGAGAGCCAGGCCCTCCCGGTGACGAGGACGACCGGGATTCCCTGAGAGTCGATGTCCCTCAGTTTCCCCCGGATGGGGGCGGGGACCTCATCGTTCGCGCCCACGATCGTGCCGTCGGCGTCCAGGGCAACGAGTTTGGGCGTCCAGTGAGCCATGGCTCAGTCCGAGCCGAGGATCGCCGTGTCCGGCTGGTGCAGGGTGATGAACAGGGCATAGGCATCTGAGATAGCCGGACCGACCATGGTCCAACCCCGCGTCTCCATCAAGGACAAGTAATCGTCTAAATCAGGGAAAGACAGCACTTTGAAATCGGTGTCGTCCTCCGCATCCTTGAATTTGCTCGCCATCCAGTTCGTCATCATCGGCACCCTGACAACTTTGTACGCCATGTCTCCTCCTGAAACGACTCAGTCCGCGATCGGGGTGAGGACGTCGCGTCCGCCCAAGTACGGACGAAGGACCTCGGGCACAGTCACCGATCCATCAGGATTCTGATTGTTCTCCAGGACCATGATGATCATCCGGGTCATCGCACACAGGGTGCCGTTCAAAGTGGCGACCGGACCCACACCATCGGCGTAGCGGCCCCTGATGTTCAGCCGACGGGACTGGAACTGGGTGCAGTCCGACGTGGAGGTGATTTCACGGTACTTGTTCTGGCTCGGGACCCAGCCGTAGCAGTCGTACTTCCTCGCCGCGCTGAGCCCGAGATCGCCGGCGGCCACCTCGAGGACCTGGAACGGGATGCCGAGAGAGGAGATGAATTCTTTCTCATGGGCCAGTATCTTCTGGTGTTCGGCTTGGGAATCCTCCGGACGGCAGTAGACGAACATTTCCACCTTGTCGAACCAGTGGACGCGGAAGATTCCGCGGGTGTCCTGCCCGTACGACCCGGCTTCGCGCCTGAAGCACGGGCTGTACCCCATGTAGCGCAGGGGAAGTTTCTCCGCGTCGAGGATCTCGTTGGAGTGGTACGCCGCCAGCGCCACCTCCGACGTGCCGACGAGGTACAGGTCGTCGGTGCTGAGATGGTACACGTCCTGTGCGGCCTGGCCGAGGAACCCTGTACCCTCCATCGCCGACGGCTTGACCAACGAGGGGACGATCATGGGGTTGAACCCCCACTCCAGTGCCCGCGAGACCGCATACTGGGTCAGCGCCATTTCCAGCAAGGCCCCCACCCCGGTCAGGAAGTAGAACCGCGAGCCGGAAACCTTTGCGCCCCTCTCCATGTCGATCGCACCGAGCATCTCCCCCAGTTCCAGGTGGTCGCGAACCGCGAACCCTTCCTTCTCGAAATCCCTCGGGGTCCCGATGGTCTCCCGTACGACGAAGTCATCCTCCCCTCCGAGCGGCACATCCTCGTACACCGGATTGGGAAGCAGCATGATCAACTCATTGAACCGGGCCTCAGCGTCGCCGGTTGCCGCCTCGGCTTGCTTCATCTTCTCCGCAAGCCCCTTCGCCTGAGCCAGCAATGCCGGTCTGGTCTCCGTTGTGGCCTTCGCCACCTCCCGCCCCAATTCCTTCTGCCGGGCCCGCAGAGCCTCCGACGCGGCGATGGCCGTCCGCCGTTCTTCGTCAGCCGCTGCCAACTGATCGATCAATTCCTCGGACTCCCCACGTGCCCGCTGTGCACGCCTCAAGTAGTCAGGGTCAGTACGAATCAGTTTCGGATCAATCATGCACACAAGTCTATTACCTGTCTCCCCTCACCCTCGAACGCCA
>JGI24699J35502_11133603_pt1 | contig 12423 bp, 11 predicted proteins | sample TergutMp193P4_FD_35502 | JGI IMG/M metagenome (IMG submission 35502) | reverse complement strand
CCCCGCCAGCTGGAGGCAGCCGTAGTGGCAGGTTGGGAGCGCAAATACCAGGCGGAGCCGCCGCTGCACTTATTGGCGGCGTTGAATACGATATCAACGGCGGTCGAAGCTGCGCGGTATCGGGAACTCAATAATCAGGTGCCGGTTAAGGAATTGCCAGCCGCGTTGAAAGTGATTAAGGAAAGCCACCGGTTGAAGTGAGGAGCCAGGGCGGTTGAGACAGCCATTCGCTGGCCCCGCACATAGGGTGGTTGAGACAGCCCGACGGCTGTTCTTGAAGCCACCCTACCAAACCTAAGGCAGTGAAGGATCCTTAGCACTCGCCGCCTTAGTGAACGCTGAGGACGGGATGTGGCAGTAACCGCCAGGGTTCTTGTCTAAGTAATCTTGATGATATTGCTCGGCAAGGAAGTAATTGCGCAAGGGTTCAACCTCAATGGCAATCGGCTCGGCGAAGTGGGTTTGCAGTTCCACAATGGACTGCTGGATGCCAGGTAAGTCGGCGGCATCCGTGTAGTAAATCCCGGTGCGATATTGGGTGCCCCGGTCATTGCCTTGCCTATTTAGCGAAGTTGGGTCTATCACTTGGTAATACATTTGCAGTAAGAACGGCAGGCTGACAATGCTGGAGTCATATGAAATGCGGACGGCCTCGGCGAACCCAGTGCGCCCAGTACAAACCTGCTCATAAGTGGGGTTAGCGGTGTGGCCATTGGCGTAACCAACATCGGTGTGCAGGACGCCGGGAATCTCGGCAAAATATTTTTCGACGCCCCAAAAGCAGCCACCAGCCAATACAATTCCCTTTGCCGTCATGTGCACCTACCTTACGTTGTTCGCCACGCCGAAAAGGTGGCCAGGCAAGAAAAGTCTGCTCTCAGAGCCAAACAAAATCAAGTAAGCTGGAGCGGTGAGCCAGATTCCCATTGCCGATAACCAAACCGAGTTCAACGTAACTAAGTCGGATGCCGAATGGCAGTTGGAACTTAACCCCCAAGAATTCCAAGTTTTACGCCTTGCGGGAACCGAGCGGCCATTCACCGGCCCGCTCAACGCCGAAAATCGCCCCGGCACCTATTATTGCCGCGCCTGCCATGCGCCCCTATTCAGCAGCAGCACCAAGTTTGATGCGGGCTGCGGCTGGCCTAGTTTTTATGTGCCGCTGGCGGGCAACTCCGTCATCTTGCGGCCCGATTACAGTTTGCCGGGACGCCCGCGCACCGAAGTCTTGTGCGCCAACTGCGGCTCGCATTTGGGCCACGTTTTTGATGATGCCCCGCAGACGCCCACCGGCGATCGGTTCTGCATGAATTCCATCGCCCTCACCTTCGAGCCGTCTGCGTAATGAGCGGTTTCAGGAATATTCCGTGATTACTGCCCAAGGATTGACTATCCAAATCGGTGCGCGCGAGTTACTAAAACCAGCGAGCTTCCGCATCGGTTCCGGCGACCGCATCGGGCTGGTCGGGCGCAATGGCGCGGGCAAAACCACAATGTTAAAAGCGCTGGCCGGGCAGCAGGCCACGGGCGACTCAATCGCCACCATCGGGCAAATCATCCGCAGCGATTCCGTCGGCTATCTGCCGCAAGACACCCATATCACTAATCCTGATGTTATCGGCATGGACCACGTGTTATCGGCGCGCGGCCTGGATTATCTCACCAAAGAGATGGCCAAGACCGAAGCCGAAATGACTTCCACTAATCCAGATGTAATGGCGAAAGCGCTGGATAAATATCCGAAATTGGAAGCGCGATTTGTGGCGGCGGGTGGGTATGCTGCGGAATCCGAAGCGCATCGCATTGTTAGTAATCTCGGCATTACAAAACGGGTTTTGGAAAGCGAAGTTGGCCACTTATCGGGCGGGCAACGACGGCGGCTTGAGTTGGCGCGCATCCTGTTTAGCGGCGCTGCCACATTATTACTAGATGAACCCACTAACCATTTAGATACCGATGCCGTGGCTTGGTTACGCGATTATTTAAAAACTTATCCGGGCGGGTTTATTGTCATAAGCCACGACATCGAGTTGCTAAAGACCTGCGCGAACAAAATTTGGTATTTGGATGCCAACCGGGCCACACTGGATCAATATAACCTAAGTTGGGATGCCTATGTGGTTGCGCGGGAACAAGAGGAAAAGCGGCGCAAACGTGAGCGCGCCAATGCCGAGAAAAAGGCCGCCGCGTTAATGGCCCAAGCCGAAACGATGCGCGCTAAAGCCACCAAAGCCGTGGCTGCCCAGCAGATGATAAAGCGGGCGCAGGAAATGCTGGATGCCACGCAAACCGAGCGGCCAGTTGAGAAGGTAGCCAAATTGCGGTTCCCCTCCCCCGCACCCTGTGGCCGAGTGCCGTTAGAAGCGGAAGATTTGTCCAAATATTATGGCTCACTAGAGGTATTTACTGGGGTTGACCTGGCGATTGACCGGGGCGCGCGGGTCGTCGTCCTCGGGCTAAATGGCGCTGGCAAGACGACGCTGCTGCGGTTACTAGCGGGCGTTGAAGACCCAGACACCGGGCAGGTCGTGCCTGGTCATGGGTTGAAGCTCGGCTATTACGCCCAAGAGCATGACCAGTTGGATCGGTTCGCTACCGTATTTGAGAACTTACGCCAAGTCGCGCCCGATATGACCGATACCCAAGTGCGGACAGTGCTTGGGTCGTTTCTGTTCAGCGGCGAGGATGCCGAAAAGCCGACGTATGTGTTATCTGGTGGCGAAAAGACCCGGCTGGCTTTGGCTACCTTGGTGGTATCGCGGGCTAATGTGTTGCTCCTGGATGAGCCGACTAACAACCTCGACCCGGCATCGCGCGAGGAAATCCTCAATGCTTTGCGGACATACGAAGGCGCCATCGTGATGGTTACCCACGACGATGGCGCCGTTGAAGCTCTCAAACCCGAGCGCGTCCTCCTGCTACCTGACGGCGACGAGGACCTGTGGAATGAGAGTTACCTGGAGTTGGTTTCACTTGCGTGATGACGAGGGCTCATATGTGAAGGTAGGCCGGATTGCGGGTCAAGCCCGCAATGACAGAACCAGGCGGATTGCGGGTCAAGCCCGCAATGACGGGCGCCGCAATGACGGATTGCTTAGCCGTAGTACCCGGTGTCTGCCGGGGGCTCGTAAGCGGGCGGCGCATAAGCCGGGGGCGCATACGCAGGCGGAGCAACCGGATTAGCCTGGCTAGTCAAGTGGTACTCGGCATCGGTTTCCCAGTTGATGAACCCCATGTCCGGGCGGAACAGTTCGATGTTCGGCTGGCCCTCATGCGCTTGGTTCATAAAGTCACGCCACATCGGCGCAGCTAACGTAGAACCAAACAACATCCGGATAAACCGACCATTGAAGTTAATGTTCTGGTGTACCGCATTCGCTTGGTGATTACCAACCCAAGCAGCGGTGGACATCTGAGCGGTGTAACCAACAAACCAAGTGTGCGAGTTAAAGTTGGTGGTACCCGTCTTACCGCCAGCTTCGCGGCCACCCGAAAGGCGAGCCACACGGCCGGTGCCAGCGTCCATTGAACGTTGCAACGTGTAGCTGACCTGGTCTGCGATATCCCACCGCAACGCATTATCAATGCAGTTCGCGCTCGGGATAGCCATCGGCTCGCCGAACCTGTCCAGCACCTGAGTAATCGCGACCGGGCTGCAATACACACCGCCGGTAGCGAAAGTCGCGTAGGCAGCAGCCAAAGCTAGCGGGGTAGTATTCTGGTCACCAAGAATCATCGCTGGGCCGTTAAGCTCGATGTCATGCGGTTGCGGGGAGTGCAAAGGCATCATGCCGCTGCTTGCCGACGGGCGGAAGCCAGCCATCCACATGGTGTCACGCAGATTGCACAGATCCATATCCAACGACATCCGCGCAAAAGCAGTGTTGATGGAGTGGTACATCGCGGTGAACGGCGTTACGCTACCAAACCGCTGGCCAACTGCGTTATTCGGCCACCAAGCTGCGCCACCATGGAACCCGGGGGTGCAGTGCGCAGACCAGTTGTTCTGCGAGATTGGTCGAATAGATTGGGCATCAATGCGGGTGTTCAAGTTGTTGTGCGGTTGGCGCAACCACTCGGCCATAATGAACGGCTTTAACGTAGAACCAGGCTGGAAGCCAAGCGACCCGGTGTCGGGGCCTGCCGCAAAGTTGATGGCCGTGCCGCCCGGTACCGGAGTGGGCCGAGCATCAAAGATGGCGTTCTGGGCCATCGCCAAAATGTGGCCAGTGCCGTTTTCCACCGAGACGATAGCAGCGTCCAAGTCGGCAGTGTTCTGGCCGGGCACATGGCGATTGACCTGCTCGGCAGCAGCCGCTTGGATGGCCGGGTCAAGCGTGGTCATAATGCGCAGGCCACCACGGTTCAGCAGGTCGAGACGCTCGGCCTCGGTTGCGCCAAACTCCGGGGAGGTGCGGATTACTGAGATAACAAAGTCGCAGAAGAACGCGGCATCACCGGCAGCTTGGCAACCATGTTGCACTGGCGAAACCCGCAGGGTTTCTTGGATGGGCGTGGTACGCGCGGATTCCCATTCGTCGGTATCAATAAAGCCGAGGCGGTACATGTTGAACAGCACCAAATTGCGGCGATGTTGCGAAGCCTCCGGGTTGGCTAGGGGGTCAAAGCGGCTGGGCGCGTTGGTAATACCTGCAATAGTCGCGGCTTCAACCGGAGTTAAGTCGCTCGCTGGCTTGGAGAAAAAGAATTGAGCGGCCTGTTCCACCCCAAAGATGTTATTGCGACCGAATTGGGCGAGGTTAAGGTAACCCTCAAGGATTTCGTACTTGGTCAGCACTTGCTCTAATTCAATTGCCAGCGCGGCCTCGCGAGCCTTACGCGCTAACGTCGAATTACGAGCCGTAATAACACCAAAAGGGTCACCATCATGGTAGGCGACGTCAATTAGGCGGTTCTTAACATATTGCTGGGTAATGGTGGAGGCACCTTGCAGGTTGCCGCCTTGTAAGTTATTGGTGGCTGCGCGGATAATAGCGCGCGCATCAACACCGTTGTGCTCAAAAAACCGCTCATCCTCAATCGCGATAACCGCGTTGATCATGTGGTCGGAGATTTCTTCTAGTGGCACTACTACGCGGTTTTGCGCAAAAAAAGTGGACATGAGTGTACCGTCAGCCCAGTACACTGAAGACGCCTGCGCTAATTCGCGGCGTTCTAATTCAAATGGCACCTCAGTGAGTGCCGACAACGTGGATTCAACAACACCATTCTTGGCGAGCACCAACGGCAGCGCCAAAGCGGCACCGGATGCACCGCCGATGGTCACCAGCATGACAAATGTCAGCGCTAGTGCCACCAAATTCTTAGGCGAAATAGACCGCTTTCTTGCGCGCGGCCGGTCAGCATGACGTGTGGACATAAATGTAAGGTTAGTTGGCGCAAAATGCCGCACACGCCAAAGATCACTATATGAGTAGTGTTTCCAGAACCCCTAAGTAAGAAGTTCACTAACCGCGAACGGTATTTTTGGCGTTTGTGCTAAGATGCGAGCCGTTTGACCATTTTAGCACGAGGGCGGGTTAAAAGTTAAAGCCGACCATCCTGAGCTGGTCGCGGCCCTCGTCGCTGATCATGTCCATCCCCCACGGTGGCGACCAGACCCAATGCACTTTGGCTTGCGTGGCGCCGAGTGGCTTAATCACGTCGGCCACTTGGTCCTCAATCATGTCGGTGAGCGGGCACGCCGGGGTGGTGAGCGTCATGTCTATCACGACGGTGGTCTCGGTGGTGGGGCCGCTCTGGGTGGTTGCTTCGAGTTCATTAGCCGCGGATGCCGCTTGCCCCCCGGCTACTGCATCCCCCACCTCATTTTCATCAATGTGGATATCATAAACTAGCCCTAAATCAACGACATTGACGCCAAGTTCGGGGTCGATAACGTCTTTTAGCGCTTCCTCTACGGCGATATGGTTTAACTTTCCCATTTTAGTCCTTCACTAATTTGCATTAATAAGTATTTACTTCGTGGCATCCATGATGGCACCTCTTAAGGCTTCCCAGCCGAGCAATGCGCACTTAATCCGGGCGGGATATTGCGAGACGCCGGTAAATGCGATAGCATCCCCAAGTTTATCCTCGGCCTCTGGGTCTGTAAGCCCTTTACCCTTGCTGCCCATTAACTCGTGAAATAGGGCGTCGTCCGTTAAGAACCCACTTACCTCGCGCCCGGCGGCCAACTCCGTCATGATGGATGCCGACGCTTGCGAGATGGAACAACCTTGACCTTCCCAAGCGATATCAAGTATTTGACCGTCTTTCAGTACGACGGCCATGGTTATCTCGTCGCCGCAAGTCGCGTTTATTTGGTTAGAGCTCCCGATATCAGCAGCTGGAAAGTCCAATTTGAAAGCTTCGGGGTTTTCGGCGACTTTATGGCTTGGCTTTTTGGCGTGCTCCAATATGAGCTGTTGATATAGTTGGCGTAAATCATCCATTAGGCAACTCCAAAGAATGGTCTGACGGTGGCTAGGGCGGCGCGAAACTTTTCGATCTCTGCCACGGTGTTATATATGGACGCCGACGCCCGCACAGTTGAGTGCACGCCGAACCGCGCGTGAATCGGCTGCGCGCAGTGCTGCCCGACCCGCACCGCGACGCCAGCATCGTCCAGCACTTGGCCGACATCATGTGGATGCACTCCAGCCACGGTGAACGACACCAAGGCCGTCCGGTCCGCTAAATCAGTAGGCCCGATGATGGTAATGCCGGGGATCTCCTGAATTTTAAGCAGTTCGCGAGTAAGTTCAGATTCATCGGTTTGTAGCTTGGAAAACCAGTCCAGCGCCGCCGCCAACCCAATGGCTTCGGTAACCATCTGGGTGCCCGCTTCGAACCGCATCGGCGGGTCAAGAAAAGTCGCCGATGTCATTGTGACCTTTTTGACCATGGAGCCGCCAAAATTGACGGGCGGCAACTGTGCCAATACTTCGCGGCGGCCATACAGCACGCCAACTCCGGTGGGCCCAAAAACCTTGTGGCCAGAGAACACCAAGAAGTCCACCCCAAGCTGCTTGACATCAAGCGGTAAATGGGCCGCCGACTGGCAAGCGTCCAACACAGTCCAGGCGCCCACTTGGTGAGCCCGCGCAACGATAGGTTCGATAGGCGTGATTGCCCCGGTTACGTTGGAAACGTGGGTGATGGCCACAATTTTGGTGGGTTCGGTAATTAGCTCGTTTAGGTTGCTCAGGTCAATCCGGCCCGCATCGGTAACGTCGAACCATTTGAGCACCGCACCCGTGCGGGCCGCCAACTGCTGCCACGGCACTAAGTTGGAGTGGTGCTCCGCAACGCTCACCACAATCTCATCACCGGGCATTATTGACTGACCGATCGCGTGCGCAATCAGGTTCAACCCGCCGGTGGCGCCGCTAGTCCAAACCACCTCATCTTGGTCCGCGCCCAGAAACCGGGCGACCGTAGCGCGCGCATGCTCAAAGGCCTCGGTGGCCTCTTCTGCCAGCTGGTGGGCGCCCCGATGCACGGCGGCGTTGTGGTGGAAGGCGAAGTCCTCCATGGCCTGAACCAACGCCAATGGGCGCAAGGTGGTGGCCGCCGAATCTAGGTAAACCAGCGGCTGCCCATCGCGCACCTTGCGTGCTAGTTCCGGGAACTGGGCCCGAATCTCGCCCACATCAAAACTCATCATTAACCCGATTTACTCGATTTGCTCAACTCACTCGATTCATTCGAAAGTGCCCTCAAAGCCCTCGTTAGTTTGGACTTTAGCGGGCACGGCATCAGCAGCTAATTCCAGCGGGAAATTGGCGGTCTCCCCCTCGCCTGGTGCAGAATCGTCGGCGTTATTCGAATATTCATTATGGTCGGCTACCGTGTTGCCCTCACTACCCGTCCCCGCTGCCTCCACGGCTGCGGGTGCCTTGGCAATGTCGGGAATCGGCGCAGTAGCACTCCCCGAGCCCGGATTCTCACCCCCCGGATTCGCTACACGAATCCGCGAGGACCCCGAGTTAAACCGGTCGTAGCCGTGTTCCTCTAATTGGTCAGCCAGCTCTGGGCCACCCGCCTCCGCAATGCGACCGTCCACAAAGACATGCACATAATCGGGATGGATATATCGCAAGATTCTGGTGTAGTGGGTTATTAGAATAATGCCGACATCGGTATTATCCAGAGCGCGATTAACGCCCTCGGACACAATTCGCAAGGCATCAACATCTAGCCCGGAATCGGTTTCATCCAAAATCGCAAACTTAGGCTTAAGCAATTCCAACTGCAATATCTCATGCCGCTTCTTTTCGCCGCCGCTAAAGCCTTCATTAACGCTCCGGGCCGCAAAACCGGGGTCAATTCGCAAATTAGCCATTGCCTGATTCACTTCTTTACCCCAAGTACGTAACGGCGGCGCCACACCCGCGATGGCCGTCTTAGCGGTCCGCAAAAAGTTGGCAACCGAAACGCCTGGCACTTCTACCGGATATTGCATGGCTAGAAACAACCCAGCGCGCGCCCTTTCATCTACCGTCATTGCTAAGACATCTTGGCCGTCCAATGTGACCGAGCCAGAGGTAACAATGTATTTGGGATGCCCAGCAAGCGCGGATGCTAACGTGGATTTGCCGCTACCATTTGGCCCCATTACGGCGTGGATTTCCCCGCTCTTTACCGTTAAGTTAACGCCGCGTAAGATGGGCTTTTCGCCTTCTTTAGTTTGAACGCTAACGTGTAAGTCTTTTATTTCTAGTGTTGACATTTTATGCTCCCTAAACTCGCCCTATAGTTTGATGCCGAATCGTAAGCGATTCGTCTTAACCGCCAATTTGCTCTGACATTGAAGTCGCTAACTCCCCTTCAATTGATGCTAACAACCGCTGCTCAACCTCGGGTACCCCAATCTGGCCGATCAATTCAGCAAAGAACCCGCGCACTACCAACCGCCGCGCTTCCTTTTCCGGGATACCCCGCGCCATCAAGTAGAACAGTTGCTCATCGTCAAAGCGCCCAGTTGCCGAAGCGTGCCCGGCACCAACGATCTCGCCGGTTTCAATCTCTAAGTTGGGCACTGAATCCGCGCGCGCGCCCTTGGTGAGCACTAAGTTGCGGTTCATCTCGTAGGTGTCGGTGTCCGTGGCGTTCGCCTGAATCAGCACGTCGCCAACCCATACTGTGTGTGCTCCCTCGCCCTGCAACGCGCCCTTGTATGTGACCCGCGAGGTGCAGTTCGGTTGCCCGTGATCAACAAATAGGCGGTGTTCTAAGTGTTGGCCGGCATCGGCGAAATACAACCCCAACATTTCCACGCTGCCGCCAGCGCCGGTGAATGCGGCATCGGGGGTGATCCGCACGGCATCCCCGCCCAGACTCACCACAATGTGCTTCAACGTGGCATCGGTGCCGACCACCGCTCGATGCGATGACGCGTGGATGGCATCGTTGTCCCAGTCTTGCAGCGCGACCACGGTGAGGTGAGCGCCGTCGGCAACAACCAACTCGATGGTTTCGTTGCATAATGCCGAGCCGGTGTGGTCAATGACGACCACGCCTCTGCTCTTTGGCTCGGCCTGAATCAGGAGTTTGACCGCACCTTGGTCTGTTGACTGCCCAACGACTCGCATTTTCAGTGGCTCGATTATATCTGTGTCAGCGGGCAACGTAATTACGATGCCGGTGTCAGCAGCGTGCCAACCCGCGACCGCTGCCCGGTCTCCCGGCTTGCCAGCTCTGCCAAATCGCGGGTCAGCAGCTGGGGTCACATTCTCTACAACCCAATCATCATTTGGTTTCTCAATAAGAATTTCAACGGCAGCAGGGTTTGCTATCGGGTTGAAAAGCGGCTCAAACTTATGAAACGGCGTAAAGCGCCATTCTTCTTCCCGGCCCGTTGGGATTGGGATATCTGCTAAGTCAAATGACGTAACCCGTTCGGCCCGCGAGCCGACCGGCTTAGCCGCGTTCTTTACCGCCGGGCCGTGACTATGTGCTCCAGCTAATTGCGCTGCCGAATGGTCGGTTGTAAAAGCGTCGCTCATTTAGCCCACCGACCCTTCCATTTGTAACTCAATTAACCGATTCAGTTCTAGTGCATATTCCATCGGCAATTCCCGCGCCACTGGTTCCACAAAACCGCGTACTACCATAGCCATCGCTTCGGTTTCGGGTAAGCCGCGTTGCATTAAGTAAAAGAGTTGATCTTCGCTAACTCGCGAAACCGTAGCTTCGTGTCCCATGGAGACGTCATCCTCGCGCACATCCACATAAGGATAAGTGTCGGAGCGGGAGATCTGATCTACCAATAACGCATCGCATAACACGTTACTGGCCGACCCGTGGGCACCCTTTTTTACTTGTACTAATCCGCGATATGAGGTGCGGCCACCACCACGTGCTACTGACTTACTGATAATTGAGGATGACGTATTTGGGGCGGCATGTACCATCTTGGCGCCCGCATCTTGATGCTGGCCAGCGCCCGCGAACGCAATCGAAAGCGTCTCACCGCGTGCGTGCTCGCCGAGCAGCCAAATCGCTGGGTATTTCATCGTGACTTTGCTGCCGATATTGCCATCTACCCATTCCATCGTGCCACCCTCGGCCACGGTTGCACGCTTTGTGACAAGGTTATACACGTTATTCGACCAGTTTTGGATGGTGGTATATCTTACCCGCGCATCCTTTTTCACGATGATTTCGACAACGGCGGCATGTAGTGAATCGGTGGAATATATCGGCGCGGTACAGCCTTCCACATAATGCACATAAGAGCCCTCATCAGCAATAATCAAAGTGCGCTCAAACTGGCCCATATTTTCGGTGTTAATGCGAAAATAGGCTTGCAGCGGAATTTCGACGTGTACCCCTTTTGGTACATAAATAAAAGAACCACCACTCCACACTGCGGTATTGAGCGCCGCAAACTTATTATCGCCGGTTGGTACCACCGTGCCAAAATGTTCTTGGAATATTTCTGGTTGCTCGCGTAATGCGGTATCGGTGTCTAAGAAAATTACACCTTGCGCTGCTAAGTCTTCGCGGATTTGGTGGTAAACCACTTCCGATTCATATTGCGCGGCCACCCCGGCAACCAGTCGCTGCTTTTCCGCCTCGGGAATCCCTAAGCGGTCATAAGTCTGCTTGATATCTTCGGGTAGTTCTTCCCACGAACTGGCTACCTTTTCGGTGGAACGCACAAAATACTTAATGGTGTCAAAGTCAATACCAGTCAAGTCGGCACCCCAAGTGGGCATTGGCTTCTGGTCAAAGAGCTTTAACCCGCGTAAGCGCCGTTCCAGCATCCATTCCGGCTCGTCTTTCAAAGCTGATATGTTGCGGACGACGTGCTCGTTTAGCCCGCGCTCAGCCGCCTGCCCGGCAGCATCCGAATCCCGCCAACCATACTCGTAACCTTGGAACGTACCGATGATCTCTTCATCACTCCGCTTAGCGTTCCCAACGCTTTCCAACTTAGGATTCGGGTCAGCCGCTTCCGTGCGCGTCTCAGCCGCGCTCGCAACCGCTTCCGCCTGAGTTCGCTCAGGTGCGTCAATAACTCCGCTTACCACGCCAAATACCTTACCCTTATCCACTCGGTTATTGAAATAGTCTGGCAGCACACCACCATTAGCCCGTCAGTATTACGCTCTAGGCCGATGGCGCTTGATTATTGGTCTTGGTCAAATTGATATGCAAGCAAAAGCTTGTTGTAGGAGTTGGTGGGGTGGGTCTGTGAGGTGATCAGGGTTGCCGATGCCAGCCAAGGTGATGAAGCGAAGCCGGGCGCCTCGGGCCTTTTTATCTCGATGCATGGCGGGGAGTAACTCGGCTAGGGTGGCCCCGGGATAAGCCACCGGCAAATTAGCCGCCGATAGTAATTCGCGGTGTAGTGCCACTTCGTCCTCTGTTAGCTGCCCGACCAAGCGAGCCAGTTCTGCGGCGAACACCATCCCAACTGACACGGCCTCGCCGTGCCGCCAGGTGAAGCCCTCGTGGTGTTCGATTGCGTGGCCGAGCGTGTGGCCATAATTGAGGATTTCGCGTTTTCCCTGCTCAGTTGGGTCATCCGCGGTAACCTCTGCCTTTACCGCGATTGCCCGCGTGATTAGTTCGGCCACCACAGCCCAAGCATTGCCATCGGTCGCAATACCTCGCCACGGGGTTAGTGCTGTGGCGTGCTCTTTGACTAACGCAAGGATTATGGGGTCACGGATAAAGCCGCATTTGATCACCTCAGCCAATCCGGCCGAGAAATCCCGGGCTGGCAAGGTTTTTAGCATGTCGAGGTCGCACAACACCGCCGCAGGCTGATGGAAAGCGCCCACTAGGTTCTTGCCTTGGGGGGTGTTGATGCCAGTTTTCCCCCCGACGGCAGCATCCACCATTGCAAGTAATGACGTTGGCACTTGGATGACCTTGACCCCCCGCAGCCAGGTGGCCGCCACAAAGCCG
>JGI24699J35502_11133604_pt1 | contig 12425 bp, 13 predicted proteins | sample TergutMp193P4_FD_35502 | JGI IMG/M metagenome (IMG submission 35502) | reverse complement strand
TGCTGTTGCTCCCCGATGGAGACGAGGATCTGTGGAATCCTGAGTACATCGAGTTGGTCGCGCTGGCCTGAAAGGGAGACGATGAAGAAACTGTGCTGGGTGATCGGGGTCGCCGTGCTGGCATGCCTCGCGGGATGCAGCGAACCCGAGGGCCCGGATCCGACCATTCCTCCCTATCTTCCCGACCATCAGATCGCGGGCTCGGCCCTCCCCGACAAAATTGCCGGGTACACGGCTCTCGGGACGGCTCCCGTCCCCGGTCAAATGTCTGTGACGTACGCGAGAGACGTCAAACCCCTCGATCTGGCTGTGGTGACTTTCGACCCGACGGGAGACTTCGGAAAAGTCTCCTTCAGCAATCAGCAATGGTACGGACTCAGCAGATGCGGGACGATGTGGAAGGGGGATGCCAAGCAAACCCCGCAGCCCACCCAGTCCGCGTGTGTGACGGTCCTCACCGACGGGGTGATGACGACAGTCTCGGGAGGCGATCAGACACCCGGCGACCTGGCAGAGTTGGCCAACGCCATCTACAAGATCCTGGCGTGATCACTCTGAATCGGGGTACGAGCGGGTTCCCGCGTCAGTGTACGCCTCCATGATGATGTTTGTTTCCGTCGATGCGACGGTGCCCCGTGAGTTCAGCGCGGTGATGAAATCGCGCAGCGCCCCGGAATCCGGCAGGGCCACCCGGACGAGCAAGTCGTATTTGCCGGCGAGGAAGAAGACTTCCGACACCCCGTCGAGCCCGGACAGGTCATGGGCTTCTTCGAGCATTTGTTTGCGCTTGCCGCCCCGTACTTTGATCATGATCACGGCAGAGACTGGACGTCCGAGGACACTCGAATCCACCTCGGCGTGGAAACCCTTGATGATCCCTGTGTCGATCAGGCGGTGGATGCGTTCGTGGCAATTCGACTCCGAGATATGCACTGTTTTGGCGATGTCGCGGTTGGACAGCCGAGCCTTTTTGATCAGCAATTCCAGGATCTCGCGATCGATCGCATCCACGGGGTGGGCCATCACATCCTCCAGCACACACTCATCGAGAATTTTCTCTTGAGTTGCAGTGTACTGGGTTCCCTGTCGTTTTGACGAAGTCAGGGTCTCCTTCCCGCGGGTTCAACCTGTGGGAGACCCACGTACACGCGCGGTATGCGATGAGCGACGCCAGTCAGCACTTCATGGCTGATGGTGCCGACGATCCCCGCGATCTCGTCGGCAGTGATCCTGGAGTCCCCGTCGGAGCCGATGAGGGTGACTCGTTCGCCGACCCCGATGCCAGAATCGGGTCCGAGATCCACCATGGATTGGTCCATGCACACCCGGCCCACCTGCGGATAGCGGCGCCCGCCGATGATCACGCTCACCTGGCTGCTCAGTCTGCGATCGTACCCGTCCCCATAGCCGACAGGGAAGGTCCCGATCTGTGTCTCAACCGGAGGCGCCCATGTCCGGCCGTACCCTATAGTTTCTCCAGCGGGTACGGCCTGGACGTGGGTAAGGTGCGTCACGAGACTGAGCACAGGCTCGATGCTGACCGTTCTCGGTGTCATCTCGTCCGGATAATAGCCATAGCTCATGATGCCGGGACGCACCATGTCCCACCAGGAATCCGGGTGAGCCAAAACCCCAGCCGAATTGGCGGCATGGACGATCCCCGGCCGCCGTCCCAGGCGTGTCGTGATGGCGTCCACAGATTCCTTGAAGCGAGACAATTGTAGTTGTGTGAACTCGTCTTGTGCGGGGACGTCGGCCACCGCCAGGTGCGTGAACACGCCGTCGAGTTCGACGTCGGGTGTGGATTCGATCAGTGCGGCCACCTCGGCTGCTTCGGCGGGGAGCACCCCGATCCGGTGCATTCCCGTGTCGATTGTCAGGTGCACTTTGGCTGTGTGACCGGTACGGGACGCGGCGGCTCGCGCCGACTCCACTGACTGCCTGTCGGTGATGGCCAAACGCAGATCGTGGGCGACCGCCTCCTCAGTTTCGTCCGGGAGGGCGCCGGAAAGCTTGAGGATCGGTGCGTTCACACCGGCCTCGCGCAAAGCGACGCCCTCGCAGACTGTGGCCACGCCGAGCCAATCAGCCCATCCATTGTCGATGGCGGCCTTCCCTACGCCCACCAAACCGTGCCCGTACGCATTGGCCTTGACGGGCAGGAGAATCGGTCGTCCGGTTCGTTGGCGGATCGCGGCGAGGTTGCGGCTCAGCGCACCCAGATCAATGGCCGCATAGGTTGTTGGCTCAGGCATGGTCATCCCCTCCTAGTGGATGTCTTTGTTCCACGGGAAGTCGGGGTGGGCCATGCCATAGATCGCATGGTCGGAACCGCCGGCCCACGCCCAATTCTGATTTCCGAAATCGAAATGCCACCATTCATCGACGTAATTCGTGAACCCGGCTTTCGTCATGATCCCGTACAGCAGCCTCCGATTCTCGCATGCGATCATCTCGGCGCCTGTGAGGGTCTCACCTGCCGCCAGTTTCTTCTCGAAGTACATCGTGCCCGAGATTTCTGTGGCGTCGTCGTACGCCCCGCCCATGTCGAGAGGTTGTCCATCGGCGTCGACGATGCTCAAGTCGATGGCTCCTCCCGTGTTGTGTGGCGAGGGTTTCAGCGGATCCAGCGACGGCAGGGCCACATAGATCAGGGCCATGTCTGTCAGCTCCGCGTCGGTCTTCGTGGGATCGGCCTCATGGAACTGCTTCTTCATCTCGTTGAACAGTGATTGCTGCACCTTCACGGGCCGCCAGCAGTCGTACACCACGAACCTGCAGCCTTTCGGCAGGTCGTCGGACGCGGCCGACAGCCTGGTGAACACCGATTCGCGGCAGAAGATGTCCGGAAGGGCGCCATCGAGGAGCTGGATGAAGTACTGGGGGCTCATGAGGATCTTCTCGGGGATGAGACTCATGGACACCAGCGGTTCTCCGCATTCCACGATTGGTTTCGATCGGGATGACGGCCAGTCCCATTGTGCGATCGGGGTGGAGACGGGTTGTTTCCTGAAGTCGGTCATGACGCACTCCCCGGTCCGGTTCCGCCCGATGCGGGAGGCACGGACGCGGCGTCCCCAGCAGGCTGGACGAGATCGTAGGAATCGCCGAGCAGAGCCTTGAGGTTGTTCTGGTCGTCGACCTTGGGCCGCAAGAGGTACAGGACGAAGCCCGCGATGATCCACACAGCCAGAATGATGTATTCAGCCGGCCACACCAGTGACAGCGGCGTGTTCGGGATGAGCACGGCGATGGCGACCGCGATGGCGATCAGTCCGCCGATCGCAGGCAGGACCAGGGTCGGGGTACGGAAGGCGCCCTTGGCGTTCGGGTACTTCTTCCTGATGCGGATCAGGCTGACAACGGTCAGGACCCATGCGATGGCGATCGTGAATCCGCCCATGTCCAGGAACCATCCGATGGCTCCCTTGCCGAGCCACCCGAAGGCGAGCACGAAGATGAGGGTGAGCCACAGAGCGTTCGACGGGGTGCCGTACTTGCGGTGTGTCTTAGCGAAAGTAGTCGGGAGGATGTTCGCGCGTGACAGGGACAGGATCAGCCGCGGAGTGGCGGCGAACAAGCCCAAGAAGCTTGTGACAAGCCCCAATGCTGACACCGCGTAGGCCGCATATCCGAGGATCTGGAAACCGGCGGCGTTGAAAGCGCTGATCGTGCCCATGTCCATGTTGGCTGTCTCCTGCCAAGGGATGACCCATGCCGAAGCCAGAAGCACGATGACGTAGAAGACGCCGGCGCACACGATCGACAGGATCACGCAGGTGCCGATCCTCTTCGTCGGCATGTTGGCTTCCTCGGCCATGACCGCCACCAGTTCAAATCCTGTCAGGAACGTCATGGCCGGAAGGATGAACCTCACGATGGACGTGAACGGATTCTGCTCCGGGGTGAAAGCCGGCCAGAAGTTGTGCACGGACCCATGGGAGAAGCCGACGATGACCAGAATGATTCCGATGATGATCATCGCGACAAACATCACCTGTTGTGCACGGGAGGTCAGGTTCACGCCGAAATAGTTGAAGGCGAAGACGGCCAGTGTGATCAAGATGCCCACCGCCAGTTCAGGCAGGTGCATCTCCACCCCGGCAATCGTGTAGCCCGGCCCGACCGCGAGTCCCGGGAAGATCATTCCGAGCAGGAGGCTGGAAGCCGACACGTAGAAGGCGAGCGAACTGAGGTACGCCCCGACCAGGGCCCATCCTGCGATGAACGAGGTCTTCTTCCCGAAGGCCACGTACGTGTAGACGACTTCGCCGCCGGCCCTCGGGAAGGTCGTGGACAACTCCGCGTACGACAGGGCGATGAACACGGCGATGACCACGGCCACGATGAGGCCGAAGATTTCGCCTCCGGCCCCGTACAACTTGAAGAACCTGGAGTTGGTGTAGACCCAGCTACTGCCGATGACGCCCGCGGCGCCCAGGGAGATCAGCCCGAAGAAGCTGATCTTCTTCGCTAATTGAGTATGAGGTGCTGATTCGGAAGACATGTTCCGTATCCTTTCGGATTAGGTCAGAGCGGCGCTGACGGGGATCGACGGATAGTTCCACGCCTGTGCGACCGGGGCGCTGGTGAGCTGTCCCTCCCAGGTCGCCAGTCCGCGAGCCAAAGCCTCATTGTCGCGCAGGGCTTGCTTCCAGCCCTTGTTGGCGATCTGGGTGACATAGCTGAGGGTGGCGTTCGTCAGCGCGTACGTCGAGGTGACGGGCACCGCTCCGGGCATGTTGGCGACCGCGTACACGACCGCGTTGCCGACGTTGAACGTGGGATTCGCATGGGTGGTCGGATAGGTGTCTTCGAAGCATCCGCCCTGATCGACGGCGATGTCGACCCACACTGAACCGGGCTTCGCGCTGAGCATCATGTCATGGGTGACCAGCTTGGGAGCGCGTGCACCGGGGATGAGGACCGATCCGATGACGAGATCCGCCTGTGCGACAGCTTTTTGTACGCTGTACGCGGTGGAATAGAGGGTGGTGATGTGTCCGCCGAACTCCGAGTCGAGCTGGGCCAACCGGGCCAGGTTGACGTCGAGGACGGTGACGTTGGCACGCAGCCCATACGCCATCTGCGCGGCGTTCGACCCGGCGACACCGGCGCCGATGACGACCACTTTGGCCGGTTCCACACCCGGGACCCCGGAGATGAGCAGGCCGGCGCCGCCGACATGCTTGAGCAGGGTCTGGGCGCCCACGACCACGGACATCCGTCCTGCGACTTCGGACATCGGGGACAGCAGCGGCAAGGCGCCATTGTTGAGTTGCACGGTTTCATAGGCGATGGAGGTCGTCTTCGACGCCAGCAGCGCGTCAGTCTGAGGCTTGTCGGCTGCGAGGTGGAGATAGGTGAAGACAACCTGGTCCTCGCGCAGATAGTGGTACTCCGACTCGATCGGTTCCTTGACCTTGATCAACAGTTCGGCGCTGGCCCAGACATCGTCCACCCCCAGCAAGGTCGCGCCCGCGGCGCGGAAGTCGTCGTCAGAAATGCCGGAAGCAATTCCAGCCCCTGTTTCCACGAGCACCTGATGGCCGCGTTCGGCCAGATGATGGACGCCTGAGGGGGTGATGCCGACTCGATTCTCTTGACTCTTGATCTCTTTGGGTACACCGATTTTCATAAAAAACTCCTTTGTTAGCGACGGACTGATGATGGAAATGTCCGATCGACAATGAAATTAGTCACGTGAGATTGTGCTGTCAAGCCCTTTCGCGCGAAAATGAAAGTGTTTCGCCATTGACCGTCCTTTCAGAAGGATTTTCGCGGTTCGGGCCGGACGCCTCGGGCTCGTGCCCGCCGTCTGAAAGATCTGATGTGGAAAAATGAGCGTTCTCAGGATAAGTTATGGGTATGAGCCCGGTCATCGAAGTGTCAGATGTGACGTTGAGGCGTGGCCGCAATTTCTTGCTCGACCACGTCACGTGGAGTGTCGATGAGGCCGACAGGTGGGTGATCATCGGCCCCAATGGGGCGGGGAAGACGACATTGATGCAGGTCATCGCCGCCCGGATGTTCCCAACGTCGGGAACAGTGACGCTGCTGGGGGAGCGGATGGGCAGCGTCGACGTCTTCGAGCTGAGGCCCAGGATCGGGATGTGTTCGGCGGCTTTGGAAACCCAGATCCCTTCCGAGGAGAAGGTTCTGGATGTGGTCATGTCAGCGTCGTACGCGGTTTTCGGGCGCTGGCGTGAGGACTATACAAACATTGATTTCGTACGCGCGGAAAAACTGATGTGCCAACTGCGCGTGGACCAGCTCGCCGACCGGCGCTTCGGCACCCTGTCGGAGGGGGAGAAACAGCGGACGCAAATAGCCCGGGCCCTGATGACGGATCCCGAATTGCTCCTTCTCGACGAGCCGACAGCCGGCCTGGATTTGTCAGGGCGCGAACTCTTGCTGGCCATTTTGTCGGAATTGGCGGCGGACGACATGTCTCCCACTTCGGTGATGGTCACCCATCACGTGGAAGAGATCCCCCAGGGCGTGACCCATGCATTGTTCCTCAAACAGGGCCGTGTGGTGGCGATGGGCCCGATCCACGATGTGATGACTCCGGCGGTGCTGACCCGTACCTTCGATCTCCCGCTGGCCGTCAAAGAGGTTGACGGCCGTTGGCACGCCCAGGCCGCTCTGGCGCCTCGCCGGGCGATATAACCACCCCCTGCGAGATAAACCACCCCCTACGAGGTCGCCCCTCTTGCCATGCCCTTCGTCATCCTGCCAGGGGCAGGATCTCTCTACCGGGTCGGGTCGAATTCCCCTTTGGGCGAGATGGGCCAATCCTCCGGATAACGGTAGGCGGATTCTTCATGGTCGGCATAGAGGCGTTTGCGGGAACGGTCCGACAGCCGGTCCCCGAAAACCATTCCCTCCAGGTGATCGGTCTCATGCTGGAGGCAGCGAGCCAACAGCCCGGTGCCGGCGATCTCTATCGGGTTGCCGTTGTGGTCCAGGCCGCGGCAGACGGCACGGTCCGGGCGCGCGAGAGGGGAGTACGAGCCGGGCAGGGACAGGCATCCCTCTTCCTCACTGACCAGTTGGCGGTCTTTGCCGTCGGGGAGAACGATGACGGGATTGGCGACGACTCCGGCGTAGAGCTGGTCGTCGGCGTCGGGGCAGCGAAAGATGAAGAATGACCGATTGTCTCCCACCTGGGGTGCGGCGAGGCCGACCCCGTCGGCGGCAGTCATGGTGGCGAACATGTCCCGGACGAGAGTGTGGAACTCGGAGTCGAACCGGGTGACGGGCACGGTCGGCTCGTGGAGGATCTGTTCTCCCCAACGTGTGATACGCAGAATCTGTCCCCCAACCATGAGATCGGCCAAATCGGTCATCGGTTTCTCTGTCCTTTCTTTCCCCTCGATCATACGGTGTCATCACAACTGATGCATCCAGGCACGCGGTTGACCGCGTGGGAACTCACCCGGCCCTGCTCGATAGGGCATGCTGTTGGGGTGGCGTCTTTGATCGAACAGGTGGACCAGTACGAGGATTTCCTCGCGGTGCGACACTCCGAGCGTACCTGCACCTCTTATCGTACCGATCTGGGCCAATTGGCAGCCTTCTTGTCCACACGGGGGATCGAATCGGCCGATCAGGTGACGGTGACGGACATCAGGGCTTGGTTGGCGCAGATGTCGGATGAGGGCAAGGCCAGATCGACCATCGGACGGCGCACGTCGGCGGTGAAGGGTTTCTTCTCCTGGGCGCACGAGCAGGGGCTGATCCCCACCGATCCCAGTAGGGCGCTGAAGTCGGTGAAAACGCCCAAAACCCTGCCGGACACGATTTCGCCGGCCGAGGCCCGTGAATTGATGGATGCGCTCGGCGCCATCGCCGCCGAGGAGGACACTGCGGTGTCGCACAGGGATCAGGCCATCGTGGAGGTCCTCTATGCGACCGGGCTTCGGGTCTTCGAATTGTGCAGTCTCGACCTCGACGACCTGGACCGTGCCCGCGAACTCGTCCATGTCGTCGGCAAGGGGGACAAGGAACGCTCGGTGCCCATCGGGGTCCCCGCTCTGAAAGCCGTGGACGCCTGGCTGGCCAGACGATCCGAACTGGTGACCTCGCGCAGCGGGGCAGCACTGTTCATCGGGGAACGCCTGGGGGCACGCCTCGATCCGAGAGTGGTACGGCGTATCGTCCATCGCAGTCTCGGTCTGGTCGACGGCGCCCCCGACCTCGGCCCCCACGGCCTGCGCCATGCCATGGCCACCCACCTGTTGGAGGGCGGAGCCGACCTGCGCAGCGTCCAAGAGGTCCTCGGCCATTCATCCATCACGACCACACAGATTTACACCCATGTCACATCCGCCCGACTGAAGGCAGCCTTCGAACAGGCCCATCCGAGGGCCTGAGGCTGTCCTTATGAGGACAAAGCATTTTCATTGGAGTCACCCATATACGTTCCTGCTGAGCCGTACAAGCACGTGTAGCGGCTGCTGCCCTGTCATGGAAGGAGGGGTTGGGGGTCGGTGAGGGTACCGTCCAACCAGACCTGGAAGTGCAGGTGGCATCCGGTGGACGCGCCTGTCGTACCGACGGAGCCGATCAACTGGCCCTGATTCGCCTGATCACCGACTGAGACGGCATAGCCCTGGGCATGGTTGTACGCGGTTGTGAGCTGGTGTCCATCGACAATGCCATGGTTGATGACGAGTCGGTTCCCGTACCCTGAACTGTAGAAGGATTCCGTGACCGTACCGGCTGCCGCGGCGACGATGGGTGACCCGCAAGAGGCTGCGATGTCCATCCCGTCATGGAACTTCCATGTGCCGTCGATGGGATGCAGCCTCATTCCGAACGGTGAGGAGACGGCTCCGGTGGCCGGGCTCACAAGTCCCGCTGAGCCGGCATGGCCCGCCATCTGCTCCATTGCTGCCGCATGGGCACGTACAGTGTCCATCGCCTCGGCTGTGATGAGCCGGATCCTCCCGCCGCCGAGGAGGCTCAGAGGATCCCGATAGGTGTCCCCTTCCTTCAACCCCCAGTGCAGGCAGGCCTCGCCCCCACACGGATGACCGGCCAGGAGCGTGCCGATCGGTTGACCGGCACGCACAGTCTCCCCGGCTGAGACGATGGGCTGCACGGGTTCGTACGTGGTCGTGAGCGTTCCGTGGCGGATGGAGACGACCGGCCGCCCGGCGACCATTCCCGCAAACGAGACCGCTCCGTCCATCGCCGCGACCACCGTCTGCCCGGTGGTTCCTGCGATGTCCACCCCCCGATGCCCGGCCAGCCACGGCTGGTCGGGAGGATCGAAGCCTCGTACGACATCGCCCATGACGGGCGCGACTGCCGAAGGTGCGGCCCAGGCGGGTGTCACACCGACCATACCGACCATCAGGCCAATAAAAATGACAAGTATCTTCTTCATACCTATGACTATGTGAGATTCGGATACGGAATTGTCACTGGAAGTTGAATCTGTGGATAAAATGTTCAATATCAGCGTTTCCTGTGGATAACTTCCTGGGCGCGCTCTGGCCCGTCGCTTGACCCATGGGGCACGCGGAGGGTAGAGTGTGACGCTGTTGCGCCTTGGGATTCCCGCGCGGTTTCTCACAAGAGTGCCAAGTACTTATGTTCGCAAGAGATGGAAGATGGTCTGACTCGTGTCTACCTATAGTCCCAAGCCTGGGGAAATCGCCCGGAATTGGCAAGTCATCGACGCCGAGAATGTTGTTCTCGGACGTCTCGCCGTGACAGTCGCCAACCTGCTCCGAGGCAAGAACAAGCCTCAATTCGCTCCGCACATCGACACGGGTGATTTCGTCGTGGTCATCAACGCCGACAAGATCGCTTTGACTGGCAAGAAGAAGTCCGACAAGATGGCGACCCGTCACTCGGGTTACCCCGGTGGGCTTCGCCAGGTTTCCTACGGCGACCTGCTGGCAGCCGATCCCCGCAAGGCCGTCGAGCGCGCCGTGTGGGGGATGCTTCCCAAGAACAAGCTGAGCCGTCAGCTCATGAACAAGCTCAAGGTCTATTCTGGCCCGTCGCATCCGCACGCGGCTCAGAAGCCCCAGCCCTTCCAGATCACCCAAGTTACCCAGTGAGAGGTTAGACAGTGTCAGAACTGCAAGTCGAGGCCATCGAGGACGAGCTGGACGAGATTCCAGCAGCTTTCGTCGACGACGAGGATCGCGAGATCGCCTATCGTGCCGAAGAGGGCAAGTCCGCTGAGAAGCCGAGCCGCCCCGCGGTGGTCCAGAACTCCCACGGGACAGGACGGCGCAAAGAGGCCATCGCCCGGGTACGGATCGTGCCGGGCACAGGCAAGTGGACCATCAACGGCCGCTCCCTGGACGACTACTTCCCCAACAAGCTGCACCAGCAAGAGGTCTCCGAGCCTTTCGAGACCGCCAACGTGCTGGGTTCCTATGATGTGATCGCCCGCATCACCGGTGGCGGGGTCTCCGGCCAAGCCGGCGCCCTGCGTCTGGGCATCGCCCGGGCTCTCAACCTCGCCGATGAGGAGGCTTCCCGCCCCGCGCTGAAGAAGGCTGGGATGCTGACTCGCGACGCACGGGTGAAAGAACGCAAGAAGGCCGGTCTGAAGAAGGCCCGCAAGGCCCCTCAGTACTCAAAGCGCTAATGTCGCGCCTGTTCGGTACGGACGGTGTACGGGGTCGCGCCAACGAGGACCTCACTGCGGATCTGGCGCTCGCCCTATCTGTGGCGGCTGCCCATGTGCTCCCGGAAATGGATTCTCGCAGCCGTCTGCAAGCCATCGTCGGACGCGATCCCAGAGCTTCGGGAGAATTCCTCGAGGCGGCCGTGGTCGCCGGTTTGGCAAGTGCGGGAGTCGATGTCATCCGGGTCGGGGTCATCCCCACGCCGGGGTTGGCTTTTCTGCTGACCGAGATCGACGTGGACTTCGGCGTGATGCTATCCGCCTCCCACAATCCCATGCCCGACAACGGGATCAAGTTCTTCACCAAGGGCGGGGTCAAACTCCCCGATGACGTCGAGGACCTGATCGAAGAAGAAATGGGCAAGGTTTGGGTTCGTCCCACCGGCTCCGATGTGGGCCGGGTGACCGACAATCCTGAATTGGGCGATCGCTACATCAACCATCTCGTGGCGTCCCTGGGCGGGGACCGGCCCCTGGAGGGGCTGAAAATCGTTCTGGATCCCGCCAACGGCGCCGCCTCCCGTACCGCAGTGAAAGCTTTCATGTCGGCGGGTGCGAGCGTCACAGCGATCCACAACAAACCCAACGGGCTCAACATCAACGACAACTGCGGGTCCACCCACATCGAGAGCCTTCAGTTGGAGGTGATCTCCTCCGGCGCCGATCTGGGCATCGGGTTGGACGGTGACGCGGACCGGTGCATCGCGGTGGACGCCAACGGGCGCGTCGTGGACGGGGACCAGATACTGGCCATCCTCGCCATCGCCATGAAAGAGGAGGGCCGTCTCCATCAGGACACGGTCGTTGCCACTGTCATGAGCAATCTGGGGTTCGTACAGGCGATGAAAGCCCATGGCATCCGGGTGGACACCACCAAGGTGGGGGACAGGTACGTCCTGGAATCCATGAACGCCAACGGGTTCACCCTGGGCGGGGAACAGTCAGGCCACGTGGTGATGAGCGAATTCGCCACAACGGGGGACGGCACCCTCACGGGGCTGCACGTCGCCGCACGAGTCCTCCGTACGGGCAAGCCCCTCGCGGAGCTGGCCTCGGTGATGAAGAGGCTTCCCCAGGTGATGATCAACGTCTCCGGCGTCGACCGGACCCGTACGAACCTCGATCAGGGCGTGGTCCAGGCCGTCGCCGCCGCTGAAGCCGACCTCAAGGGTACCGGCCGGGTCGTACTGCGTCCCTCGGGCACGGAACCCGTCGTGAGGGTCATGGTCGAGGCCGAAACCGAGGAGAAGGCACAACAGGTGGCCGAGGGACTCGCCGGGGTCGTCAAACAACGTCTGGCGTTGTGACCCAGTCGCGGGCACAACCACTGCGAGAGACTCATTCACCTCGATGATATAAACAAACTCCGTCATGATATCTCTACTATGAAATTATGTACTTCTTCTAGTTAAAGCGTTCGATTTCAAGGGATTATGTCATATACTGTGTGTATTCGCAGGTACGGGGTCTGCAGAATGGTGAAACATCGTCGATACTATCGACGAATAATGGGGAGTGAAGGGGAATTGTGTAATGGGGAAGGGGAACTGGGGTGGTCATCCTCCGGCGCGTGGGCGTCTTGTGATCCTTGGGGTGGTTTCCGCGGTCATCGCCGCTGGGGCCGTCATTGTCCCTGTTGTTGTGGCCGGGGCGGATCCATCCACGAGGACGTTGGTGGTGACGTCGACGGCATGGGGCGGCAAGGATGCCAGTCCGGGCGATGGCACATGTGAGACCGCGACCGGCAACGGCGTGTGCACATTGCGGG
>JGI24699J35502_11133605_pt1 | contig 12464 bp, 8 predicted proteins | sample TergutMp193P4_FD_35502 | JGI IMG/M metagenome (IMG submission 35502) | reverse complement strand
CGAGCCAATATCTCGGCGCGGCTTGCCCTGCGGCTTGTTGATGCTGCCGATTCAGCTGATGTAATTGAGTCCCCCACTGCCGCGCACCTGCCTGCGCTGCCGGGCCGAGCGGTGCTGAAACTCGGTTCCAGTCCCGAGGTGGTTTTCCAGAGTGCGTGGGCGGATGCTCCGCAGTTCCCGCAAGTGGCGCGCCCTGATTGGTATCAGACGGGTGAGGCCGCCATCGTGCCGTCAAGTGAATTGCCTGCGCCCACCCCACCATCGTCAGACCTGATAACCAAGATTGCCACCCGCTACCGGCACGTACGACCCGGCAAGCCGCCTTGGCTACCGCCGCTGCCAACCAGCTTTGACCTGACGGAGTTGGCCACCACCGAACCTTTAGGGGTTGCAGTGGGGCAAGTTCGGTCACGACGGCAGTTGCGGCAGGCCAAATCCGGTTCTTACGCGGAGGCTCCCATTGGTGGGCTATTGCGCTTCGCCTTGGGCGACTATCCCGAGGAACAGGCGCAGAGGCCGATCGCTTGGCGGCCCTCATCCGGCGCGCTCGGTATCTTAGGTGGCGCGCGAACCGGGCGCAGCACCACCTTGCTGACGCTCGCGGCGGCAGCGCTGCAAGCTGGTTTTCAGGTGCATTTTTTGGGCAAGTTGCCCGCCGCCGTGCCCGCTGCGGTAGCCGCTCCCGCCTTAGAGAACCATCCCCTTATGGGTACCATCGTGCCCATTTCCGACCTGAACCGCGCCGCCCGCTTGCTGCGGTTGCTTGGGCAAAACGTCTCAACGCCCGCGCCGAAATTGCCGCATTTGGTGCTGATAGACCAACTTGAGCAATGGCGCGCCGCGTTTCTTGACGCTGGGGTGGACATGCTCGATCTGCTGGCAGATTTACCCGAACACTGCGGGGTGGCCGTGACCGCGAGCGCCGCCAACTGCGGCGGATTGGCCGCAAAGCTGAGCGCCAAGCTCGTGCTACTCTCTGGTGATCGCAACGATGACCTGCTGCTGGGCGCGCCACCTACTAAGGCAGGGCTGGGCACCTGCGCTGGCAGAGGCGTTTGGCTGTCGGGCGCTGAGCAGGCATTGGTGCAGGTGGCGCTGCCCCGTTTGTCCGTGCCCGACGGCGGATTGACCACGACTTTCGACCGATCAGACGAGCCGACAACGGCATCGGCCTCAACAGTAACCGCGTCTGCACGAGCGTCCTCCCAACTCGATGGCAACACCCCAGCCGACCTCATCCGGCTGCGTCCGCTGCCAAAGGCGTTACCGGCCCGCTTGCTACCTGCCGGTTCCATCGGCAGCGGCGGTAATGCTGCCGAACCACTGGAGCTTGACCTGTCTGACGGGGCTTTAGTGACCGGGCCACGCGGCAGTGGGCGTACTGCGGCTTTGGGGGCGTTGTTGCGGGCTTGGATTCATTCGCAATCTGACTTCGACCTCGCTGGATTCGACCCTGCAGGCCAGCAGGCTAATATTTCGAAGCTTCGGGGTAACGCCGCCCAGCCCAACGCCGTCGTCATCGGATTTGATCAGAAACTGCAAACCGCCGCCACCGCGTTGGGCTGTCCGTTTTACCCCGCCTCGCAGCAAGCGCTCGCTGCGGTCGCCGCCCAACCTCCGGCGCTGCTGGTACTAGACGACCTAGACAATCTGGCGAATTTGTACGGCGGCGCGGCCTTGGACCGGCTGGGCGACTTGGCGCAGGCAGGGGAGCTAACGGTACTGGCGGCCACCACCACCTTCAACGCCTTAGTCAGTAACCGGGGCATCGTTGGGAAACTGCGCGCCGCTCGCACCGGCATTGTGCTCCGGCCAGCTGAGCGCGGGTCTGGCGAGGTTTTCGCAGCGCAACTGCCACCGCCCCATGACCTGCCCATCCCCGGACGCGGTTGGCTCGTGCAGAGTGGGCGAGTGGAGGTTATCCAAATCTGTGCCGTGGATTTGGTGGATTGGGAACTCTCGGCTTAGGCGGTGGCACTCGGATTGTTCGGCGCGGCGGTGAACCTGCGCGCGTGCCTGTGTAAAACCTAGTAGAGTAGGTGTTGGTATGTGATTCCGTCGCAAGTGTCGAGCTTGGAGTGAAAACAGCATGGGTGAAGAGGAACTGGTCGATTGGCGGCACGAAGCAGCGTGCCTAGACTCCGACCCAGAGCTATTCTTTCCTATCGGCAATACCGGCCCTGCCCTGCTCCAGATTGAAGAAGCTAAAACCGTGTGCGCGCGGTGTACCGTCACCGCCGAATGTCTGCAATGGGCGCTGGATACCGGTCAAGACGCCGGGGTTTGGGGTGGTCTAAGTGAAGGCGAACGCAAGGCGCTAAAGCGGAAGCAATCGCGGCAAAAGAAAAACCTTTGAAGCGGGATTAACTCAGGATGTACTTAGAGCCTCGGGTCGAGCGCCTCGGACTCCAAGGCCAGCACCGCGAAAGCTAATTGATGCACTTGCCACAACGGATCGCCAGCGACAAACTTGGTTAGCGACTCCATCCCTAACCCAAACTCGCGCCACGCTAAGTTCTGCTTACGTCCGGTGTTGCGTTGCCTTAATACCGCTAACTGGTCAAGGTAGTCGGGGCCATAAATGATCCTTAAATACTCGCGTCCGCGTACCTTGAGGCCGGGTTGGACTGGATGCTTGCGTTTTGGCGTGGCGAAGGTGGACATTGGGGCTACCGGCTTTACCACCATGCCTTCGCCGCCTGACGCCGTTAGGTCTAGCCACCATTGGACCACTTCGGCTTGCTCGCGCTCGGCTCTCTCGCGCTCGGCTGGCTGGCTCTCAGCCTGTTGGGCATCGGGTGAATTGCCGTCGACGGGATTGCCGTCGGTACGATTGCCGCTGCGGGTTGGATGTCCGCCGCCCGGCAACTTGACAAACCTGTGCGGCGTCTGGGTGATAAAGGGGTCGGTAAGCGAGCCGATTTGTTGTAGCTGCCAACGATGGTCGCGGGTTAAGGCGTACACCTCGCCCTCGCCCGCCAAAATCTGGAAGGGCGCCAAGGTGATGCCGGTCAGCCCATCGGTCGGGTGGATATAGGCAGCGTAGGCGTCGCGGTAGGAGCTGGCATTTTTGGCACGATGCGCGAGTCTTTCATGCAATTCGGTGACGGCAAGCCCCCGGTTGGCTGCCTCGGCGGTTAACTGGAGCGCAGTAGGAAATGCCGCGTCGGCAGCCGCTCCGACCGGAGCGTAGTGTTCCGTTATCAAACCCAGCGCCTTGGCCGACCATGGCAAAAGTTCACAATCGAGCGCCAGCCAATCGGTATCCAATTTGTCGAATAACGGCCAGATGGCCCGCCGGACGCGCTCAACTAGCGCATCGCCCAATTCGCCTTCAAAGAACTGCCGACCAGTTCGTGAATAGACCGTCCCGCCCGCGCTACTGTCGATTCCGAACCTGCGAAGTGCCGCCTCGGCGTCGCGCGCAATCACCGCGACCGCTCGCGAACCCATGTGCTTTTCCTCGCACACCACCTCGGTCACGCCAGCGCGGGCGTATTCGGCGAACGCCATTTCCGGCCTTTCTAGGTAACGCTGGGCCTCGGCTGCGGGGACGGCTGGCGCGGTGGCAGCCGGTGCGGGTGACATCGTGGGCGGCAGGTAGATAAGCCAACGCGGGTCAATGGCGAACCGGCTCATTACCTCAAGAGCTGCCGCCGCGTTCTCCTCGGGCACCTTGACCCGCCCGGCCAGTTCGGTTTCGAGCCATTGCGTGCCGGTCACGTCGGTTATTTGTAGGACGCCGGGCACCCGTTCTTTGACTAGCGGCGCGAGGGGCTTGGCGGGTTGGTAATATTGGGCGGACGCTGCGACGGAGACTAGTTCGCGTTCGGGATAACGCAAAGCGGTGAGTTTGCCGCCGAAAACGCAGCCGGTATCTACGCAAATTGTGTTATTAATCCACTCGGGTTCCAGTGTTGGAGTGTGCCCATAAACTACCATCGCTTTGCCGCGATAATCTTGCGCCCACGGCAGCCGCACTGGTAAACCATATTCGTCTGATTCGCCGGTGGTATCGCCATAAAGGGCAAAGGCTTTCACCCTGTTTGAGGCGCGGCCATGATATGCCTCTTTTAGGCCAGCATGCGCAACCACTAAACGTCCGTCATCTAGCACATAATGGGCGACGAGTTTATCCATAAAATGTAGGGCAGCTTTTTGGAAACTCTCATCAGTTGCGTTTAACTGTGCTAGTGACTGCTCAATACCGTGGGTTTGTTGCACTTTAGCGCCTTTGAGGGCGCGTACCAGCTTTACTTCATGATTACCGGTGACGCATAAGGCGTTTTGGCTTTCTACCATGCCCATTACTAGTCTTAGGACGCCGGGGGTGTTTGGGCCGCGATCTACCAAGTCGCCGACAAAGATGGCCGTGCGGCCTGCTGGATGCTTGGCGTTGATTGGGATCGGTGGTTGAGCAGCGTCGTCAATCGGTGGTTGAGCAGCGCAGCGACCGTCGAAACCATCTACGTCATCCTCGTATTCGATAACATATCCAAGCTTTGTCAGCAGTTCACAAAGCTCGGTTAGGCAGCCGTGCACATCACCGATGATATCGAATGGCCCATGCAGGTCAGTTAGGTCATTCCATGATTTTTGATATGTGATGTTGGCGTTGTCGATTTCTGTGCCGCTTAAGATATGGACGCGACGGAAACCTTCTTTTCGTAATCCGGGCAGCGAGCGTTTTAGGTCTTGATATTGTCGCGCAATAGCCGCCGAAGATACTTGGTTTATGCCTTGGTTTATACCTTGGCTATTGCTTTGATTTGTCGCGCTGGCTCCCCGCGCCTTCTGGCGGGCTATCGCGGTGCTTTCCGGGACATCTAACACGATGGCATCTACTAAAACATCATTATCTTTCGCGAGTTTAATCAGTTCTGCACGAGCGGACTTTTGGACGTTGGTCGCATCTACTACCGTCAATAACCCGCGGCGTAAGCGCGTGCCAACAATATAGTTCAACACGGCAAAGGCGTCGGGGGTGGCCGATTGGTCGTTTTCATCATCGGAAACTAGCGCGCGGCAGAAGTCCGAGGACACCACTTGCGTTGGTGCGAAGTGGTGGGCGGCGAAGGTGGATTTTCCCGAGCCGGAAATGCCGACCAGCAGGACGAGGCCGAGGGTTGGGAGTGGAACGGTGGTGGTGGTTTCGAGCGCCGTACTAAGCCCGTCGAAGTGACCGGCCTTACAGGCCACCTCAACCACCGGGCTAGGTTGGACCACCGGCGTGTGTGTGGTTTCGAGACCGGCCTTACAGGCCGCCTCAACCACCGGATTTGGGTCAGTCACGGCTGAACACCCCCATTTGCGACGGCGAGCCGACTGTTGGGTCGCCAAGGCCGACCTCGGTAAATCGCACGGTATGGCCATGCTCAGTCGCAACCTGATCGGCCCACTGTTCAAACTCCGCGCGCGTCCATTCAAATCGGTGGTCGTGGTGCCGATGGCCACCGTCCATTAAGCCCGGATATTGGGCGTTATATTCTTGATTTGGGGTAGTAACGATTACCGCTTTTGGTTTCGCCTCGGCGAATACTACCCTTTCCAACGCTGGCAACCGAGGTGGGTCAATATGCTCGATGACTTCCACCAAAACAGCCGCATCATACCCAGCAAAACGATTATCTGAATAGGTCAAGGCACCTTGGAATAAGGTTAAGCGCTCGGCTTGCCTTTCGGATAACTCGTCAAAATGCAGCCGTCGCGCTGCCGTTTGCAATGCCCGTGCCGATACATCTACCCCAGTTATTTTGGTAAAGGTATGATCCTTAGCTAACTGCACCAAGAAATCCCCCGGCCCGCAACCCAAATCAATAACCGACTTAGCCCCCAAATCATGCAACACCTCAAGCACGGCGTTATGACGATAAACCTTAAGAGGAACCGTCGCATCCATTACACTAAACTCCCCGGCAGAGCAAGGTATATTGGATTTAGGGGCGGACGTAGCTATATCGGAATCGGTGGCAGAAGAGGCTCTATTCTCGTTAGTGGCGGAATCGGGTGTTTTGTGAGCGCTAGTATTCGGGGTCCCCGCAGATTCCTCTTGGGAATCTGTGGGGTAAAGCGAACCGTCCTCTGACCCGTGCGGCGTCGTCGGGGACGACGACGGACGAGGCGGAGGGGTAGGTGAGTCGTCAGAGCGAACGAAATACCCAGTGGAGCCCAGATCGGATTCCGCTAGTCGCACTAAAGCGTCATTTACAAGATCCCGGCTTCTCGCCAAATACTTCCGCGCAATAAACTCACGGTCGGGATGATTCTCCAGCCACCCCTCCCCCGCACTAAGCAGCTTTTCAACCTCATCATCACTTTGCCAATAATGTTTCGATTCATCAAGAACCGGCAACAAAACACGAAGTTGATTTAGCGCATCGGCCAGCCGCACATTACCGCGTAATGTCAAATGCACATAAGGCGAATCACCCCATTGCGGAAATCGCGCATCCAACGCAATAGGCTCTGCCAGAACCTGCCAACCGAGCGGCTCAAATACCCGCTGCACATCGGCCACCCCACCCCGCACAGGCAACACCGGTACCGAGATTTCCAAAGGAACCGCGACATCAGCCAAAGCTTGCCGAGCTTCACAGCGGCCACTGCGAGCCGTACTGAACACCCGTCCCAGTGCGGCACCCAACATCGAACCAGCCGCATAACTGCGATCATTTACATATTGCGCTAACGCAAAGTCACCAATGCCTTGCCGGGCTTGTTTGGCTAACTTTTGTTGATCGATCTCAAGAATAAGCGCGCAAGTACAGCGCTGTGACGTCGCTTCCGGGAAAAACACTGTGGCTGTGCCAGTGGATAAGCTAAAGCTTTGCACGCGATCGGGGTGTTTATGTAGTAAATACCCTAAATCGGTAGCGGGATGCTCGGCGTTCCCAAACATTGTTATGGTAAGTAACATCTAAGTCACATGCGGCTTTACAATTGGGAGTGGCCCAGAATCCGCCATTTCATCATCTTGACCTCGCTTAGTGTATTCAGGCAACTTCGCATTTATGACAACCTCTGTGCCACCGCCGGGCCGCCCTTGCCATTTAATAGTGCCATTTAACTCATTAGCCACTAAGGTGCGAACAATCTGGAAACCTAACCCGCTATCTTTACGACTAGAGGCAGCATAAGGGTTATCCAGCCCAACCCCATCATCGGCAACAACAATCTGTAATAACCGTTCTTTGCGCTCGACATTAATCCAAATCGTACCGCGTTCGCGGTTATCCAAAAATGCGTGTTCTACCGCATTGGAAACTAGCTCAGTTAGCACTAACGCGATTGCCGTCGCATTCTCGGCACTTACTTTGCCGAAGCTGCCACCTAAAACGGTGTTTATCTGCGTGCGCGTTGACGAGACATCGGTAGTTAAGCGCACAATTCGACTTAACATATCGTCGAAGTCCACGGTCTCATCCAATGTTTGCGATAAAAACTCATGCACCATAGAAATAGTGGACACGCGGCGAATAGCTTCTTGTAACGCCTCGCGAGCTTCCACGGAATCAAGGCGCCGCGATTGCAACCGCAGCAATGCCGCCACGGTTGAAAGGTTATTCTTAACGCGATGGTGGATCTCGCGAATCGTGGCATCTTTAGTAATCAAATCCCGTTCGCGGCGGCGCAACTCCGAGACATCGCGGCACAACAGCACTGCCCCGATGCGATGGCCGTGATCCGTGAGCGGGATGGAGCGCACCGAAATAGACGCCTTGGACGTCTCGATATCCGACCGCCACGGCGCCCGTCCCATCAAAACCAGCGGCATCGCCTCATCTACCGTGGTTTCATACTCCATCAGGCCGGATGCGAGTTCCAGCAGCGAGTGGCCGATCATCGGATCCTTCAGTCCCAGCCGGTGGAAGCACGACATCGCGTTCGGGCTGGCATACAGCACCTCGCCATCCGCGTTAAGCCTGATCAGGCCATCACCGACGCGCGGGCTACCCCGTCGTTGCCCCGAGGCAGCACCCGGAATCGGATACTCACCGCGCGTAATCATCGCCAACAAATCATCCGCCGACTCGATAAACGCCAACTCCAGCCGACTTGGGGTGCGCGACGACCCGAGATTCGCCTGCCGCGACACCACCGCGATCACGTGGCCATCACGCACCACCGGCACGGCGTCCTCACGCACCGCGAACGACCCGAACCACCTTGGACCCCGCGCGCGCTGATGTTTGCCCTGCGTATATGCGGCTTTCAACTGAGTTCTTAACGCATCTGCCGCGAACTTGCCCACGATGTCGTCGTAATGCACCGTTGTGGACGTGGGCGGACGGCTCTGCGCTACCGCGACAAAGTTGCCATCGTTGGTGGGTAGCCAGAGCACTAGATCCGCGAAGGCCAAATCCGCGATAACCTGCCAGTCGCCCACCAGCATGTGCAGCCACTCCACATCGGCTGCGCCCAGATTTCCATACTGGTTCAGCAAATCTGTCATTGCGGACATAGCCTTATCCTACCGTCTAAGGCTTTGTCCGCAATGGTGCTTGATGGCGCGCAACTCATCGTCGCGCGCATGCCGACATAACCATATCCTAGCCTGTCCAGCGCATTTATCTGGCATAATGTGGGTGTGCGGTACACGAAAACGTTGAATTACCCGGCCGGGGTGGATGATGTCGCCAAGATGCTGGCTAATCCGAGGTTTGTCCAGTGGGCGGCCAAGCGCTCAACGCCCAACGGCACGATCGAGGCGGCCGACGTGGTGCCCCATGACGACGGTGGATTCACCGTGACCGTGCGCAGGAAGCTGCCTATTGCTATGATTCCGCCACAGTTCCGGCCCTTTGTCGGCTCAGAAATTGAGTTGCGGCAGGCCGAAGTGTGGGAGCCAGAGGCCGAGGGACGTCGGCAAGGTACCGTCGTACAAGAAATCGTCGGAACTCCGCTGATAGTTACCGGAACCGTTGACCTTGAGCCGGTGCCCGAGGGGTCTCGCCAGACTTATAACGGCGAGATTCAGTTGCAGTTGCCGTCGTTCGCTTTGATGATGATGCCTAGGTTGATTGACTCCATCGCCCAAGCCGCGATGCAGCCGGTGGATGATGCGCTGGCGAGGACGGAAAAAGCCGGCCACCATTGGCTGGCGAAACGCGTAGGGTAGCAGGCGTGAAAGTTCCGGTGTGTCCGGTTTCATACGTTTCGTTACATTAGTCTGGCGCTCAGATGGCGCAAACTTGGGTTATTGACAACAAGGTCAATACCAATCCAGGAGAGACGAAAATGTCTAAGCATCTGCGCCCCGCCAACGATGGCAATGCGCACGACACCCACCCCTCCGGCAATCGCCGTACTACCTTGGCTCTGCGCGGCGCCATCTCAGCCGCAACAGCAACCGCCGTCTTGCTCGGCGGTTTCGGCACCTTCGCATTGTGGCAAGATGCCAAAGAACTAAACGCTCGCGGCACTATCCAGTCCGGTACCATGAAAATCGACGAGGTAACCCCCGAAGGCTGGTACTTCGCCGGGGACATCGAAAACAACGATGGCGTGTTCACGTCAGCAGCCCCGATTGACGTAAACCAGTTTAAGGTCTCGCCCGGCGACGTATTGGAATGGCGCGGCGAGGTCACTTACACCGTGGACGGCGATGACATGCGCGGAAGGTTCCAACTTGACGAATCCCAGATGGTCAAGAACATTGACGGGGCGCTCGACGGCCTTGTTGATGTCGAACTGGCGGTGGCTGGCGACACCGATGCCCACGTCAGCGGCAATATCGGCACCACTACGGTTCCTGTTACCATCACCGTAGCGTTCAGCCGCGACTTGGGCGAAAACGGCACCATCGGCCAGCACCTGACCAATGCGGTCACTCTGGACAACATTAACTTGTCCTTAATCCAAGAGACAGGCGCGTAAGAGCGGACTTCTGAGATTGCGGGTCAGGCCCGCAATGACGTCAGCGGTACGCCCCCAAACACGCAAGGGGCTTTTCTGAGATTGCGGGTCAAGCCCGCAATGACGTAGGCGGCTTTTCTGAGATTGCGGGTCAAGCCCGCAATGACGTAGGCGGTACGCCCGCAATGACGTCAGCGGTACGCCCGCAATGACGTGACTATCGGAACCTAATACCACCAGTGGAGGCGATCGGGATGCGGTGCCCAATTAAGAGTTCACGCAGCAAAGCTCCCGTTTGTGCGCGGACGCGACGTGCTCAACGCCGATACGTTGCGTCGTGCTTGGCCGCCACCATGGTGGTATTAGGTTCCCCCGCCCTGCCTGCGATGGCGCTCTGGTCCGACACGCAAAAACTGCCGGTCAGTGCCGCAATTTCCACTGGTGGTGTGGCCCTAGACATGCCTCAGTTGGAAGGGTCGCTTTGGCAGACCGCCTTGACGCGCGGTGCTGAAGTGTCGGTGACTATCCCAGTTGTCGCCACCGTTTCTGGAAGTTCAATGACACCCCGGTTCGAGTTGGCGGACAATCCGTATGCCGAGTTGCTGGATTTCTCGTTGGCTTGGACAGCGGTCGCGGGCGGCGTGGCCGATCCGCAGCAAGTGTCGGTCACTATTACCGCACGGCTCGCTTCCGATATTGGCCCCGAATTTGAACCCCCACCAGCAATCGCCCTTAACGGTCTGACTTTAGTTTTGGATAGCGGGCGCTTATGGCGGAGTGAGGCACCATTGGATTTGGGCGTATTACAGGTGTCCGCTGATGAATCCGGCGATCCAGGCGACCCCGGCGATCCCGGTGATCCCGGTGATCTGCCCAACATCCCCGCAGTTTGTAACCAAAACACCGAGTTTCGCGGCATGTGGTTGGGCGCCACCGGCGAAGGGCCGTGGAGCAATTGTTTAGCCGTTGGCACGATTCCCTTCTCGACCTTGACCCATTTCACGACGCCAGCTATCCCGATGTTCGGCTTTAGCGACGACCGCTCCCCCGTCTGGTCGATTATGTCTGCCGAAAGCCTGCCCGAAAACATAATCCATAATGCTTATGGCACCCCCAACCAATTAGGCGATGGCCTATTCTCGGTGGGAATGGCTATTCAATTCCAAGCCAGTTTCTTAACTGCTGTTGCAGACGGCTCCCAGAGCGGCGAGTTTATCGTCGTCATCCGCGATACCGCCACAAATCATGAATCCTACCTATGGGGAATGCTCGAATATGTCCCAGAATCTTGAAAATGCAACTGCGGCTGAACCGCCACTGGAATCACGCCGGACGGCAGCGCTGCGTGGGTTAGCTTATGGTGTTTTACTGCTAACTTTTACCCTCGCGTTTTTCATTATCATTATGCCGATGGTGATTGGTGCCGTCCCGCTTACTGTCTTGAGTAATAGCATGGCGCCCACCATGCCTATCGGTTCATTGGCCATCGTCAAGCCCACCGAGGCCCTAGTCCCCCATGACAACACTATAACGCTGACGCCAGACCAAATCCGTCCCGAAAATGATTTAAGCGCGATTAACGTCGGCGATGTCATCGTTTATCAGCCTTATGCTAATGACCCAACTTTAGTTATGCATCGGGCCATTAAGCTCGAAACGAATTGGACCCCGGAAGGTTTACACTCCACCTTTATCACCCAAGGCGATAACCTTTCCGTTGCCGACGCGCCGGTTAGTGACTATCAAGTGCGCGGGCGGGTGCTTTATTCATTACCCTATTTGGGTTATGTCAATAATACGCTAAATGCTGGCGAAATGGGCGGGAAAACCACAATCGCAGTGGTGGTAGCCGGATATGGGTTAGCGCTCTACTATTTGGTGTTCGCACTCAGGGCTCGTCGTGCTGATAACCATTAGCGGCGGCTTCGAGACCATTAACGGTGGTTTCGAGACCAGCCTGACAGCTGCCTCAACCACCTAATATGCTATTTCCCGTAGCGGCGCTCGCGCTTGGTGTAATCCCGCAGCGCGCGCAAAAAGTCCACCCGCCGGAACCCCGGCCAATAAGCCTCACAAAAATATAACTCTGAGTTAGCCGACTGCCACATTAAGAAGCCGCCAATCCGCTGCTCACCGCTTGTGCGAATCACTAAATCCGGGTCGGGCTGCCCAGCAGTATAAAGGTGGCGGTCAATATCAGACAGCCCGATGGAAGTTATGACGTCCGAAAGCCCCGCACCCAAAGCGAGTTGCTCGGCCAAGTAGCCGCGCACCGCATCCAGAATCTCCACCCGCCCGCCATAGCCAACGGCGATGTTCACTTCCATCCCGGCCACATCGGCAGTCTCAGCCTCGGCGCGCCGCAGCGAATCGGCCAAGGCACTAGGCAGTAAGTCCATCCGGCCCACACACCGCAACCGCCACCGCCGGCTGCGCGCAAGGGAAGTCACGGCGTCGTCAATAATCGCCAACAACTCGGCCAACTCGGAGGTAGCCCGGCCAAGGTTGTCAGTGCTGAGCATCCACAACGTCACCACTTCAATGCCCAGCGGCTCTACCCAACCCAAGAACTCCGCGATTTTCAGGGCGCCCCGCCAATGGCCCGCCGC
>JGI24699J35502_11133606_pt1 | contig 12466 bp, 12 predicted proteins | sample TergutMp193P4_FD_35502 | JGI IMG/M metagenome (IMG submission 35502) | reverse complement strand
GACTTTAAGCAACAAATCCCCGTCTCCGGTTTTTATTTTCAGCTGTCGTATTACTTCGCTCATAGTCTTGAAATTATTTTATCGACCCTTACATACAAATCGGGGGAAATCTCCGACAACCTTTCCTTTACGACGGGGATCAGGTCGTATTTATTTTTGCCGATCAAATGGGTGTAGCCGATGGTTTCGGCTTTTTCCCGCTCCGGCAGTACGGTTTTTATTTTGTAGCCGTAGTATTCAACCACCGACTTTAACCACCACTGCTCCATGACGATGTCCGGACACAGGTTGTTGTCCGCAATCAGCCTCTTTACAAAGGATTGATTCTTCGAGCACAAAGCAATCATAGTTTTATACCCCTCAATGTAGCGTTTTTTCAGCTCGGGATTGTTAAATTTGATCAGCCCGCAGTTGTAGGCGGTATTTTGAAGGATGTTGAATTCCGGAGGGATGTTTTTGTTCAATGCCGGAAGAATAAGCCTCATGTTATCTTCATAGCATGATCCCAGTGAGGATGGCGTATCGTTTCCTTCTATCATCTGCACGATCAAATCGACATCCCTGTCTCCTATGATGTCGTAAACAGCCTGTTTTTTTAAGAATACATCCCCGTCAATGTGGACACTTCCGATCGGTTCCGCTTCCTGTGCATAGATTTTCCCCGCCGCCCAGAACCGTTCGTGAACGTCAAGATGATCCAAAGTCAGATAAATCTCGTCGTAAGGGAGCTGCCCGTAGATTTCTTTTCCGAAACTGTCGGTGTGCAAAACTATCTTATGTCCGGATTTTTTCACATACGCAACGGACAGGGCAAACAGCCACAGATTGTTTTTAAGCTGATCTTCTATATACCAACGTAAGCCGCTCATGGGCTTTGTCCAAACCGAATGACAAAATCTTGTTTTTTTCATGTTAAATTTCTCCTGTTATGCCTTGTGATGAATAATAATACGGTGTTTCCGTTTTCGAGGATTTCAATCCGAAACGATACTCGTTACCCGAATCGCAGACCGCCGTAAGGGTGGTGTCGGGGGCACAGTCGCAAATCGGAGTCCATTCCGACCAGCCTTTCGTGGGGATGTAAGTTCTTTTGTACACATTGTCGGGCGCAACCTCAAGTTGCAGGCTCCATATATTACCCCCGTGCGCGTAAGAGGTCTGAATCATTCTGTTTGCCACACCGTACATCCTGTACCTGTAATCCCCGTCGCCGATGTAGTCGATATTCGGGTTTTCGCCGAGATTGATGATCGTGTCGCCGGTGATGACCGGTATGTTATTCAACGTTGCAATCTCGTAGCCGTTATAGAAGGCTTTGCCGTATTTACCGCTTTCGACGGTGTTCAAATTAAGGTCTCCGCCTCTTGTGAACAAGTCCATGCTATCCGAGACAAGTTTGGCGGTTCCGTCGTCCGACATTTGAAATATACTGCTGCCGATGGTCAGTCTGACGCCGTTACCCAATGCCAACATGCCTCCGCCGGGGGCTTTAATACCCAGATTGTCCGCATTCATGCCGTTTACCACATACGGGCCGGCAGGACTCTCGGTCGCGATCGGCCTTCCCCTGTAGAGCCAGTTGCCTCCGTCCGTCATCAATGATGCCGCGGGATTGGCGACGTTCACCAGCCCGGCTCCGGGATTGAATTTGATAATCCCTGTGACGGGATTGTTCGTCCCGGTTCCCGTTACAGGAATGAAACTCCCGTCTAAATTTGCCATCATTTCTTTGATCCGGTCAAAGTTTTCGTTTATTTTTTCCGCTGCCGTATCTCCGCGGTCGGCTGTTTCTTGCGTCGGGCCGTCTATTATTTTCTTAAATTCCGGTTTCATATATTTAATGAAATCTAATTATTTTTCGGTTGTGATATCCATGGCGAATTACTTAACAAAAAACCGTTGGCATTCCAAAAACCTTTGCCCAGCCAACCCGTCCCGGCTTCGGTATCTCCCGCGGAGTCCGGAACAAATATGTTCGGCAGATAATATTCTTCTTTTTCGGAAAACCGGATGATAAGCGGAATGCTTTCCGGTTCCGTCATCTTCACCGGCACTTCATATTCATCAACGGTGACATGCACTTTTGCCCAAGCATTATCCGGACCGAGGATGCGGATATCATCGCTGCTTATCAGATCGCGGAGAAAATCCAACTCCTCCCGTGTTTTGTAACCGCATTCACATTTAACGGTTGCCGTCGATAAAGTACGCTTGCGATGTCCGACAAAATCATTTGCCGTCGCATCGTACACATTATATAAATTCTCCTCTTCAAATTCCGGCACGGATGAAGCCCGCCCCGACAATTCGATCCGCTCATAAGCTCCAAGGCTGTTGCGAAACTCGAGAATATATTTTTCTTCACTCGGAACCGTCGCCGGAAAGGCAACGGAAAAACTGTATTCGTCATTGGTCAGCACATTGATATAGCGCGTCAGCTCGTTTTTTTGAATAAAAAAGTCATACAGTATTTTTTCCAGATTGATTCCGACAAAAGAATAGTCCTCTTGTCTGGTTGCCGGAATATGTATCAATTTTCCGGAATGGGAAACAAACTTCAAATCTTCGCCTTTATACATGATCATCAATGGACAGACTTCAGTTTCCCGGATGACGATCTGTTTGCCTGCCGTGCGGGTGGTAAGTGCATAATTGTTTGATTTTCTGTTCAAGTATTTATATTCGAATATATTTGTACCCGATTCGGACAACCGGCGGTGCAAATATTTTGGAATGCCTCCGTAAACGGCGTAATTAAACGGCGAAAAAGGATTTGTTGTCATATCGACAAAAAATTTGGTCATAAAATTCGGAGCAGGAATCAGATAGTCATCCCCGGACAAAGGCCGGGATTTTACATAATTTCTGAGAATGTCGGAAATCTCAACATCAGCGGATTCGCCTTTTTTTAACTGAAAAGAACCCTTGTAAGCAAGATTATCGATATCATTTATATAAACACGGTACCAAACGATTGTATCGATGTTTGAAACATTTGATTTTACCCGGATCGGATTCCCTGTCAGATGTATTATTTTTGTATCGATCATATCGATATTGTTTCAATGGTAATGCTACCGATAACAGAGTATTTCCGTTTTGCAGACATAAACAGGGAATTTCTTTCCGCAGGATTTGCCGGATTTTGCAAAAATCCGTAAAACTCGTCCAATGTCGCATTCGGATGGGTTTCTTTGTATTTGCCGAAGAAAAAGGAAATATCCGTTATGGTTCTGACCGTGTTCATGATGCAAATTTGCCTTTAAACGAAAAAACGGGAAAGGACAAAAATCCGCTTACAACAATGCCGGTTCAAACCACACCCGGAAGTCAATTTCACGAACGTATTGTCTGATGTTGATTCCGGACATGTAAGCACGAAAAATCTGTTTTACCCTGCAATTCTGAATGTTGATTTTTGATTTGCCGTCATATTCATCTTTGTTCGGAGGTAAAACAACAGCCTCGCTCTCGTCCGGCGCAATGATATACTCCCGTTGGTCATACAGGATATCCACCCGGTAACAAGACGTAATGTCTGCTTTGATGGAAGCGGCAACTTCTTCCGACTTGTCGGCTTCTTCCGATACCAATTTCCAGAAATATTTTTGCTCTTCAGCATTCGGAACGGCCTGTTCAGCGGTAAGATCATAAGGCATCCGTAGGCGGGTTGCCCTCAATGTGACCGTCGTTTTGTCGACATCGTCTCCGATTGCAAATTTTACGTTTTCCACAAAATACGGTTGATTGTCAATCATTTTCAAAGTCGACAAATCCTGCGAAGTCAACATTTCTTTGTTCAGATTCAATTTTTGCGTGACGGGCTGAAAAGCATGCCTGAGCATTGCGTCATATCCGGCATGGAATTGTTTGAACGCTCCGTATTCGTCGTGAAAGGTGAGGGAATATTGAAATTCGCGGCCCTGCCTGTCAATGTAATTACGATTGTGAAAAATGTCTTTGCAGAATACGCTTCCCGCAAAATATCCGCTCCATATCCCGTTAGGATATTGAATCTCGCCCAATTTGTAACACAGGGCCAATTTTGCCGTACCGGCGTTATCTTTCACACTTTCTTTAGTGTTCAATGTGGTGTTCAAATGATTTGCACCTGTCAAATAAGCCGGATAAGTCCTCAACAACATCGGAGTGTCAGTGACATATTTCATCGGAACGCATTCGTCCGGGCTTGTCAGTTCTTCATATTCGAGATCGTCTCTTTGATCCCAGTCGAAAAATGAAGATGAGACAAATTTTTCTCCTTGAGAATTTAAAGGGAAAATACAATATTCTCCCGAATCGTTGTAATGCCGCAAGAATCGCCCTCCGGGACTGTCGATGTTTATCAGCTCGTTTACGACATGATTGTATATGCCCAAAAACTCCTTATAAGTGTCGCATTCGGTTTTGGCGCCTTCAAGGGATTTCGACGCCAACAATTTCAACTGTTTGTAAGCCGTAAACGTTTGTTCCGGAAGCTCATCCCTCAATGCGCTCCAATCTTCCGCCGGCAATGACTTAATCCGATCTTTGATAAACACAGCCTTGGCCGTGCGGGTATTCGAATCGATAAAAATTTTCACGCCGAAGCGCACCCATAACGCGGTAAGAAAATCCGATACGCCGGCATCCGGCATCAGTTGCCTGTACACAATCTTTCCCTTGACGATCGTATCCGCGCAATTGTTCAGCACGACTAATTTTTTCAGCTGAAAATGTGTGTCAAAATCATTTGTTTCCAAATTGTATCCGAAATTCGAATAAATCAATCTGAGAACGGTCGAAACTTTGAGAAACGGTGAAATTCCGTAACCGGCAGGCACGGTTACCGACATCGGAGTTCCCGATACGAGAAAGTCTTTCGTCCGTTTGTTTCTCAAAAGCATTTTCCATGAAGGATCGTCGCTGACTTCGTTCAACCACTCGATGTAAGTTTTGTTCTCATGCTCTTGATACGATATGATTACCGGAAAAACTTCATAATCGGCGGCAACCTCTTCCAGCATGACATCGTTCAGATGACTTGCAAGATTCTCCGGTGTGCCGTAATCCGATACGGGAAGATCAGGCAGCTCGTTTAGTTTCATTTTCGACATTTTCGCGTACATTTCGCCTTCGTCCAATCCTATCGAGATGTTTATTCCGGCCGGGGAGATTCCGTTGACTGCTTGCAATCCGTTCCGGATAAACACCCCGGAAGTGACCGTCACCGGTTTTTTCCCGATCTTTTCGGCCTTATCGGTACGGTTGGCATAACCGGTCAGTTTCCGGTTGTTATCCGTATCGGGAACGGTCGTTGCAACGGTTTGCGATCCTTTGTCCGTAAAAAACGGATTGGTCAGCTCAAATTCGGCCTTAAAATCGGGGGCCGAATCGTATGTTCCTTCGGATGTCGATATTTTCAATGCCATGATCAGGATTTTGTAAATGTATTTTCGGCACGGGTTTTGGCTTCCAATTTAGCTTGGTATTCGGTAACGCCTAAATATGTGCGGGCATCGATGCCGTTTTTCTTTAAATCGGAGAGCAACTCAAGCATTTGTTTTTGAATTTTTTTGTCGGTTGAATCTATGTATGCCACATTATTTGAAGTTCTGTTATAACCGCCTTCGGCAAAGCCGTCCGGTAACGGATTGCTGATACTTCTGCGATTGCGTATTGCTTCGAGCCTGCGTACAAGATTTACTGTTTCAATATCTTTCATCTGCCATGCCGGTACAAAATATTCTCCGGCATGATATGGAACATATCCTTTTATTTCATACTTATGCCCGGCTCCCGTATATCCGCCGTCCATGTTTGCCCCGCCTTCGGAAAATCCAGGACTGACAACCCTTTCTCCGGTTGCGGGCTTGCTGTTTCCGGTTCCGTTCAGTGTCATGTTTTTTACTTTCTGACGTTCGGCATTGGCGGTAACCAATTCTGCAGCTCCCGCAATACCTGTTGCTATTGCTGCTATCTGACCTGCCGGCCAACCCAATTTCCAGGCAGCCATCACTGCTACCGCTGTATTTCCTATAATTTCCGACGCCCGAATGCCAAACTGTACATCGGCATATTTTTTTTCAATGTCAAGCTTTTTCCGGGCTTTTTCATTTTCGAGACGTTCGACTTCTTCGGCATTTCCTTGAGCCCGGGCTATTTCAGCGTCATATTTGGCGTCAATATTTGCGGTTTCCGCATTTTGCAATGCAGACGTCATGTTGGCGAGAGAATTGTTGAGAGCCAACCCTTTTTCAACATATTTTTGGAGGTAATCGAGTTTCAGCTTCAATTTTGCTTTCTCAAATTCCTCTTCCGATAACAGGTTCAACCGCCTGTTTTCCTGTAAAGTTTCAAGTTCGGCATTATATACCTCTGCCATTCCGGCAACGGCATATTGTTCTCTGATTTTTAACCGCTCGTCAGAATACTTCTTTTCCAGTTCGGTTTTGGCAATCTCATAAGCCTCATCGCTAAGTAAACGATTACCGTTTTCATCAACGGTGTCGTGTTGTTTTTCGAGTATTCTTAAATCATCATTTTTGCGTTCATCCCATGTTTTTACATTATATTGCCTGTTAAAATCACGGGTTGTTTTAGCAAATTGCTTTCTCAGCTTCTCCCGGGCGGCAAGGACTTTTTTTTCGGCCTCTATAACGTCTTTCCCGTTTTCTTCAACGGCATCGGCCCGGTTATTTGCATTTTTAAACTCGGCAGCCTCGACATCACGACCGAAATCTTCAAAAATCCTTTCCCGGACTCGTGCTGTATTTGCTTCTATTTCGGCGGCTCTCAACGCATAAAGCTCCTGATCGGTTTCCGTATCCTGAAGAATCGATAATTGACTGTTTTTCTCTTCTTCAATAACCGACAGTTTTTTATCCCGTTTCTTTTTCAGATCCGCAAGTAAATCCTTATCGCTTTTTTCCTGCTGTTTAAGCATCAAGTCGTACTTTTGACTTTCAAGAGCCAATATCTTATCCAGTTCCTGTCCCTTAATTTCAATTTTTTTATTGATGCTTTCCAAAGTCAAGCGTTCTGACTCTTTATCGTATTCTTTTTGTGAAATAAGTCCTTCAACCTGTTTTTTCTTTAATAAATTAAGTTCTTGCTTCAATTCATTGTCTATTGATTTCAGCCGTGCTTCAAGGGCTTTTTTTGCCTTTTTTCCGTCGGGATCATCGTTGTCTTGAACACCTCTGACTTTTTTATTTTTTTTTGTCTTTTTATCCGTGGTAACCGTTTCACCGGTATCCAAATCAATGGATATATGGTTTTTTTTTTCTTCACTGTTTATATTGTCAATTGCCTTTCCGTAATTATTTTTAACAGTGTCGATCACATCATTTATGGCATCCTTATTGTTTTTAAGACTCATCAAAAAACCCTTATTGAACTCATTCCAATTAAGAGTCAAAGCTCCTTTAAGCATGGTGCCGAAAGCTTTGACCTGATCAATTGCCAAACCAAATCCTGTTCCAATGACAGAAAATAACGTTTTCAAATACCCTATCATTCCTTGCACATAAGATCTGAATATAACAGACTCATTGTACAGATCAATAAAATAATTAATCAAATCGACGGTTCCTTTGATTATTTTAACCAAAAGACCGTACAGCCAAGCCTTCCCGTTTGCCATCCACATTTGAAAGGTGCCGTCCGATTTGTTGAAAAGTGCGGCCCATGCTTTCTCAAGCTCCTCGGTAGCCTCTGCTTCTTTCAAAGTAGCCTGTTCCATTAAAGTCAACGGACGGTTTGTTTCTTCCAGCCCCTGATTGATTACATCCACCACATCGGAAAAATCCCCGGCCTGCTTTCCCATTTTGCCGAACAATGCCGAAGAAAGCTGTTGGTTCTCTTGGAGGTTGATACCCATTTTTGTCGCCTCTTCGCTGATTTTTTGAAAGGCTTCTTTGGATGTGATTGCTCCCGATGCTATTCCTTTTTTCAAGTCGTTTGTAAACGACTGTCCGAATGTTTCCTTCAGCACTTTGCCTGTTTTGGAGGAAAACTCCCGTATCCGGACATCAAATTCACGCAATGCGCCCAAAACTTTATCTTTCGGAATACCCGCCTTTGCACCTTGTTCCACGATTGAAAAATATTCCTTGGCCGAATAACCTGCCTTGGCGAAAGATTTTGCAAAGTCATCGGAATCGGAGAAAAAATCATCGGCGGCGTCTCCCGCACGCACATAACCTTCTTTGACCACTTCAAAAGCCTCGTCCCAACTGATTCCGAAATTTTTTGCCGTGGAGTGTACGGTTTTGGCGATCTGTTTTTGATCCCCGTCTATTGTATCGGCAAAAGATTTAATCTGTGCAGCCGATTTTTTTAGTTCATTACCCGTTTGCCCAGTCAACTGTTCAAGTGTCGACATTAATTTTTCATATCCTTTGTTGAAGTCGAAAAATGCTTTAACGGCCATTCCTATTCCGGCAACAAGTGCCACAATCCAACCTATGGGAGTGGCAAACAATGTTTTTAACGCCTGCCCGAATCCTTGTACGGCTCTGGCCGCTGTGCCGATAGGGTGATTCATTCCCGCAAATTGTGCAAGCAGGCTTTTATTGGTGTTCTGTAAAACATTCATCCGGGAATTAACGGCATTCAATTCCGTTCCCAATTTTTTATACGCTGTCGGAGAAAGCGAAGCAGACGTGTTATTCATTTGCTTTTGCAATTCATAAGCACGCTGCTTGAGTTGAGACATTGTCATGTCTTCAAGCTTCATCGTTTTAATGACATCATTGATTTTTTGGTTGTTTTGATCAATGACTTTATTGTTTTCTTCAAATTTTTGCTTGAGCCGTGATAATTCACCCTGCGCTTCTTGAAATACTTTATTGATGTCCTGATAAGTCCGGGAAGAAGTGTCGCCTTTTTTTTCGAGTTTTTCCAATTCGGCAGCCGCCTTGTTTACTTGAGCGGATACTTCCTTCATTTCCAGCTTCAGCATTTTATTTTCTTCGGCTGCTTTATGTATAACGGAAGCAAAATTTTGTATTTCCCCTTGAGCGCCTTTAGCTTCTACGGAAAGAATCCATCTTATTTCGTCATCTCTTAATTTACCCATTGTCTTGTTGATTTACCGCGTTTTCCAACTCTTCGCGTATTTTTTCTTTTATCTCGTTCTGCAATCCGTATTGTAATTGTCCGTAAGCATGTTTCAATGCTCCGAATAAGGGCTTGGTGTATATTTTTCTCACACCCAAATCTTGTAATCTGAGTTGTTTTGTTATTTTTGAAACAACATTGAAATGCTCATTTGAAACGGCAATGACATAATCGGGAGAATTAAGTGCGGCAATAGTATTACCCGAACGGGATTTCAACCTTGTTTGAAAAACATTTTTCTGAAATCTGAATGCCGATTCGGCGGCATTCTTCAGTTTATCGATAATGAATTTTTGTTTGATTGCGCCTTCTGTTATCATCGCAGCAAATTTTACACGAAAATAACCGGCCGGAAGAAAGTGGTAAAGGACAAAAAAAAGCCCCGCTAAAAAGCGGAGCCGGTAATGATTGAGAGCAGTAAGATTATCGAAATAAAGAGTAAAAAATAATAAATTGCTTTCCCGAAAACAGTATTCCAAGAGAACGCTCCATGCAGCGAAAGTCCCGATTTTTCCGAAAGAATTCTGTCCACACGGGCAAAATTCGGGCGAAAAATGCCCTTACCATACTTGATTACCACAAAAAGCGGGTAGATCAATAAAACCAATATGATAACCGCAACTGTCATAGTGCAAAGATAATAAATCGTTATAAACCGAACAACTCATCCAGCTTTTTATCGATTGCCTGCCTGCGTCGTTCGGATGACAAATTTTTATAAGCATCTTTAGCTTTAGGATCGAGCCAAATCGATGTTCAATTTAAAATCGCCTTCGGCAACTCCCTGTTGATACAAATTATATTCATCGGTTCCGGGAGTGGTGAGATTGGTTAACAATTGTTTTTGCTCCGACACGGATAATTTACCGGAAAGAAGCGTTACAACCTGCTCAAACGGAAGCCGGACTTCTCCGCATTGTTGAATGACCTGCTCTGTCGTCATGTCATCCAGTATTTTCTTATTTTCGCTCATGATTCGCCTCCTTCCTGCGCATCCGGCGCTTTTAACGACAATATTTTGTCTTGAATATAATCGATCTTATCCATCCAATCAAGAATATCGGAATCGCAAAGTGATGCGCCGTTTCGTATATTCCGTAATATTCTTGTTAATTTCGACAAATCATCGCTCATCTCGTTTATATCGGATTTATTTCCCGCCTGCATGATTTCAACCATTCCAACAATTCGGGCGTGAGTATTGCGCCCGTTTTTACGACTTGCTGTTTCATGACGCGCCTCCTTCCTTTATGATCATATTTAAATCGAAACCGTCGGCAATAAAATGCAGGCTGCAAATTTCATCATCGGTGGCAAGAGAGATTTTTACCTTCGTGAGTTTGCGGATTTCTTTCCGGCATTCAGTGTAGAAATCCCGGAGAATACTGAGTGCCGATTGCGCATCAATGGTTCCGCGGCGGGGTTGAACAGCATTGTCTGGATAATTCTTAATTGATTGCATAAATTTAAGAATTGTGATAAAACAGCAACGCCCATCGTAGGTTTGCAATCCATATACGCTGGGCGAAATGTATTCGGTCGTTTCCTTCCGAAAACCATAATAGGCGTTACCTCTTATCTTGTTCAAAAAATAAAATTGATTCTTTGCCCAAGAATTGTATATAGATTGCAACGGCAAAAGTAGCAAAAGTTTTTGAATTGGCAAACAATTCGTAATTTTCATGATTCGCCTCCTTCCTTTACGATCAAATTTAAATCGAAACCGTCGGCAATAAAATGCAGGCTGCAAATTTCATCATCGACGGTGAAAGAGGTTTTTACCTTGGTGAGCTTGCGGATTTCTTTCCGGCATTCAGTGTAGAAATTCCGGAGAATACTGAGCGCCGATTGTGCATCAATGGTTCCGCGACGGATTTGTGCGGGCGCGTGGCTCGCAGTTGGGTTTGTTTTCATTGTTAGGTGTTTTTGCTTTTAGTACAGAAAAACGGCTGTACATTTCCCGTTCGCAAAAACACCTATCAAGCAACGCTTAAAAAGACTTGGAAATTATACAGCCGCTATATTATGGGCATTAAAAAAAGCCCTTGATTGGGCAACTTCTCAGTTGCTTGATAATGTTTTTGCACTGCAAAGATGAGAAAAAATATTTGAAAGTGCAAAAAAAAATCAAAGATTTTTCAAAAAATCATCTTCGGACATAACTTCGATATCAAAACCTTTATTTTTCATTTCAATGGCTTTTTTCTGCTTGGAGCTCATCCCTGATTCACCGACAACTCTAAAATTTTGCTGCCCTACCACTAATATATTAGTAGCTGTAGTAATTCTATCGGACGGATATCCTCCAATATCTGCAATTCTTTGTAATGCTTCGTTCCTTGTCATGGAAGATAAGGTACCTGTAAAAGTAACATTTTTTTGATAAAATAAACTGTCAGAATTATTTTTTTCAACATCACCGACAATATTCTTCTTTATGTTTGAAGTTGATAAATGCCTACAAACAGAATTAGAAAATCCATCCTTAGTCAAATACCCGAAATATATTTGCAATGGGTTCTCTAATTCCAATAATTTTTCAGTAGAATTGATATCCATGGACAAATCTATTCCTTTTTCTTGAAATATTTTTATTGTAAGTTCAGCACATGATTTTGAATCTGCTCCTGCATCATGATTACCATATTCGATATTCAGTAAGCTACATAAAGATTGCAAACTATACGATGGTTCTTTGGGCCATGTTCTTCGAGCCATCGCCATAGAACAGGCAAATTTAAAATCAGGAATTATACAAGGAACAAATCCTAAATTCAATGTTGCATCAAGTACACTTACATCAAATCGTGCATTATGTGCTACGATAAAATCTGATCCTTTGAAATATGGTAAAAGTTCAGGCCATAATTCTATAAATGAAGGACTGTTTTTAACAGTGTCCTCTGTAATACCATGTATTCTAATATTAAAACTGTCAAAAAAACTGTCCGGCTTAACTAACCATGATTTTGTTTCTGTAATGTTGCCGTTTTCTACAGCTGTTATTCCAACTTGGCAAATGCTGTTTTTATACATATTTGCCGTTTCAAAGTCAAGACAAATGAATTTCATAAAAAAGTAAATAGCCCTCACACAAGTGCGCCCACCGGATAACAGCCGGAACCTTGTCGAAGCAAGGTTACACTTGTGTGAGGGTTATTTTTGTTATCATTGGGCAATGCAAAGGTAAAAAAGATTCGGAAAACGGATGACGGGAGAAACTTACGAATTATAGAAAATAAAAACCCCGCGAGGCTCGGCGCGGGATTTCGGTTGTAATCAAAAAATAAAAAAATGAGCCTGTTATATGATGTTGTCAGCAACTTTACGTATCCTTTCGGAAAAATCGTAAAGCGCATTTTTA
>JGI24699J35502_11133608_pt1 | contig 12468 bp, 11 predicted proteins | sample TergutMp193P4_FD_35502 | JGI IMG/M metagenome (IMG submission 35502) | reverse complement strand
GAAAGGCCCCCACAAAGGCGCCAAAGAACTCGGCTTCCTCGGGCTTTTCACCGATGGCAGCGGCAGCTACTGGCTGCGCTCCTCGCGCGGCTACCACACCGCCCTCAACGAAAGCCTCGCCAGCCTCGAAGCCCTCATCGACGAACTGAGCGACGATGTAGATGTTGACGCGAAACACACGGTGAATCAGACGTATCGAAGGCTGTCGGAGCAGTTGGCTCCCTAGCAATTCACCATATCAAACACAATCCGCTCTATATCCCCGCGAAATTCGTCCCACTCGGGTTTTTTTACCCATGCAATCGTTTCAAATTCGCTTTGGGGCATACCGGTTAGAATATCGCAAATTATCGGGATTTCTACACCTGCCTCTTTGTGCCGCGCGTCGTTAATTGCCTGTGTCCAATTTACTTTTTCCTGAAGGGCGATTTCCCGAATGTCAGCAACATCTTTTGCGGCATATCGGAATATGGCGGTTAGTTTATTTGAAAGCATATTGCGGATAGAATCTGTCCTATGAAAAATATCAGTTTTGACAATTTCTCCAAAATGGGATGCGACATCGTTTACAAAATCCAGCTTTAATAATGCTTCGGATTTGCTCCACCCTACCTTAAAACTGGTAAATGTTTTGTTGCTGATAAAATCAACTACAGTATCCCAAAAAAACCCGTCTTCTTTGAGCTTAAAAAATACTTCCTTAACCTGAGCTAAATAATCAGCATCATCATTTACAAAGAAATCAAGATCATCGGAATAGCGGTGGTTATAGTAAGCCCGGCTGAGCGCCGTACCACCGGTTAGAAAAAACCGGACGCCACATTTGCTTATAGTGTTCATCACCCCATCTTGCAGAGGGTAAAGGTTCTCTTCGTAGTACTGCGAGGGCAAAATCAAAATGATACCTCCTGTCTTTGGGCCAAATGCGCCCGGCTATCTCCGGCGTGTATAGTTCCTTTATCGCCTCTATGCCCCACAGGGCGGTCACATAATGCCAGGGGAGCCTTTCCAGCGACCGTACAAAAAGTTTGTCCCGCGTAAAAGCTCCCGAAGTTGCAAGGCTGCCGTCGATTACCGCAAGCATATCCTCGGGCTTGTCCAGATAATCCCAGTTGAGAGAACCCATGAACTGTATTTTTTCATCATGACTTAATGATAACATTAGATAACTATACCATGAAAATCGGCAAGGCGCAATCATTCAACGGAAGCTAATTCCCTTTTCAACATCCATGCTGTCGATGATGGCGAGGGCTTCCAGGTGGACGTTGAGGTCGCGCAGGCGTTTGCCGCCGGATTGGAAGCCTTTTTCAATGACGATGCCGGCGCCGGCGAGGTTCGCGCCCGCTACTTCGACCAGCTTTATCAGGCCGTCAAGCGCGCAGCCGTTGGCAAGAAAATCGTCGATAAGCAGCACGGAGTCGCCGGTTTTAAGATACGGACGAGGAACGGTAACGGTATAGTCTATGCCGTGCGTGTAGGACGTGACCGTCGCGCTGAACTGGTCGCTGTCCTGGTTGTGCCCCCGGAATTTGCGCGCGAAAACGACCGGCACTTTGAAATATTGGGCGGTAACACAGGCAATGCCAATGCCGGACGCCTCAATCGTGAGAATGCGCGTTACCAGAGAATCTGAAAAACGGCGGAAAAATTCCTTGCCTATTTCATTGTACAGTTCAACATCGGCCTGTTGGTTGAGGAAGGCGGATACATTGAGGATATTGCCGGGCATTACCCTGCCCTCGGATGCGATGCGATCTTTGAGTATTTGCATGAGAAAAACCGGAAAAGACCGCGAATGCGCCAATCGGGCAACCCGGATTTGAACCGGGGACCCCAAGTCCCCCAGACTTGTACGCTAAACCAACTGCGCTATTGCCCGATAGGGGCATCCGCAGTCTCTTCATCCGGTGAAAATAGCATTTCCGGCGCATATTGTCAATACAGACCATACCCCGTATAATACAATCAATGTCATTCTGGAAGAGCGCCCTGCTCGGCATGATCGGCGCCGCACTGTTTACCCTGCTCTACCTTGCGGATGTTCTAAACCCGCTGGAAAATCAATTATACGATTTTTTTCTGGGGTTTCGGACAGGACGGCCGCGCATTGACTCGGTGGTATTCCTGAATGTGGATGATCCTGCCATTGCGTATAACGGCATCTTTCCCTGGCCCCGCTCCATACCGGCGGAGGGCCTGCTGCGGCTCAAGGAACACGGGGCGCGCGCCGCTATTTTTGATATTGAGTACATTGACCGCGGCCCCCAGGGTGTAGACAGTTTATACCTTGAGCAGGGCCTTCCCGCGGACTTTGAGCGCAGTTTTACCGGTATCGGCGCCGCGGCGGACGATCTCTTTTCCGCGCTCAGAGCGGGGCGGATAAACAGCGCCGATCTTGATGATTACGCTCGTTCCTTCTATTCATATATAAACAGCGAACATGAGGGGCTCTTTGCCAAAGCGCAGGGCATTGCCCGCGACAACGACCGTTATCTGGCGCAGGCGATAGAATTGTTCGGGAAAAGCTGGCTTACCCTCAATTTGCGCGTTGAGATGCTGGACGGAGAGCAGGCAGACCGCCGCCCCATGGCGGAAAAACGTTTCGCGTATCCGGTCGATGCCGCCGTGAACGCGCAAAAAGGGAAAAACATAGACATACTGCCGCCGCTGCCCATGTTCGCGCAGGCGGCGATGGGCGCCGGCTTTACCAACGTTGAAGTTGATAACGACGGAATCAGGCGGCGGGTTTACCTTACCCAGAGCATTCATGATCACTGGTATCTCCAGCTTGCCTTTGCCCCGCTGATCGATTATCTGGGCAAACCGGAAATTACTTTGAAAAGGCAGAAGCTGACCATCAAGCAGGCGCAAATGCCGGACGGCAGGGTAAAGGACATCGTTATTCCCCTGGACAGCAGGGGTAGAATGATGCTTGACTGGCCCAGAGAAAATTATAAAGAAAGCTACCGTCATATTTCTTTTGCCGAGTTTTCCCTGCTTGACGAAATAGAGCTGGAACTGGAACAGTACAGCCGCGCCCTTGCCTCGGCGGACACCTTGTTTTTTGCGCGCTTTGATTCTTCGTTAAACCGTATTCCGGCCATTCTGGGCGATTTGGGAGAACTGTTTGACGCCGCGAACCGCGCGAAAGTTCACGCCATGGAGAACTGTTCCGAAGATTCCTTTGACGCGTATATTGAGTACCGCGCCGAAAGCCGCGCCCTGTTCGCGCAGCTTCTTGATCTTGACGTAAAAACAAAGATAAACGCCCTGCTTGTCCCGTTATGCGAAGAATATCCCGAGTCTGCCGTGACGATCAGGGATGAGGCCGGATACATCACGCTGCTGATCGATTACATGGCGATTAACGTTGAGCGGGAAAACATAATACGCGGCAGGGTTGATGAAATGGTACGCGACAGATTCTGTATACTGGGCAGAAGCGATACGGGCACTACCGATATTGGCGCGAATCCCTTTTGGAGCGAGTATATCAATGTCGGCACCCACGGGGTTGTGCTGGATACTATTCTATCAGAATCATTTATTACCTATTTGAACCGTTTTTGGCACGTTCTGTTTATGGCGCTCTTTGTCCCGCTCTTTTTCTTTGCCAGCGCCCGCCTCTCTCCCATCCTCCGCGCGGTAATGGGTTTTGCCGCCGCTGCGCTGATCGTCGCCGCCTCGCTGGCAATGTTTAAATTTACCGGCGTCTTTTTAAGCCCGCTGGCAGCAATTTTCGCCCTTATCAGCGCCGCCATTGTCCGCGAGATAATGTCCTACGCCGATTCGGAAAAAGAAAAAAGTTTTATCCGCACCGCCTTCTCTACCTATCTTTCCGGCGACGTAGTAGAAGAAATAATCGCCGATCCCTCCCGTATGCAGTTGGGAGGAACCAAGCGCAACATGACCGCTATCTTTACCGATGTCAGGGAATTTTCCGTCATATCGGAAAAACTCGATCCCGAAGATTTGGTCAGCCTGTTGAACCGCTACCTCTCCGCCATGAGCGATATTATCCTGAGCGAAAAGGGAACCATTGACAAGTACGAGGGGGACGCGATCATCGCCTTCTTCGGCGCGCCCCTTGTTCTGGAGGATCATGCGCTGCGGGCGTGCGTTTCCGCCATCATCATGAAGCGGCTTGAGGCTGAACTGAACAAAACCATCATGGAGCATAAACTGTCTCCCTCGCCGCTTTTGACCCGCATCGGGATTAACACCGGCAACATGGTCGTCGGCAACATGGGAACCCAGAACAAAATGAATTACACGATCATGGGGAACGCGGTCAATCTCGCCGCCCGTCTTGAGGGAGTGAACAAGCAATACGGAACATGGATACTTGCCTCTGACGATACGGTGCGTGAAACCGATGGCCGTCTGCTGACCAGAAAGCTTGACCGTGTCCGCGTGGTGGGCATTAACGAGCCGGTGCGCCTGCACGAACTGATTGACACGATGGAAAACGCCGCCGGTAATCAGTTAAAACTGGTTCAGATTTTTCACGCGGCGCTGGATTGTTTTGAACAGCGCGACTGGAAGCAGGCGGCGGCGGGGTTCAAAGAAGCCATTACGCTTAACGCTCACGACCACCCCTCGCAAATGTACTTCAAGCGATGTGAAAACTTTATAAAAACGCCGCCCCAGGATAACTGGGACGGCGTGTATAATTTGACGGAGAAGTAGCGGGGGTTACTGTCGAGGGTACTATGACCTTCTTGGGGGTCACGCAATGATGCTTGGCGCCCATAAGTAAAATTCCCTATAAAAATTTTTCACTTTTTTTCCCAAAACACTCATGCAAAACGCCGGTTCTCGCCATATATAGGGTATGGAAACAATCAACAACCATGAACCTTCACCAAGGTTCAACCCGCTCAACGACTTCCTTTTCTTCAAAGTTATGGGGGAAAAGGGCGATGAGCCCCAATTAATCGGCTTCCTCAACGCCGTCTTAGGGCGTTCAGGAAAGGAATCTATCGAATCCCTGGAAATCAAGGAAAACAAGACATTCGTAAAAAACGTTCTCAGCGGAAAATCCTGTATCCTTGACATCCTCGCCGTCCTCCGGGACGGAACGAAAGTCAACATTGAGGTACAACTCCGCAACGAACACAATATGGATCAGCGGAGCCTGTTCTACTGGAGCAAATTATACTCGGAAAGCCTGGACGAAGGGCAGGACTACCAGGAACTGCCCAATGTGGTGGCGGTTAACATTGTCGATTTCGACTTCCCGCCCGATGGGGACACTCACACCTGTTTCCATATTCGGGAAGATACCGACCCATCGTTAATTCTGTCTCTTGCGCTGGAAATTCATTTTGTAAATATGGTAAAATGGCGGAAGCAGAGGGAAAAGGGTTTAGACGATCCCCTGCACCGGTGGCTTATCTGGTTTGACGAAAGGAGCCCGCCGGAACTGGTAGCGGAGGTGGCAAACATGGACAACGCAATAAAAGCGGCGAATGATAAGTTCGGTTTTGTTACTCAGCAGGACTTTGATGTGTGGGATTATAACCGGAGGCGGGAAAAAGCGCAGTGGGACATGGTCAGTAGCCGCAACAACGCGCGGCGGGAAGGTGAGAAAATAGGGCGAGAAGAGGGGCAGCAGACAGGGCGGCAAGAGAAAGCGATTGAGATTGCCCGAAATGCTTTGGCTAAGGGTGCGACGCCTGAATTTGTGCATGACATTACCGGCCTTGATAGGGAAATTATACAGGGGCTCCAATAAAGAAAGGGATAACGGTCGCTTTATCCGAATGGACGCGCAGCGGCGGCGGGTACTGAATTTCCTCATTATAAAAAACGCCGCCTCAGGATAACTGGGACGGCGTGTATAATTTGACGGAGAAATAGAGCGGGGTTACTGTTTCTTACCCCACTGCCCGTCTATAAAATCATCATCCAGCCCGGCGGTTTCATCTCTATTATTGCCATTATTATCACCAAAATATACCGCATGGCCTTGATGACCGGTCGCCGTGTTTTTCTCGTCGCCAGCGGTATCGTCATTGCCGTAGATTTTCCCGCCGGTTTTGGTAAAGGTTCCTGACAATACACGTACGCCACCGCCGTAAACGGCTTGATTTTGGGAAATGATTCCCCCACGCATATCGAAGGTTCCATTATCCACAACGACTCCGCCACCTCTCTGTACCGCTGAAGACTCAGTTGTAACCAAATTCTTGGTAAGAGTTACACGATCATGTATGATCAGTGTACCGCCTTTTTCTTCGGGCTCCCCCCGCGTTTCTGTACCATTTACAATATACATTCTTTGGTTACCCACATAAATCAAGGAAGAATTGCCTCGGCCTCCGCCGTCAAGGGTAATGTTCCCCGGCATCCCTCCTCCTTCTAAGCCCAGAGTAAGACTGCTATCACTAGGAACCCTGAACATGGAATTGGTAAAGTCACTGCCCTTGGTTATAGTAACAGCGTTTTTTGCCAGAAGGGTAATATTTTGTCCTTTTTCTATTTGAATGTACCGATTAACGGTTAGATTTTTGGTGATCATGACGACTTCATTTTCGCCTGCATTCTTAATCACATTCCCCAAGTTAGTCCAATTAAGATCTTGCAATCTTATAACCACATCAGGGTTAGGTCCTGCTCTTACAATCACATCTGCTTCACCATATTTCTCCAGTGCCGTCTTATTACCATATTTCGTATACTGGTGAACCAAAATGTTCCATGGTCCGGGCTGCAAGCCTTTAAACTCCGCTCTGTCTTTGTCGCCGGAAATTTCTTTCGGCGTTATGCTTGTTCCATCGGAGCTGAGGATTATGGTATATCCCACGGCGGTTGTTTCTTCTGTTGTTTCTTCTTCCGCTGTTTCTGTCCCAGGACCCACCGCCATATAACGCGCCCCGCTGTTTCCCACACTGATAACAATGTTCCCCAAACCATCCGAACCGTCCCATGAACTGAAACAGGAGCCGAAAATTAAAACGACTATACATAACGCCGTAAAAATGGCAAATATCTTTTTCATATAAGTTTCCCCCTAGTTTATGATTACGGTAATAGTACCGGTATCGGGCAGCGACGGAGTCGACGGCGTTGATGTCGCCGGCGACGACGAGGACGTTTTACCCGACGAGCCCGCTCCTACCGGCGCGGGAGGCACGAGCGATTGCCGTCCGGCTGTAACAGAATCAACGACCCCGCCGTAACCGTCCACATTGCTGGACGCGCCGGCGGAAACCGGTATAGCTATAGCGTTATCGCCCTGCAGCATTACGGTCCCTTCGTATACCTTCAGGTTAACGGTGTCAAATTCAAAATCGGTCCCCCGCACCGAAGCAGTGGCTACCGGGCTTTGCACGGTGGTATTCGCCTTTGTTCCGGCGGGAGGTTTAACGTCCACCCGGACGCGTCCCGCCTGAAGATCCACCTTGAGCGTTTCAGAGTCGGACTCGGAGCGTATTTCCGCAAGGGAAAGGCGGGTAAGGGGCCGCACCGCTATGGTGGAACTGCCCACTTTGATAACGGCGGTACTCCTGAAACCCGTGGAGACAATGGTATCCTCCGCAACTGCGTCGCCTGTTTTTGCCGGAACAAAGGAAGCGGACTTCGCGGGTTTTAATTCCACCGTGCCGGAAAATTCCGTAATGACGCCGCTCTGGGCAAAAGCGCAGACAGCAGCTCCCGCCAGCAGCAGGATTACGCATAACGTTCTTTTCATATCATACCCTCCTTACATCTCTCTTAATAAAGAGATAAAATAAGATTTAATTCCATACGCCACATGGGCTCCGCGTCGGGCGCAATATCGCCCATGCCGGGAAGGAAAACGCCTCCTCCCGCATTCAGGCGCAGATCGGAAACCGGACTCCACATCACGCGCCCGAATAATTCGCCGCCCAGACTAAAACCGTCATTATCGCCTTCCGCCGAAAAGCCCGCCGGGTAGCCCATGTAGGTTCCTTTATCGCTGCGCACAAAATAGGTCATGGCGAGGTTTATTGATAATTCCCGGACGATGCGGGCGGTATAATCCAATTTAAGCGCCGAAAGCCCCGAAAGACCGGCTTTAAGGACATCTCCGTGATCCATGATCGTTACCGGAACAAAGGCGACGATGGGACCGCTCTCCGGCCTGCCGCTGGCGAACCGTCCGTTAAACGCAATCTGGCTCTGAAAAGGCGCGGGCGGCTCCCATGAAGCGCCAATCTCTCCCGCAAAGGCGATGCCGGTTTCGTCCGCGTACTGCTCCCACTGCACCGCCCCGCCCAGTTCAAATACAAACCTCTTATGCGGGATACTTGCCTTGAGCGTCAGGTACTCGCTGTTGTAAGCGGTATCGCGGTCATTGAGATCAAACTGTCCGGTAAAAACGGCGCTCAGGCGCATCAGTTCCATCAGGGCGGGATGCTCCCAGCCGGCGGTTATGAGCAAACGCCGCGAGCCGGCGTATACATCGTTATCATAATAGGACAAAGCATCTTCCCCGGTCATGATGATTCGGGTTGTTTTTTTATAGAGCAGTCCCGAATACAGGAAAGCGGCGTTGAAGGTTCCCATCATGGTGTTATACGACACTTGCGCCCCGTCAAAAAGACCGTCAACCACAAAGTTCAGGGGATCGGCATAGGACAGCCGCCCCATTCTGAGCCGCAAAGCACGGTTAAAACGCAATGAAAATTCGGTGCGCAAAAGTTCGGGGACAAAAGACCCCTCTTCATGCTCATAACCGGCGGTAAGCCCCGCGGAAATAAATACGTCACCCAAATCGCCTAACGGACTTGAAAACCAGGGGATAAGGGAGCCTGAGTAATCGACATCTGTTTCATCGTCAATGCCGCCGGCGCCGACGGTTTGATCCAGCACAACGCCAAAATCAAAAGCGGCGGCAAGCCCCGCGCAGAATGGAATAAGAAAGAACAGCAGCGCGAGTTTTTTCATTCGTTACTCTCCAAAATCCGGTTGGTGATAAAAATTAACTGGTAGCCGGAAACCGCCATATGGGGGTCGGCGCGGCCCTGAATCGCCTGCCGGTATACCATCTCCCGGTAAGCGTAGTGGGGGGTTTTAAAGAGGGAGTACAGCAAGCCGCCCTTCAAGCCAAACGAACGCATAAAGAGCAGGGAAATCCCGTCCAGACGGGCCGGAGTATCGGGGGACGCGCCTTTGGGCAGCCAGTCGTTCTCCTGCGCAAACTGGAACGCTTGCTCCGGATTGGCAATGGCTGCCGCTCCAGCGGCTTCGGTATCGGCGGATTCAGCCGCTTGAAGCACAAAACGCGCCGCCTGCGCGTAGGTTACCGCCTGGGTATCCAGGAGGGTTTCCAGTTCCGCCGCCGTTTGCGCAGCGCTTGCGGCAAGCGCACCTAAAGCGAGGATGGACAGCAAAAGGCATTTCTTCAAAATATCCCCCTCATAAGTGATTTTATCAAACCCGGCGATGTATATCAAGCCACGATTACGGAGTTTACCGGAGAAAAACCACATTTTGTATAAAAAACCCGTGTTATTTCACCACCGATTTATCGTAATCCTCCGGCGGGACATAGCCCAAAAGCTGTATACACGTCGCGGCAATGGAACTTATCCCCAGCCCCTCATTAAGGCAGCTTTCCCTGGGCTCGTGGGGGTATTCGCCCTTGTATTCGGGGTCGTAGATGAGGCAGGGTACGGGGTTGAGGCTGTGGCTGGTTTTGGCCTTGGGAGTGCCGTCGGCCTTGCGGGAAACCGCGCCGGTTTTCTTGTCGTGCTCGAACATATCGTCGCTGTTGCCGTGGTCGGCGGTAATGACCATCACCGCCCCCGCCTCGTCAACCGCCTTGGCTATTCTGCCGAGTTGCAGATCCATCGCCTCCATCGAGCAGACCACCGCCTGATAGACGCCCGTGTGCCCCACCATGTCGCCGTTGGGGAAGTTGAGCCGGATAAAGTCGTACTTGCCCGATCCAACCGCCTCGATAACGTAATCGGCAATTTCCGCGCATTTCATCCAGGGGCGCTGTTCAAAGGGAAGAACGTCGCTCTTTATCTCGACATAGTTTTCCAGCTTGTCGTCGAACTTGCCGGTACGGTTGCCGTTAAAAAAGTAGGTAACGTGGCCGTACTTTTGCGTCTCGGAAATTGCCAGAGTGCGCACGCCGGTCGCCGCCAGATGCTCGCCCATGGTTTTATCAATTGAAGGAGGGCTGACCAGATAGCGGCGGGGAACGTGCAAATCGCCGTCATACTCCATCATGCCCGCGTAGCAGACTTTGGGGCGGCGCTTGCGGTCAAATTTTTTGAAGTCGTCTTCTTCAAAGGCGGCGGTGATTTCCAGCGCGCGGTCGCCGCGAAAGTTAAAGTACACCACCGAGTCGCCGTCTTCTATAGTACCAATGGGCTTGCCGCCCTCCGCTATGACAAATTCTTTTAAGTCCTGATCGATAATGTCGGGGATTTCCTTGCGGTAGGTTTCCACCGCTTCGCGCGCCGAGGCGAACTGCCGCGCCGTCCCCAGCACGTGGGTCTGCCAGCCGCGGTCAACCATGCTCCAGTCCGCGCCGTAGCGATCCATCGTGATCCACATGCGCCCGCCGCCGGAGCCTATCTTGACGTCAAAATTGCTGTCTCTCAGTTCTTTCAAAAACGCCTCAAAGGGATCGACATATTCAAGCGCGCTTGTCTCGCCCACGTCACGCCCGTCAAACAGCACGTGAACGCGCACACGCTTAACGCCCTCTTTTTTCGCCTGAACGATCATCGCCTTGAGGTGATCCAAATGGCTGTGTACGTTGCCGTCCGAAAAAAGCCCCAGAAAGTGGAGAGTTGATGGCCTACGGCCATCTTGGGAGTTTCCTTCGGAAACTCCATGTTTTACATTTGTCACTATCTCTTTCCACGCCGCGCCTTCAAACATCGCGCCGGTTTCAATCGACTTGTGAACCAGCGCCGCGCCCTGGCTAAACACCCGCCCGCAGCCCATCGCGTTGTGACCGACCTCGCTGTTGCCCATATCGTCGTCGGAGGGCAGGCCAACGGCGGTTCCGTGCGCCTTGAGCTTGGTATGGGGGCTTTTTTCCTTCAGCGCCGTAAGGTGGTCCATTTTGGAATCGGCAACCGCGTCGCCTTCCTTGTACTTGCCGTAGCCAACGCCGTCCATAATAACCAAAACCACCGGCCCGCGCCGGCCTTTCCACGAAGGGTTCTTTTTAAGGGCTTCCATAAGTTTCTCCTTTTAAGGGCAGATATATTACTGTAGCGGGTTATGGGGAAAAAGTCTATGGAGATAATACCCCTGTTTTTTCTTGCCTTTTCCGCCTTTTTTGAGTATATTGGCAGTAGCGGAGGATAAAAAATGGGATTGGTTCACACAGATATTACCTTAAAAAATGCCGAGGATATAACGAGAGTTAAAGATGGCCTCATGCCGGAACAGGGAATCCGGCAGGTTACCGTGAACGCGCTGGTCGATTCAGGCGCGTGGACGCTGGTTATCAACGAGTCCACCCGCGAAAAATTGGGGCTGGAAGCGGAAAGAGTCGCGCCGGGTGTACTCGCCGACGGAACCAAGGCGCAACATAAAGTGATCGGCCCGCTTGAAATCGCGTGGAAAGACCGCTACTACATTGGCGAAGCTCTGGTCGTGCCCAACGCCGAAGAAAACCTGCTCGGCGCCATCCCTCTTGAAGCATTGGACTTAACGATTAACCCCCGCACCGAAGAAGTTGTCGGCGCACATGGCGATGAGATAATGCACATGCTCGCTTAAACTTACGGCCTCTTGGTATAATAGCGGTGCATTTTTTTTATTGTGCGTTTAACGGCGGGCCGCACCGCTTCTTCAATAGATTTAATTAAAGCGTCATCCACATCATCAAGATACCGCGCGATTGCGGCGGTAGCGTCATCGCGTATATTTTTTTCCGGCTTGAAAAGTTCATAAACTTCTATTTTCAGGGTTTTGGCGATTTTGGAGAGCGTTTGCGCGGAAACCCATTTTTTCCCCGTTTCAATATCGCTGAGGAAGGTAGTAGAAATCCCCAGTTCAAGGGCCAGATGAAGCTGCGACAAACCAATCCGGTTACGAAAACGTTTGATATTCCGGCTCAATACCGCCCGGCAATCTTTTTCATTCCTATTCATATTGCTTCTATATCGTTAATAAACAATAACCGTACTATTGACAAATCATCAAAAAGCTATTAGAATAACTAAAATACTACAACTAATAGCTGATTGATTATAAACCGTTGAGAGTTGGGGGGTGTTTTATGAAAAAATGGGTGTGTCTGTTGGCGCTTATAGCGCTGGGTCTGGTTTTAGCGTCATGCGACAACCCCGGAGGTCCCGACTTGAACCCCGGCACCGGTAACCCCGGTATCGATAATCCCGGCACGGACAACCCCGGTACCGGCGACCCCGGCACGGGCAACCCTGACACCGGCGACCCCCTAACTACTAACTACACCGTAACCTTCAACGCCAACGGCGGGGACGGCGCGCCGCCACCGGC
>JGI24699J35502_11133607_pt1 | contig 12468 bp, 13 predicted proteins | sample TergutMp193P4_FD_35502 | JGI IMG/M metagenome (IMG submission 35502) | reverse complement strand
AAGCGTTACTGCAGAATATGCCTGGCGATACCGAGCTAATCGCTTTTAATGACATTAAAGACTACGCCGATACTTTAGAAGGCGAGGCTATTGCGGCGATGGTTGCCGAGGATCACGCCATCTTGAAGTCGTTGCGGGATAATAGCGATGAGTTGGAGTCAGTGCGCGATCGGCCTGACCCACTGGCTGTTGCGGCTGAGATCGCGGCGGTTCGGGAGGCCATCGGTGCGGGTGGCTTTGATTCGCATGATGCGGCTGGCGAGTTTGAGCACCTCGGCTCTGGTTCTGGGGCTGCTGGCGCTGCTGCCGATGCTTCGGAAAACCCTAAGCCCATCGTGGTAACTGGGGCACCAAAGCGGCGTTCCGTGCTGCCCAATAAGGGTTAGCAACTAGTAACTTAGTATCCGTAGCGATGGTAGCGATAAGATGTAAGGCGCACATTCTCAGCGATACTTAGCGGCGGACGTGTTTCCCGGTCGCTTCAATGGTCGCCCGGACTAACGTGTCCATCGTGTCCAGAAATATTGGGTCTTGCAATAACCCGTGATCAACCGCAACCACGGATAATTCGGTACACCCCAAAAGCACAACGGACGCGCCGCTGCCCAAGAGTTTGCGCGCAATAACTCGAATGGCAGCGACATCCACGGGCAGGCCCGCTTTCACTTGCTCATAAATGATATTGTTTATTATCGCTTGGTCGTCGAAATCCGGTACGATAACTTGCACATCATGTTTCTGGAATGAGTTATGATATACGCCGCTGGCTACAGTGCCTTCGGTGGCCAATAGTCCAACTGCTTTAGTAGTGGGATAACGCCGTAAAGCTTCGGCCACCGTGACATCGATAATAGAAATAAAAGGTATTGCGACCGCGCGTTCAATAGTCTGATAAAAGTAATGGGCTGTGTTGCACGGCATCACTAAAAAGCTGGAACCAAATGCCTCTAGGCGCCGCGCATCGGCGGCGAGCACCGGGCCGGGGTCAATGTCTGACCGCCCCACCAAATAGTCAGTACGGTCAGGGATGCCTGCATGGTTAAAGACAATAGCGTCAATGTGGTCTTGATCGTGATGGGCATCGGTCAGCCGGATAAGGCGCTCCAGAAAATAAGCGGTGGACAGTGGGCCGACGCCACCGATCACCCCCACTAATGGCCGGTAGGGGTGAGTGGTGGCGACTATCTTAGCCACCTAAAACACCCGCCTCCCAGCGTGCTTTTGCCTCAGTAATTGGATACCAGCGGCGATATTTGCGCCAATGGTTCAACTGCGATATTGCGATATAGGCCAACCGCCTCGGATTTCGCTCTACCGGCCAATACCAGAGTGGGCTAGAGTAGTGATGTTTGCGCAGTAATTTTCGCGTACGTTTACGTAGTTTCGGATCGAATAGATATTGCAACAGAAGCTGACCGGGCAAAACCGTATATAGATGTTCCTTAACCAATTCACCGGCTCGGCTTACTGGCGCGCTCACGCCGAGTACTGCTAACGGCTCGGCATCTTGCCCACGCATAAGCTCTTCGACATAGAACTTAACTGGGTTAGTACCGGCTGCGGTAATATAGAAGTTTGACCTGCCCAGCCTTGGGTTCAACTCGAAAAACACATAGCTGCCATCGCGAGGGTCATATTTGATATCGAAATTGGAGATGCCCGTCCAACCAGTGTGTTCAAGAAGTTTTGTCGCGTTAGCAACTACTTCTTTATTTGTCTCCGTAATGATTGCAGCCGGATTACCAAGCGCACCGGGGGCGTGTTCCTCTAATAAGACATGACCATAAGCGGAGAAACGCACTTTGCCAGTTTGGTCGCTATAACACGTTAATATCCGCATCCCAGAATCATCACCGGGAATGTAATCTTGCAGAATCATAGCGCCGGTGTAACCAGCATCTTTGACTTTACCGATTAAGTCATCTAGTTCTGCTGGCGTTGCAACTGTGTGTACTTTCTTTTGGCCGTCAAAGGAAATAGTATGCCATTGTGCGGACGAGGCGGCTTTGGCGATAAGCGGATATCTCAAGCCCGCTTGGGCTGCTTGTTCCGAGGCTAAGGCAGCGGCGCCTTTGCTCGGGGCGCTTAACTCGTTGGTTGAGCAGGACGCATCGCGTCCGACCGTCGAAACCCCAACTGCGGTAGCTTCGACAATCGGCGCACATTCATAAACCACGGTGGCAGGATGCGGGATGCCAAGTTGCTCGCACAACTCGCCAAAAGCTTCTTTATCGGTAAGGCGGTCAAAAAGCTCAGCGCCGACATAAGGCACGGTATACCCGGCTTGACGAAGCTTTTCCGCATTATGCACCAAGACGCCCACCAGCCAATCGGCGCTGGCTACAACAATTAGGTCTTTATCTTTATTATCGGCCGCAATGTCAAGTAAGCGCTGAATAACTGCTTTGCTGTCATCAATATTCGGCTCAGTAATATGCCGCAATATCCGCGAATGTCGCAGCAAACCCGTCGAAACTCCAGATACCACAATGGACTTGACGCCGTATCCTTCATGAAAAGCGCGTGCCAAAGAATAGGCACCGATATCGCCGCCTAAAACTACTGGCTGCAGCGCCAAGTCATTTTGTTTGGACATTTCCACGCCTTTCGGAAGTGGGGAGATTGCGGGTCAAGCCCGCAATGACGAAATAGCCAGATTCGCAAATACGGTTGGTCAGGTTGGTCGGACTGGTCGGGTTGGTGAAAAGCGCATTTGCATTAACCAGACGTTGCCGCTTCGGCGCGAATACGGGCAATCTCGTACAACGCAATTGAAGTGGCGACCCCAGCATTGAGAGATTCGACGGCAGACTGAATCGGAATAGCGGCGGTCAAATCACAAGTTTCGCGCACTAATCGGGACAATCCTTTACCCTCAGAACCTATTACCAAAACCAACGGATCCACCGCTAAGTGAATGTCGGCGACATTAGTGGCACCCTTCGCATCCAAGCCCACCACAAAGCACCCGGCCCGCTTTAGATCGGTAAGCGCCCGCGTCATGTTAGTAACCCGCGCCACCGGCAACCGAGCCGCCGCCCCAGCCGAAACCTTCCACGCCGCCGCAGTCATGCCCGCCGAACGCCGCGCCGGGATCAATACCCCGTCTACCCCAAATGCCGCCGCCGACCGCAAAATGGCGCCCAAGTTACGGGTGTCGGTCAAGCCGTCAAGCGCCACAAATAACGGGGCGTGGCCCTTTTTGGTGGCTTCATCTAACAGGTCGTCAATGTCGTGATATTCGTACTCGGGAGCTTCGGCCAATACGCCTTGGTGCGCCAAACCGCCGCTGCGTTGATCGAGGTCACCCCGGCTAGTCTCAAATACGGGCACGCTGTTTTCTGCCGCATATTGCAGCAACTCTTTGGTGCGATCGTCGTGCTCAATACCGTTGGCAAAGTACAGCGCAGAGATCGGCAAACCTGCCCGCGCTGCTTCCACTATCGAATTCCGGCCCGCAATCACCTCTTTACCCTTCGGGGCACCCTTCAGGCCGACGCGCTGCTTGGTGGGCTTGCTCTTGGCCGCTTGCTTTTCCGCCGCCACCTTGCGTTTGTAGGCCGGATGGTAGGTGCGATCCTCGGCCTTGGGCGTCGGCCCTTTGCCCTCCAGCGCCCGGCGCCGCTGACCCCCGCTGCCCACTTGCATGCCTTTTTTGCTCCCCGCTTTGCGCGTTGCTCCCGGCCGCTTGGTATTCCCCGCCATAGGTCTATCCTAGGGTATGTGAATCATGCTGCGCAGCCCGTCACGGTTTCCGTCCATCGCGTTGTTGCGCCCGAGCATGTGCCGGAGGTGACGCGGTGGGTGCAGGCGGGGGTGAATCTGGCAAACCGCTTTGGCGGTTTCTTGGGTTCTGGCTGGCTGCGGGCCGCCGAGGGTTCCAGCGATTGGTACATGCTGTATCGGTTTGCCGATGCCGAACGGCTTTCTGCTTGGGAACAGTCCGCTGAGCGGGCGGGCTGGCTGGCGCAGGGTGCCGGGATGGTGTTTGACCAGCGGGTTGAGCGGCGCACTGGGATTGAGGGTTGGTTCGACGCTCCCGTGCGATCCGATGATGCCGATGATGCCGAGGCTGCCGTTGCGCCGCCGGGTGCCGCTTTGACCCCGCCGCCACGCTGGAAACAAGCCATCGTGATTTGGCTGGGCTTTTTTCCGGTGAACTTGTTATTCACCTTGTTTGTTGGTTGGGCCTTTCCTGCGTTCGCGTTTCTGCCTCTGGTGGTGCGCGTGTTGATTTCGACTTTAGCGCTCACCCCAATAATGACTTTCTTGGTTCTACCGTGGGTAACCAAACGCCTAGAGTTCTGGCTCCATCGGCGCGCTTAACAACTAACTCCCATCGGTGTAGAATGACCTACCATGGACCATATTCCTGAGTTTCCCCGCTTTACCGTCGAGGCTGGGAAAATGGGGGGTCAGGCATGTATTCGCGGTTACCGGTTTAGCCTTGAACAGCTACTGAGCATGATTGATAGTGGGATGACTTCCGAGAGAATAATGGAGAAGTTCCCGTTCCTCGAGCCAGACGATATATCTGATGCCATTCGTTACGCCGTCAGGGAGGCGAAGCGCTCCTACTATGTGGCACTTCCGGCATGAGGTTACTCGCCGATCAAAACATCGATAAGGAAACCGCAAGGCAGATAGCGCTAGCTGGTAACGATGTAGTTCACACTTCAGACATCGGCCTCGAACGCGCTTCGGACCCAGAACTTTTGGAATACTGTCGAACCGAAAACCGCGTTTTCTTAACTCTTGATAAGAGGTTGAATAAGTATTTGGTTACGGAAAAAGCGGTCAGCCCGTCCATCATCCTACTAAGGGGGTATCCCGATGACCTAGATGCCGTGCCTGACATAATTGCGGCTCTTAAGTACATCGCCCAAGAGGCCACAATCGACGAGTATTGCATTTATACGCTTCATCCGAACAAGATAATGCGTATTCGACTACTGCCATTGGATTAACGCGGCCTCCTTTAGTGACACGGGTGCGGCCTAACCGTTCTGTTTTAGGGACCAGCGGGGGCCGGTGGGGGAATCCTCAATGGCGATGCCAGCGGCGGTGAGGCGGTCGCGGATCTCGTCGGCTTTCGCCCAGTCTTTGGCTTGGCGGGCTGCTTGGCGGGCTGCTAGGTCGGCTTCGATTAGGGTAGCTAGGGCTTTATTGGCGGCCTCGTCCTGCTGGCTTGCTGTGGCCCAATGTGGGTCAAGGGGGTCAAGCCCGAGCACGTCCAACATCGCGCGGACGGCCACTAATTCGTTGCGAAGCGCGGTTCGGTTTTTCTCGCCATCGGCTAGCGCGGTATTGCCTGCCCGCAGATGAGAATGAACTACCGCGAGCGCGGCGGAGGTGTTGAGGTCATCGTCCATCGCTGCGACGAAGTCTGCCGGTAATTCGGCTTGCTGTATTTCAGATCGGGTTGGGGCATCGGAACCGAGGATTTCGGTGGCGCGGTTGGCGAACCCGGCTAGCCGCTCCCACGCCGTCGCCGCGTCGGTCAGGGTTTCCGGCGTCCACTCCAGCATCGAACGGTATTGCACCGACGCAATGGCATAGCGGACTACGATACCGGGGGCGCTGGGTGCTACCTCTGTTTGCAGATACTCCCTGGTGGTTTCGACGGTCGCGTCCTGCGGACGCTGCTCAACCACCGAATCACCAAAGAGCTTTTGATCAGGCGGCGCGAGTTCGGAAATCACCTCGGACGCTAATAGGCCGTTGCCGAGGGATTTGCTCATTTTGGCGCCGGACTGGGTAATCCAAGCGGTGTGCATCCAGTGGCGGGCGAACGGCTTGCCCGCTGCTCGTGCTTGCGCTTGTTCGTTCTCGTGGTGCGGGAAGCGCAAGTCTAACCCGCCGCCGTGGATATCGAACTCCGGGCCGAGGTATTTGGTAGCCATCGCGGTACATTCCAGATGCCAGCCCGGACGCCCCCTACCCCACGGCGTGTCCCACGCTGCCGTCGCCGGTTCGTTCACCTTGGGCGCCTTCCATAACGCGAAGTCGTATGGAGAATGTTTGGCAGGAATCCCGTTGTCATTCCGGGCTTGACCCGGAATCTCAACCTGCGTGGGAGATTGCGGCTCGAAGGCCGCAATGACGCTCTCTACGTCCGGCTCCAACTCAGCGAGGTTTTGATGGGTGAGTTCGCCGTATTGCGGCCAAGACAACACATCGAACCACACATCCCCAGCGCCCGTGGTGTAAGCGTGCCCTGCGGAGGTGAGTTCCTGCATCAAGGTAATCATTTCGGGCACATGCTGGGTAGCGCGCGGCTCATAAGTGGGCGGCAGTACACCCAGCGCGTCATAAGCCCGGGCGAATTCCCGCTCGATGCTAGCGGCGTGTGCCCACCACGGCGTGCCCGCCAGCGCCGCCTTCGCTAAAATCTTGTCGTCAATATCGGTGATGTTTCGAATAAGCGTCACCTGATTGCCCGACCGCGTGAGCCATCGTCGTAAAATATCAAAAGCCACCGCCGGACGGAGGTGCCCAATATGCGGGGCCGACTGCACGGTAGCGCCACAAACGTAAATACCGACCTGCCCCGGCGTCAGAGGCACAAAATCTACTAATTCTCGGCTACCAGAATCGAAAAGGCGCAAACTCACGCCGCCATCCTACCTGCCATTTTCCGAAAAAAGATGGCCAAACCGCAAAACTAAGCCACTAAGTAGGCAATCCGACCATGCACTCTGAAAAAGGCGACTACCTAAACGAGTTAATCGCAGACTCAAAACCGACTAAGCCGCTAGCCGTCGCTGCCACCCACCCGCAGCGTCCAGCCTAAGAACTGAAAGAACCAGATAACAGCGGTCACAATCATTGCCCCAACTACCGCCCCACCACTATTAAGCAGAATGTCGCGGGGGTCAGAAACCCGCCCCGGAATCATGTTCTGCAAAGTCTCAATACCCACGGAATACAGCGCGGCGAATAAGCAAATGATAAACGCGGCCCGCCCAATCCGTAACCCTTTTCGTAAGGTTTTCTCACCATAACCGCGCACTGAAACTAACCGCATCCGGGGGGTCAGACGATGTGCCAAAAGCAGCGAACCGAGTATCCCAAAGGGAATAAACATCAAGAAGTTAGCAATTTGTTCCAACTGACTAATAGTGAGGTTTATGCCGTGACGCGCTAACCAGTTAACTGCTCGAAGCGCCAAGTTCGGTACCGCAGTTTGATCCAGATTTGGAATCAAGGTGAGCAACCCAATGGCAGCAATATAAAGGAAAAAGAAAACCTGCCCAACGGAATACCACCACGCATTAGGGCGGCGCACAAGCCGAACAGGCTCGGCGGGTAGCTGGCGGCCAGGCACCGGTAGCGGATGGAGCAACGATTGCTTCGGCTGGGCAGTGGGCTGGGCGTGGGCGACCGGAATGCCCGAAGGCACGATAACGGGCTGCGGCTGCGACATCGGATCGGACGGTTGCGCAAGTTGAAAACGCGGCGGGAGCGCGGACTGGGGCACCTGCCCAAATGGGTATGGCGATGCCTGCCCGACGGCATGAGCCGACGCTTGTCCGTCCGGAAATTGCCGTACTTGCCCAACCGGGTAACGGGGCATAGCCACCGGAACTCGCGGCGGAATTGATGGCGGTAGATTATTGGTCAAGTTCCCCATCTTACCCGATGACGTCACCCATTCCATAAACTGAAAAGCAACCTAAAGTGCCAAAGCATCATACAATTAACGGCGCACCTTAGGCAAAAACGTAATGCACCACCTGCTGCTGGGCTTATACCGGATATGCGACATAACCCACCAAAACTACAGCGGTATCAGCGACAGGGTACGGCAACATTGGTAGCGGTTACCATGCTTTTAGCCGCCTGTACTGCCGCCATCGGCGGTGAAACCGATAATTCCGATGCCGTAACGCCTGAGCGAGAATGGGAAGTCAACGAATTGACCGAGTTTCAAGAGCGGATCTTCGGATGGGATTTAGCAGCATTACAGAATGAGACCCAGCAGGATGCCCAAGCACGCGCGGAGGCCGACTGGCGAGCCGGGGAGGAGCGAGTCGCCGCGTGCATGGCCGAGCAGGGGTTCACCTATATTCCATTTATTGATGGTGGCCCCACGGTCACCTTTCATGACGATGGCGGCCCGGATTGGGCAAGCCGCGAGTTTGCTGAACTGTATGGGTTGGGGATTAGCACGGACGCCCCCTTCACCGGGCAATCGTGGGGGTGGGATGCCACGACGGCGCCACCCGACCCTAACCAAGAATTGCTGGACGCCATGTCGGATGGCGAGCGGGCGGCGTGGGGAGCCGCGATGTCTGGCGGTAGCACGGTCGATAACCCGACGGGTTGCCAAATGGCTCGCACGCCCATCCGCTGGGGCACCGGTACTATTGAGGACCGAGAGTTTTTGCAGCTAGAGGTAGAGTTAACCCTGTTGTGGGGCCGGATCGAGCGCGACCCTCGTAATGCGGCGATCGACACCGAGTGGGCTTCGTGTATGGCGTTGTCCGGGTTTTCGGATTTGCGTGACCCGCTTTCGATGTCGAACGATGTTATGCGTCCGGAATGGTCGCTTATCCGATACGGCCCGGGCTGGCAGCAACGAATGAATGCTTGGGATTGGGTGGCGAACCCGGACGGGCCGGACTTCCCCGATCCCGATCCGGTAGCCGTCGCCGCTTTCCAAGACCGCGAGATCGCGATGGCTATTGCATCCTATGATTGCCGCGAACAAGTTGATTATGCTGCACGCAGGTTAGCGATAGGTTTGGAAATGCAACAACAGTTTATTGACGCTAATCGCCATGAACTAGAAGCTTGGGCACAATTTGCGGAATCCCATCGGCAGTAGCATGAGCTTCAGTTATCTTTGGGCTAAAATAATACCAATGAATCCCCACAGCGCGAGTGGCATTTACCGCTTAAAAGGTGCAGCAACGGCAGCGTTAGCTGTGGTTTTATTGTTGGCCGGATGCGCGCAAGGTGTAGTGGATAACGACACTGCGGACGAATTAGGGGAGCTTGCGCAATTCCAAGATCGTATTTTCGGCTGGGACACGCTTGCGATGTTGAGTGAAACTCCCCAACAGTCCCAAGCAAGGTTCGAACGCCAGCACCGCGAAACCGAAGAGGCAAAAGCCGCCTGCATGGCTGAGCAAGGCTTTACCTATATTCCCTTTTTGGGAGGTTTCGCGCGAAATCTATTCTGGGATGAAGCTACCTACGGGCCAGAACCGGATTGGAATTCCCGCGAATTCGCCGAAATATGGGGTTTTGGTTTTTATAGTACCGATCCGGGAGGTATGCGCGCGCAAGCCGACGCCTTCGAATGGCCCGTCGACCCCAACCAAGAGTTACTGGACGCCATGTCCCCTGCAGAGCGCGCAGCTTGGAACGAGGCAATGTTTGGCGGCAGCACGTTAGCTAACCCTGCAGGTTGTCAGATGGTTGGGCAGCCTTTTACTTGGCGGACTGGAACCGTAGCGGATTTGCAGTTTTCGGCGCTAGAACTGGAATTTAACCGGTTGGGTGATATCGTCAACCGAGATCCGCGCACACTAGAACTTGATGCCGAATGGGCATCTTGCATGACCGATGCCGGATTTAGCGGCTTGCGGGATCAAACTTACATGAGGAATACCGTGCTCAATAGCGAATGGTTTGACTCTGGCTTATGGCGTCTACCCGATGACGACCCTGCGGTATCGGCCTTCCGAGCCCGCGAAATCGCAATGGCTTTAGCGGACTATGACTGCCGAGAAAAAGTAGACTTTACCGCGCGAAGCGATAGAATTCACGCCGAAATTACACAACGGTTTGTGGATGAGAACCGCGCGGAACTGGAAGCTTGGGCGCAATTCGCCGAATCGCATCGGCAGTAAATACGCCGTTAGGCCAATAGGTTATCCGGCGTTGCGAACGGCATTGCTAATGGGCGCCACGGTTCGAACACGATGGCGGTGGCAATGGCGGCTAAGCCTTCGCCGCGCCCGGTCAAACCAAGGCCATCAGTAGTGGTGGCCGATAGGGACACTTGGGCGCCGATGGCTTGCTGCAAAACTTGGCTGCACTCTGCCCGGCGCTGCCCGAGTTTGGGGCGATTGCCGATTAACTGCACCGAAACGTTGCCGATTTGGCAGCCGGTCGCTCTGACCCGCTTGGCGGCCTCGCTTAGCAGCGTGACGCCAGCGGCCCCCTGCCATTGCGGGTCGCTAGTGCCAAACTGCGTCCCTAAGTCGCCAATCCCCGCTGCCGCAAACAGCGCATCGGCCATCGCGTGCGCCACCACGTCAGCGTCGGAATGTCCGGCCAGCCCCCGCTCGCCCGGCCAGATCACCCCCGCGAGCGCTAGCGGCCTGTCCTCCCCTGCCTGCGCAAAGGCGTGGACGTCAACACCAACACCAACCCGCGGGGTCATTTGCCTGCCGAGCTTCCGAATATCGTGTCATAGCTGAGTGCGATATTCCCGTGGCTTCCAAGCGGCACCTGCGCTTCCCGGTTTTCGCTATCAATTGCGGCCAGCAACTGCCAACCGTTTGCGGTGTTCGCCCGCACAATAAGCCAACCTGCCGGGTCAACTATCCAATATTGCTCAACTCCACCGGATAGGTATTCGTCTGATTTTTCGAATAAGTCAATGGCTCTTGTTGAGGGGGAAAGTATTTCGACTATTATTAATGGTTTACTAGTTATCCAGACTGGATCGTTATCCTGATCCGGCTCAACTACTAATAAATCAGGAACGCGCGCACTATCATTAATATGGTAACCGGCTTCTCGGTAGATTTTCACATTAGCTAGTTCATGGTAGAATAGCATCTCTAGTTTCTGCGCCATATCTATATGTTCCCGGCGCGCGGGAGCCATCATAATGATTGCCTCTCCGTCAACCCACTCAGCCCGTGGCGCTGTGGGCAATTCGAGATACTGCTCCCAAGACATCTGACGTCTAATGACTCCGTCCGTCGCGACATCGTCAGGCTTGGGTGCTGCCAAAGTGTAGCCCATTTGAACTCCTCAGATTTCCCGTTACTTGTGGGTAATTTTCTCATACCTTGAATCATTTAGTAGAGCGGCAGCCCGCCGCAACCAGCTGATCGGCTAGCTGTGTAGAACTCGCTGAATTACTCGGCTGTGGACAACTTAAAATCGAACGTATTTATCAGCCGCCGAGGGCTTGGCGTTGGAGTTCGCCAATAATGCCTTTGGGGTCAAGGCCTTTGGGGCAGACGAGCGTGCAATTACCATCTTGGGTACACGGCCATATCCCATTCTCTTGTTCCGCGAGCGCTGCGAACCGTTGTTCGGCGCCTTGATCACGAGAGTCTTTCGACCACCGAGCCGCGAGGGCGATGGCCGCCGGGCCGATAAACTGCTCTGGACTCTCGTATTCTCTCCCCTCGAAATCGCTTTGCGATTGTCGTGGGGGCCCCGAGTATTGGGGACAAGCGGAATAGCACAATAGGCAGTTGATGCAATAGGTGAGTTGTTTATATACCGCTAACTGTTCTGGGGTTTGCTCGCGGATGGTGGTTTCGGTAGGCGCAACCACCGGAAGTTGCCACGCTAACGCTTCCCGCAGCTGGGTTAGGAATGATTCGGTATCAACGATGAGATCACGCAAAACTGAAATCCGGGCTAGCGGTTCAATAGTCAATCCCGATTTACGGTAACCAGACACAAAGGTTTCGCAGGCTAACACTGGCCGCCCATTCACCATGACGCCGCAGGAGCCGCAGATTCCACTATGGCACGATGATCGGTAAGCCAGCGCGGGCGCTTGGGTAGCCTTTATCCAATCTAGCGCATCCAGCACCGTGGTGTATTGGGTATAGGGCACCTGATATTCGGTGGTTTCGGCCTTGGCTTTAGAATCACGTTGCTGCGCGACCCTAAATACTGCCGTTTGAGTCTCGCTTTTTTCCGAGCTAGTACTACCTGATGAATCAACAGTTGGAAGCGGCTCATCCGTCGGAGTACTAACCATGGGTCACCTCCAATACGCCATTTTTCGTCATCCGGGTGAGCGAATGTGCTGGCGCTGTACTAGCTTCCGGGAAGTCGGTGCGTTGGAAAGCGCCCCGCGATTCTTGGCGGGCCAACCCGGCGGCCACGGTGGCTTGCGCGCAGATCAACATGTTTCCGAGTTCGAGATATTGCTGCCATTCGGTGTTATATATTGGCGATGCATCATGCAGTTCTAACCCTTGGTATTCTTTAACCAAATTCGCTATATCCGCTTCGGCCTTCGCTAACTTATTCCCATCCGAAACGATACCCACGTTAGCGTCCAAAATTAGTCCCAACTCAGTGCGCAGTTCCGCGATAGTGTGGGGAGTCAGTCGCGAAGGTTCCGTCTGTGCTCTGGTGGGGGAAGTCTCCCCCTCGCTCCAACCAACTTGGGCGGCGAGGCCACCCAAGTTGTTTTCCGCTACCCCCTCTGCGGGGGGGATGCCCCCCCGCAACGCCCCCCCGGGAGCATGCAGCGCA
>JGI24699J35502_11133609_pt1 | contig 12472 bp, 7 predicted proteins | sample TergutMp193P4_FD_35502 | JGI IMG/M metagenome (IMG submission 35502) | reverse complement strand
ACAACTCATAAAGCACCCGCCGGTCAAGCCTGCTGGTCGCTACCGGCAAATCATCGGGCAGCCCGTGGGCTGCTCCCGACGCAACAGCTGCTAAGTGCCGCGCCGCATAACCAGTCACCGCGACCTCTGGGTGACTAACCAACTGCTTGGCCAACTCCGTAATATACGTGCCCGACCCGCCCGGCACCGGCTGCCAAAGCTGCTCCACGGTCAACACAACCCGCAACGAATCAGCCTCAGGCATAGTCCAATCCTAATGCAAGCAGCTTAGGATGGGGATATGCGGGTTTTGATTGACGCCACGGCGATACCGGCCAATCGCGGCGGGGTGGGGCGGTATGTGGACGAATTGATCCCGGCATTGGCGGCGCTCGGCGTGGACTTGGTGATCGTGGCGCAACGGCGGGATGAGGCTTTTTACGGCAAGCTGTCCCCTACTGCTCAGGTAGTTACGATTCCCAAAACCTTCGAATCGGTACCCGCGCGGCTTATTTGGGAGCAGTTGATTTTCCCGTTAGTCATAAGGCGCATAAAGCCCGACGTCGTCCATTCGCCACATTACACGATGCCTGTCGCTGCCCGGAAAAGTTTCCCAATAGTGGTGACGATGCACGATATGACTTTCTTTACCAGCCCCGAAGTGCATTTAGGGTTTAAGGGCTATTTTTTCCGTGCTGCTATTAAACGAAATTCACGGGTTGCCTCCGGAATCATTACGCCATCACAAGCTACTAAAGATGAATTGGTGCGATTAGTGGGCGCTAATCCAGAAAAAGTCACGGTGGCATATCACGGAGTAGACCAATCTCGATTTCACCCCGTGTCCGATGCTGAAGTCAACCGAGTGAGATCCACTCTGAGCCTGCCCGAAAACATACGTTATATTGGGTTCTTGGGCACGCTGGAACCGCGAAAGAACGTGCCTGCTTTGATTGCCGCTTGGGTGCAGGCTGCAAAACGCCTACCGCCCGACCAAACTCCCGCTCTGGTTTTGGCAGGCGCCAAGGGTTGGGACGAACAGATCGAGGGTGCGCTTAACTCGGTTCCAGACCGCTTAACCGTCAAATTGCCTGGCTACCTCCCGCTGGATGACCTGCCCGGATTCTTAGCTGGCGCGCAGGTGGTGGCCTATCCATCGTTAGGCGAAGGCTTTGGCCTGCCCGTGCTAGAGGCGATGGCTTGTGGCGCGTGCGTGCTCACCACCAAACGGCTATCCCTGCCTGAGGTCGGCGGTGATGCGGTGGCATATTGCGAGCCGGACGTTGAATCCATTGCCGATGCGCTGGTGGAACTCTGCATGGATCCCGCCCGGCGGCAAGATCTCGCCCAAAAGGCGATTCACCGCGCGCAAGCTTTCACGTGGGAAGCTGCCGCCCAAGCTCATCTCGCGGCCTACCGTAACGCCATCCAATCTAGATAAAACCCTCGCCATCAGTTTCACATAAGACAACCTCTGGCAGCCCCGCAAGCCACCGTTTTGCAACGCTAGCGGTTTTCCCGCAGCCAACTGTCAAGGGCAGCGGCACGGCGTCCGGTTTACGGCAGTTTGTGCCTCTATCGTAAGCTCATGGCAAAGAATAAGTACCTGAACGGCATCTTGCCCATGACGCTGATCAACTTTTCGATTGGGTCAGTGTATTGCTGGACGCTGTTCCGCGAGGACATTCTTGCCTACACTGGGTTTTCGCGTGCGGTAACCGACTGGAGCTTTTCGCTTGCGATTTTCTTTTTGGGGATGTCGGCAGCTTTTGGCGGCAAACTGGTAGAGAAAAATCCGAGGCGTTCCGCCTTTTTAACGTTTATCTTTTTCACGGTAGGTTGGATTTTAACCGGTCTAGGCATTCAAATGAGGTCGGCCGCCTTAACGATATTTGCCTTTGGGGTTATTCAGGGCATTGGCCTTGGGCTTGGGTATATTACACCAGTTAAGACGATGATGATTTGGTTGGGTAACCGCAAAGGTTTTGCGGCTGGCCTTTCCATTGCGGCATTTGGTTTAGCAGGCGTGGTGGCTAACCCAATCGTATTAGCCTTACTTGGACGGATGCCGGTGTATCAAGTTTTTTACATGCTGGCGGCGATTTACGGCGTGGCGCTATTGGTCGCATCACAGTTGTTGTGGCGCCCGCCAGTTTCCGCTGATGACCTCGCCGCTGAGGCCGCAGTATCCGACCCGAACTTCAGGGTTCACTCCGTCATATTTACGCCTAAGTTCATCCTGCTTTGGTTTGTGTTTTTCCTTAACATCGTGGGCGGTTTAGCATTAATCAGCCACGAAAAGCAAATATATTACGAAATCGGGAACATAACCACAGGCACCCTAAGGGATTTTGTGATGATTACCGCTACGGCTAATTTGCTGGGTCGGCTGATAATGGCAACTGCGCAAGATAAAATGTCAGCTAAGCATTTACCGTATTTCTTGATGTCATTGGCGTCAATTGCTATTATGGCACTGGCTGTGATTTCGCCGTATGCCCTTAACACTACGCTTATTGTTATTATCATTATCCAATTTATGTTTGGCGTCGGGTTTAGCTGTATGCCCAACATCTTGCATCAAAACTGGGGTATCTCCCACCTTTCCACCGTGCACGGCTTAATCCTGACAGCTTGGGCAGCGGCTGGGTTGGTCGGCAACCAGTTGGCGTCGTGGTTCTTGGCTGGCCCCGGGCAACGCGCACTGTATATAACCCTTGGCGTCATCTATGTCGCGCAGTTCATCGCCCTGCTTGCCTGGACGAGGAGTAGGCAACGCGGCGCCACCCTTGACGATGGCCACCCCGCCCGCATCGTCGAAGTCGAAGCCGAACCCCAAGAAGCCCTCATCGCGTAGAAATTTGTCAGCACTCAGGTCTCTCAGCTATCAATACTAGCTAACAAGTGCGAACCAGTTGCCGGAACAAAAGTCAAAGCCCCCATCCCCCGGCTACCCAAATAGGCGAGACGGTCGAGCGCATTGACCTGCTCTGGAGCCACACCTTCGCGCGCAAGAGCAGCATTAATAATTGAGTTGCCAAATCGGTCTGGTAGCGAGTCCGCCAACATGGGCGGCAACCCATGAAAAGTTAGTTCCGGGAGGCTGGGGAATAGCCAGTTGCGGCGGCGGTCTTTGGTAGGCATCAAGGCAGGTGCTAGCTCGATACCGCGCCGCAGCCAAGTGGGGTCATATTCAAACACGTACATGCCCCGGCGGTTGGACGGGGCGACAGCGCCAACTAAACCGCCAAAGGCATAGACGCTCAGAACTGAAACCGGGTTATAAGCCAACTTAAGCACCTCGCTTCCGGCGCGAGGTAGCTCGGTTGGGGGCGGCAATCCCCTGTTGTGCTCGCATTAGTGCCAAGGGGCTTATCTCGGGTTCAGGATAGAAATCGGTTACCCAGTCCTGCCGGTCTAGCGCCCGAGCAACCTTGATGACAGTGCTCAGGGTCGAACCCCGCCCGGCTTCCAGATTGCGCACTGCGGATACCGCGACATCGCGTTTTTCGCCAAGGATATTTGGTCAATGTCAAGCGCCAAACGTAGGGCTTTGATTTGGCGTCCGAGCGCTTTTTCCGCGTCCTTAGTCGCCAACCCGTATGGTGTCGGATGGGCGTACTCAATCGTCACAAATCCAACGATACACCGCATTCATCCCGATGTAAAGTTGCAATTGCAACGATTACGATTGCGCTCCATTACGAGGCACTTACGAGGCGTTGGCGAGGCCCTTTGTTACGGTGTCGAGCAGTTCGGCCCAACTCACCTCAAACTTGTGTAGCCCCTCATCCTCCAGATCAAGGGCGACCTTATCAATGTCCACGCCCGCAGCTTTCAGCGAAGCCATGATTTCCCGCGCCGCCGCCACTTCGCCGACAATGTCGCCGGTTACCTCACCATGATCAGCCGTTGCATTAAGCGTGGCCTCGGGCATGGTATTGACCACGCCGGGCGCCACCAAGCCGGTGACATACATCGTGTCCGAATAGTCGGGGTTCTTGACTCCGGTGGACGCCCACAAAGGCCGCTGCGGCCTAGCCCCCAACGCCTTCAAGTCTAACCATTGCTTATTGGCCGGATTCTCGAACACCTGCCGATAAGCATCGTAGGCCAACACAGCATTAGCGACGGCAGCTTTACCCCGCAACTCAGGCCGGTCACCCAAAGTGGGGTCAATCGCGGTATCAACCCGCGAAACAAAGAATGACGCTACCGAGGCAATCTTTGAAACGTCATGCCCATTCTTAGCAGCCAACGCTAAGCCGTCGATAAACGCTTGCATAACCTCACGATAACGCGCAATGGAGAATATCAAAGTGACATTAACCGATATTCCAGCCCCTAATACCTCAGTTATTGCGGGTAACCCCTCAATAGTGGCCGGAATCTTTATCATCACATTTGGCTCATCAATAGTATCCCAAAGCCGATGCGCCATCGCAATAGTGCCCTTAGTATCACGCGACAACCGCGGATCAACCTCAATCGAAACCCAGCCATCCAGCCCCTCGCTGGCCTCATATACCCCATGCAAAACCTTGGCTGCCGCCCGCACGTCCTCAGTGGTGAGCTTCTCAACCGCCGATTCGGTGTCCACCCCCATTTTCGCCAACTCAGCCAACTCGCCCGTGTAAGCATCCGACCCGCTCAACGCGCTCGCAAAAATGGTCGGATTAGTGGTCACCCCCACCACGTCTTTGTCCTTAACGAGCGCCGCCAGATTCCCGCTGGTCAGCCGCGTACGAGATAAATCATCGAGCCAGATGGAAACCCCGGCATCGCTGAGTTGGCGGGTGGGACGGGTGCTAGTCGAATCAGCCATACCCGATATTATCCCGCATCGCCGCGCCTGAAGCAACGTCCTAAAGCAACGTTAAGCGACACGGCGGTAACGATCTGGTAACAATGCCGCAAACAGCACCGCGTGTCTGCTCCGTAATCGGTAATCGCGCGGAAAAATGAGTGGAAATCTGGACATTGCGGACAGGTTATTTAGGAGACTTAATGCGCAATATTAGCAGCCTACGTACATATAGCAGCCTACGCACCGGCATCGCTGGCATTCTCGCACTTGGGCTGGCCTTTAGCGCCCCCCTCGCCGCAGTTGCCAGCGAACCGGACAATAGCCAATTAGTTATCAATAAAGCGGAACAGAATGCCGATACTAAGGGCGATTTCGGGGCTGAGTTTGATGATTCGGTTGCCGTTACGGATATTGTTTTTGGCAATGATTCCGATGATAATGCCGCCGATAATGCCGCCGATAATGCCGCCGATAATGCCGCCGATAATGCCGCTGATAATGCCGCCGATGACGCCGCCGATAATGGTAACAGTGACGGCGGGACACAAGCCGTTGAGGCTGCCGTAGGTGCTGAGACCGTTGGCTCAACTGAGGTTACCACGGTGGTTACCGAGGTGGTTGCTGAGGTGGTTACTGAGGAAGGCGACGAGGATGGTGCCGAGCTTAGGGACGATGGCGTTATTGCAGGCCGACTTTTAGTGGTAGTGAAAGAAAGTTTTGCACATTCGGCAGTAAGCGTAACGGATAGCACCCACCCAGCAACTGCCGAGCAAGGCGCCGCCGAGTTAGAAACCGTACTTTTTACTGGCGATGATTTTATCGAAGTCGCCCCAGAACTATTTACCGAAAACGATGAGATTGAAGCTGGCGACTTAGTGTTAGCGGTGCTAGATGATTCCGATGATGTTATCGCGTTGGAACCACTTGGCGAGAGCGATCTACTAGCAATGGCGGCGGCGGAAGCTGCTCAAGAAATAGTAGCTGAAAACGAATTAGTCGAACCCGCAGAAATTGCGGCGACGCAAACCGTAATTGCCCAATCGGCAAGTGCTGGCACCCACACCGTTGATATCGTGCTGATGAGTCCACCCGGTATCACCATAAACGATGCCGACCGCTCCACCGCTATCAGTACCATCAACAAAGTTGGGGATTACTGGAATTTCACCTCGCGCGGTACCGGCGCCACTGGTGCGCTAAGTTTCCAAGTTGGAAAAGTCACCACAGCACCGAACACTTTACCTACTTGCGATACGTCAGATCCGTATGCTATTTGGCTTGAGGCTTTTAAGCAGTCGGGTTATAAAGTTAACAATATGACGGAACTTTTGACGTTGCCGTGGGATAGCAATAAGCATGTCGCAGTTTATACCATCGGTTGCATAACAGCATCTATTGAAGGCGTCGCGACAGTTGGTGGTGCTAGTGGTGTCACTAGCACTGGTTCGGGTGGCTTATCACTGATGTCAGGGTATTCGCCAGGAAAATCCCAAGAGTTATTTGATACGACTGCCCACGAGATTGGCCATAATCTCGGTTTATATCACGCTAACGCAATGGAATGTCCCAGCGGGCATCCAGATCATGCGGCAAATAGGCCATTAACCCGTGGTTGCACAATTCTCGAATACGGCGACGTTTCAGACGTGATGGGATTTGGAGTCGGGATATTTACCGGTGAACTCTCTGCTATTGGGTCGGCTAGCATCGGCATCCCAATTCCAGTGGAACGTGTTACCACTTCTGGCATCAAGACGCTTGCCTCCTTGTCTAGCGTTGGCGGGGCAAGTCGGGCATTGGTAATTACCGATCCGATTAGTGGTGAGGATTATTGGATTGAATTACGGACGCCGCGAGCATATAACAACAATCTCGATTCTTATAGCGCCGCAGGTTATTTCCTAAACTCTGGCCTCAGAGTCACCAAAGAAATCAGCCCGAAAACAATCGTAGGTGAAATAGTTGATGGTAAACTTACCTACCGTAGCGGCACTGTTGTCATCCCCGACCGGCCGGTAATCAGTACAACAAATGTTGCTCAAATGCCAAAACCCGCCTTTGGTATCCTAGACTTGAGCATGGGAACAAAAGAATCTTTTACCTCAGAAACTGGCGGTTTTACTGTTTCTGCTAATAACTTAAAGCGGGGCGCCGAAACCGCAGCAGTGGTTATTAAGTTCCATACCGACCCGCCGCCAACCCCAACTCCGTTCACCGTGGCTAGGCTGGCTGGCGCAGATAGATTTCAGACGGCTATTGCGATCGCAGCCGATCCCGCGTCTGGCTTACAAGATGCCTCCGTAGCGTTTGTGGCTTACGGCTGGGATTTTCCGGATGCCTTAGCAGCGGCATCGGCAGCAGGGAAACAGGTTGCGCCAATACTATTAGTCGGCAAAAAAGCAGCCGAGGCGCAACCCACAATTGACTATCTGTTAAAAATGCCCAAGTTGGAGAAAGTATATATCATCGGCGGCACGGCAACTATTCCAGAAGCGATAGCAACCCAGATCACCAATAACCTGCCCAAGTCTAAAGTAGTGCAGAGAATTAAGGGCAGCGACCGATATGAGACGGCAACTGAAATTGCTAACGCATTTTTCACTGATGCAAAAGAGGTATTCATCGCAACCGGCTCTGACTATCCAGATGCCCTAGCGGCGGCTGCGCTAGCTGGTAGCGTTAATGCCCCGGTATTATTGACTGGTGCTACTATCTCAAAGGCGCTCGCTGATTATTTGTTGGGCCTAGACGGTAAAGTTACCGTGAACATCGTCGGCGGTAATGCCCGGGTTCCAGAGACGATAATTGGGCAAATCGAAAATTTGCAAAAAGGTAAGTTCAGCGTGCGGCGCATCGCTGGTGATGACCGATACCACACAGCCAAGTTAATCGCCGAAAAAACTCCCAAACCTACCACCGTCTATATTGCTACGGGTACCAATTTTGCCGACGCCTTGGCTGGCGCACCCGCTGCTGCAAAAGCAAACGCACCGGTATTGCTGGTCACAAAGGATTCGATACCCGCAGTAGTACGCGAATTTATCTTGGCTAATCCGTCTATCACTAAGGTCGTCTATTTAGGTGGGCCAGCCACTATATCTGAGGCGAACCAAGCCGCCTTAACCAAGCTTCTTAACGACCGCAGCCGTGCTTAACATCCTCAGGTTAACTAGTTGTCACTATCGGCTGCGAAGCCACAACTAGCGGCCAGCGGGGCATCAGGGCTATGGCCACCCCTTTTCAGATAGGCCTAAGACAGGTTAAGGATGAAGCAGCGTCAACGCGATAGTAGGTTGCTACCCGAAAGCCAAAACCGCGATCGGCAATATCGTAAAATCGGCGATCAATCGCATTCAAAAGTTTGCGCCATTCGGCATACGGAAGCACTGGGGAGCACCAAATGCAACAGCGCCAAATGAAACAGCGCCATCCGCAACAGCTGCAGCAGCGCCAGTCGCGACAGCGCGAGACGCGGCAACTCAAGACGCAGCTGCCCAATTCCGGACAAGCAAAAGGCCACAAACAGCACGGCCCGATGCGGGCAGCCATTACCAGCGTAGTTGCGATTGGGCTGTTGCTGACCTCCCAAGGCACAGCGGTCTGGGCGGCCGATTACAGCGCCCCAGACTCCCCTGAGATCGACGATACCAACGTAGAACTCCCAATTGACCTGCCAGCGGCGGGCATGGATCTCGCCGTGGAGGCAGCCGAAACCAGCGACACTGCTGGCGCCGACCCTATTGTCCAAGCCATCCAAGGTGAGAAGCTCAAAAAAGGCAATCCATCGGACAAGGACGAGGACGATGAGGATGACCAAGATGACACCGATAACGAGGATGACGCCGACGCCATTGACGCGGATGGTGTCTTAGCAATTGATACCGATAACACCTTGGCTGTGGGCGACAACGATGCCGGGGATCTCCCAGAGGGCGTCATTGAGGGCGTGGTTATCGAATTCATCAAAGAAGGCGCTCGGCAGCAAGCAACTCCAATCGGGTTTGGGGAAGTCGGACTTAATCCAGAATCGCAACTTCCGGCGCCGTCGGAAATAGAAACGGTGATTTTTACCGGCGACGATTTTGTTGAAGTTAGTTCCGATTTAGTCGCGGAATTTGAGACCGGTGACTTGGTGCAGGCAGTGGTGGATGATGACGATAATGTGACTGAAGTGATTGCTATTGATGAACTCACTGAATCCTGCCAGTCAGCAGCGGCGGAAGGCGATATCCAAGCCCAAGCCAGCAGCCAAAACGCGGGTGCAGCAGCATCGGCAGCAATAGCATCGGCAGCCATACCAGGGCAACATACGATTGATGTGGTGTTGATGGCCCGTCCGGGTGTGACCATCACGGAGCAGCATAAGGCAGACGCGCGTAAGGTTGTCACCGAAAGCAACGCTTTTTGGAACCATCAAACGCGCAACACCGGCAGCACTGGGACGCTCACATTCGCTCCCGGCTCGGTGATAACTACCAACACCCTCACTAGTTGCAGTGCCCAAGATCCCAACGCTACTTGGCTGGCAGCCCTCCGCGCCGCTGGCTACTCCCAATACTCTAACCGAGACGAATTGCAGGCATTGCCGTGGGAGCCTAATAAGCATTTACTGGTTATTACTATCGGCTGCGAATCCGATGTTGAGCGCGGCGCAGTCGCATCTGTCGGCGGTACGGGTAGCGCCTCCGGCCCGTGGGGCACCGGGGGCGGCGGCTTGGTGTTGGTGTCGGGATACCTTAATACCGAGCTATTCTTAACGGCTACTGCACATGAGCTTGGGCATAATCTGGGGCTTTACCACGCCAGCGCCGTGCAATGTTCCAGCGGCCATCACGATCACTCAGTTACCGCAACCATAACCAAAGCCATTTTGAACCAGAGATCTGTCGGCCTTTTGACGCGGGACTGTGTGGTACACGAATACGCCGACTTTGAGGATGTCATGGGTTACACCACCGCAGCGTGGAAGGGGCCAGGGGAACTTTCCGCGATTGGCGCGGACAGCATCGGCATCTCAGTGCCAACCAAGCAAATAACTGCTTCCGGCACGTCCACACTGGCGTCACTTTCCAGCATCGGCACTACCCCACGTGCCCTCATCATTACCGATCCCGACACCAAAGAGGAATATTGGATTGAACTGCGCACCCCAGATGCATATAACAATGGACTAGATAACTATTATGTAGCGAACTATTTTGGAAACTCAGGCCTGCGCGTCACCAAAAAGATAACCAGCCCAGATTCGCAACTAAAGGGTACGGTGGTAATACCTGACCGCGTATATACAGGTTTGGCAAATCCGCTAGAGATGCCGAAGCTAGCGTTTGGCATCCCTAATACGGCTTTGGACACCAAGGACTCATTCACCTCCGAGTCCGGGAGCTTCACCGTTTCTACCACTGGTTTGACGCGCGGCGCAAAAACTGCGCAGGTAGAGGTGACTTTTCATAAGGAAGCGCCCGCAACCCCAATTCGAACTACGAAAATAACTGGCGGTACGGTCAAAATAGCTGGCACGCCAATCCAGATTGATACCGTGCTAACTGCCACCATGTCAGCGCCGTTCGCACCCGCTGATGTGCAAATATCTTACCAATGGCTGCGCAACGGCGAGCCAATTAGCGGCAGCGCCGCGAAAAAAGAAAACTACACAATAACCAGTTCGGACGTCGGTAAGAATATCTCTGTAGCCGTTACGGCAAGCAAATCGGGTTATGATTCCGTCACTCGGACATCGGCGGCTAAAGAAGTCAAGTATGCCAAATTTACCAAAGGTACTCACAAGATAACCGGCAAGATGGAAGTTGGGCAGACGCTAACGGCGGAGCTAAACAATCCGAATCAAGCGTTTGTCCCGGCACCAACTTCAATTAAGTATCAGTGGCTGCGAGATGGCCAACTTATTGGCGGTGCCGAGGCAAAAAAGCAAACATATAAACTTGTCGCTGCTGATATCGGCAAGAGCATCAGCGTTCAAGTTACTGCCGCCAAAACCGGCTATGAGACTTACACTATGACGGCGAGCGCTCGAACTGTGAATAAGCTAGCGTTCACAAAAGGTTCGGCCAAGATAACTAATGTCGATCCGAAAAATGCTAGTAAATTTGAATTCGGGCAAACGCTTATTGCGGGACCCACCACCGCAAGTAACGACTTTACGCCTGCACCAGATAGTAAGACTTACCAGTGGTACCGCGATGGCGTCGCAATTACCGGCGCTAAAGGAAAAGCACAAACATACGACATCACCACTGCTGACATTGGTAGAGAAATCAGCGTCCAAATCACCGGCATAAAGGCCGGATATGAATCAGTGACTAAAACATCTGCCCCCGTGGTTGTGAGTTCAGCCAAGTTCACTAAGGGGTCAGCAAAAGTGCTAGGCGATATTCCGCACGTTGGAGAAACCTTTACTGCTGGCCCAACTAATGCCAATCAAGATTTTGCTCCGACTCCAAGCAATATCACTTATCAATGGTTCCGGAATGGGCAACCCATTAAGGGCGCTACCAAGCAAACCTATAAACTGGTTGCCGCCGATGCTGATACGATGATCTCCGTCCAAATTACCGCTTCCAAGGCGGGTTTTACCTCGCTAACCAAGGTGTCACCGGAGCGGCGCGTGCATCCCCTCGGCCATCAAATGTAGTGACTCCGCGCGCATGACGGAAGCTACCCATCAACACTATTCGATACTTTCCCCATCGCTGGGTATGTAGTTCCTCAGGCGTCAAGTTGTTTAATGAGATTGAGTACCTGATCGCGCACTGCGGCCATCGTCTTTGGGTCGGTTGCCTCCACGTTCAGCCGGAGTAACGGTTCAGTGTTGGAGCCACGCAGGTTGAACCACCACTTGCCGCCGCTTAGCTGGGTGTTGGACTCAGGAGCGTCTTTCCAAAGGCTGACGGTCACGCCATCCAAATCATCTACTGTCACATCTGGATGCGCGGCCTGCATCGCTGCCACCACGCGGTCGCGCACCACGTTCACGTCCGAAACCCGCGAGTTGATCTCGCCGGATTGCACATACGGCTGGTACTGCGCGGCCAACTCGCTGAGCGGCCTATTCTGCGAACCCAGAGCGGCTAGCACATGCAGCGCGGCCAGCATCCCAGAATCGGCGAACCAGAAATCCCTAAAGTAATAGTGGCCGCTGTGTTCGCCCCCAAACACTGCGTCGTGCTGCGCCATCTGCGCCTTGATAAACGAATGGCCAACGCGGGTGCGAACTACTTGCGCTCCAGCGGCTTGGAACCGTTCCGGCACGGCCTTGGAGGAAATTAGGTTGTAGATCAGTGTCGGTTGTGGTTCTTTATCCGGTTCTTTATCCGGTTCTTTTTTCGGTTCTTTTTCCGACGATGACGCGGCACTTGCTTGGCCACCGCCAGCCTTGGCACGGGCCAACTCGCGCAACCCTACCAAAATGGTAATCACCGATGGCGGTACTGGGTTGCCCTTTTCGTCAACCACAAAACATCTGTCGGCATCGCCATCAAAAGCTAATCCCAAATCCGCGCCGTTTTCGACCACTGCCTTTTGCAAATCCACCAAGTTCGCCGGGTCAAGCGGGTTGGCCTCATGGTTGGGGAAACTGCCGTCGAGTTCCCAGTATAACGGCACCAAATCTAGCGGCAGCGCTTTCAGCCCGGCCTCAGTGCCAAGTACGGCGGGCGCGGTGTAACC
>JGI24699J35502_11133610_pt1 | contig 12502 bp, 16 predicted proteins | sample TergutMp193P4_FD_35502 | JGI IMG/M metagenome (IMG submission 35502) | reverse complement strand
CTAGACGATTCTTGGCGGGCACTGGCTCGTTCGCTGCTGGTGCAGGCACGCGACGCTGGCCGGACGGTGGTGGTAGCGACCCACGATCTAGAGTTGCGTGACGCCCTCATCGCGCCACCCGCTGCCTCTGATACCCGAACGCCCCGCGGTATCGAACTACGGCTCACTGCCCCGGTTTTGAGTAGGGCATTAGCAGCATGATGGCACCGGTAACGACGACATTGTTGCCCGGGGATGGAGCGGCGTATCGCGCTTGGCGCCGACGCTTGACGGCGCAGCGGGCGGGCGTGCGAAGGGGTGGGTACGTCGGTTATGCTACACTTTTGGCGGTTTTGATGTATGGCTCGATGCTGTGGTCGCTGCTGACTTCGGCGTTCCAGGCTGGCGGTCAAGTGCCGACCGGTGCTTACCCTGTTCTGCATCCTTCCGGTTCTGGTATTTCCCCGCTCGCGCTCGGCTTACTCGCCATGGGGTTACTTGCGCTGGGCACGGTTGCCGCTGCCCGGTTCGGACTCCCGCTCGCGGTAAGTCGGCCAGCCGCCACGTTTGAATTGAGCGGCCAGTTCCGCCCTGCCGTGGTTTTCCGCCGACGGGCGCTGCTGACGTTAGCGGGTGCGGTGCTGATAGGCGGCTTGGTGGGCTTGGCCGTTGGGTTGGGGATGACGCGCGGAGCTGTCGCGCCCGGATTTGGCGGATTGGTTGGGTACCCAGGATTTGGCACGATGGCGGCGGTGGTGGCGGTCACCCTCGGCGCGGTCGCGCAGGTGGGAGGACGCTGGCGCACTGTCGCAGGGCTGATCGCTGGCACGGTCACATCCTTGGGCGGGTTAATGACCTTGGTGGATCTGAGTATCGCCAGTGGAGCCAGTGAGAGCGGCGGCATCGGCAGCAGCAACTTGACGGTACTGGGAGTAAATCAAGCAGCTGGTGTGACGGTGAGAGACTATCTCAACAATGTCGGGGGCGGCTTCACGTTTAGCACCCCAACCACCGGCCTTATCTTATTAGGCGGGGTGTTGATAGCGACCCTCGCGCTGGCCGCTTGGCTAATCATGGTCATTGTGCCCAACCGTATTGACCCCGACAAAGTTGCGACTCAGGGTGCTCAATCTCTAGGCGCGGCTTGGGGACTATCCCTCGGGGAATCTCAAGCGCTCAGTTGGCTCGACACCGCACGGTTCACCGGCTCGCGGACGCTGATCTCAGACAGCCGAGTGGTCGCTGCAATAAACCGAAAGTCGCCCATCGTCGCCCGCGACCTTGCCGGGCTGCGCCGTCGTCCCGCAATAACCGCCACCGCGCTAGGCGCCGCTTTAGTTGGTGCCGTCCTCATCCTCGCTGCCCCTAGCCTTGCCAGCGGCGGCGGTATCATCGGCATCGTCGGAATCGCAAACCCGGCAGCCACTGGTGCAACTATGCCCACCATCGCAAGCGGCGCCACCATCATCGGCGCACTAATAATATATGCAGCGACCGGCGGCCTAGCGCGCGGACTAACCACATTCGCGCAACAGCCAAGTCCGGGCGGTCTATTACCAGGATCGCCGCACAGCGTGCTAGCGCAACATTTAGTCGTCCCGCTCGCCACCGTCATCCTAATGCTGATAACAGCCGCTATCGCGCTATTACTGGCTGGCGTGGCCGTCCCAAACCACACGCTCGCCACCGCACCCGTGATAGCAGCGCTCGCTCTCGCCAGCCGAGCCGGGGTATCCAGCCACCCCACCATGCCGAATTGGCTCCGCACGCCCATCCCCACCCCGCTAGGCGACCTCGCCCTCGCCAACACGGCACTCTGGCTGCTACGCGGCTGGCTTTTAGTCGCCACCTTTACTTTGGGTGTTATGGTCTTTACCTGAGCAAGCCATGTTACTAACAGCGATAGTTGAACCACTTACCCTGTCGTTCGGTAGCCACATAGGTATCAATTCAGTTGGCTGTGAGTGTTTAGATGAGCCTGTATTGAGTAGTGTTGTCTAGTGCTCGCCTAATCATCTATCGTCGCGCGCCAACATAGGGTACCCAAAAGACTCCTTATTACATTCATGTAAACGCTTATTGAGTATTGTCTGGAAGGAGTAGAGAAAAATGCGGCTAAACAAAACTCGCATCATAAAGCGGGATGCGATGACGAAACTGACCTTTTTAACTGTAGTAGTCTTGGGTACTGGCGCTTGTTCTAACGGAACTGAAGGGGTGAGTTCCGATGCGACGGCAACCACAAACGTAATCGCTACCTCGTCACCACTCAGCGAATATGCAGATATGCTTTGGGGCGCTAGCAGCGATATGCAACATCAATTGCACCAAGAAATGATTAGGCGTGAAGAGCTTATCGCGGAATGTATGCATAATGCGGGGTTTGAGTATATCCCGCATGTTCCTCGCATCACCGTTGTTGGAGATGGAAGGCCTGATGGTCTGGGGCTACCAACTGACCGCGAGTGGGTGGAGCAATTTGGTTTTGGAATGGCGAATTCTCATATCCAAGAAACCTACAGTCCAAACCCGAATGATACCATACTGGAAGGACTTTCTGAATCAGAGCGCATAGCTTATCAAGCCACAATGTTTGGACCACCTCGTTTCGATACCGGAATAGTGACGATGGATGAAATGGGTTGTTACGGTCTGGCCTTTGTTGAGGCAACGCAAGACCGCATGTGGGCACAGGATTTGGAAGAGTTTGCTCCGTTACGAACCGCTCTAAGCGACTTTTATGCACGCCGTAATGCGATCATAACAGATGCGGATACCGATTGGGCGAATTGCATGGCGGACGTTGGTTTTCCAGGGTTTTCTTTCCAGGGTGATGCTCAGAGATATGTCGGTGATAGTTTTTCTACTGCTTTTGGTACATATCTCAATCCCAGCGAATCTCCCGAATTTGAGACTTTTTCGCAATGGGAAATTGACCTCGCATTAGCAGACTTTGATTGCCGGATCGCTACCAACTTTGCACCTCGCCAAGCCGCTGTAAGATGGGAAGCAGAAAGTGAGTTTCTAGCCGATCATCAAGCCGCTCTTAACGACCTTCGAGTAGCCTATGAACAACGAATATGGTCAATCCCTAGGTAGAGGTAAAACGTAGGTTGTCGCCCATCGTCGGCCTTAACTCTGCCGGGCTGCGTGCTAGTATCGATAGCTTTTATGGTGCATATTCAATTAAGCGGAATATAACAATCCAAGATTACATAGCCGTTCTCATCTGGTGTGGTAGAACGCGAGCGGTCATATAAATCTATGCACCACTTCATAGCAGAAAAGTCGCGTCCGATTTGCTCAATCGCGTGCGCAGTTGCTTCAAATGGTACCGCGCGCGTTGCGGCTAAGTCTTTGCACTTAACCCAGCACCAAGCTGTATCGGTTGCAGCCAACTCGCGGGTGACATAGCCATCCGGGACAACCGCACCATATTTCATTAACATACCGACAATATATGTGAAGTTCCCGTCGCCTAAGTCCCAATCAAGAAATACGCCCGCATAAGAGTTTAGGAAAATGTATTCGCTTTGCGCTGCTAGGGGAGCGAAAACATTATCTTGGAGGCACTTATCCCAAAAGGCTGGGAGCCTATTGTCACCATTGTTCAACGCCTCATCGCTATAACGGATCGCTTTGCCAACGATATAAAGAGTGGGTAGCTTTACGACTTCCAGCCTCACCACTTCGTCGTTCACAACCGCCACTAGAACCCCAATCAATCCTGTTTGCCCGATGTTGCCTTATTAACCGCCCAAAACCCTAGACTGGCTCCCGCGCTATTCAGGATAAGGTCGTCGATATCGAACGAGCCGCGCATCGTCAACACCTGCGCGAGTTCCAAGCCAATCAGCACCAACAGCACAGTAGCAATAAAAATGCGATACCGCTGTTGCCGCTGGAACAATATCGGCAGGAAAAAGCCTAACGGCAGAAAACCAACCAGATTGCCCACTAAGTAAAAGGCATGCCGCGCAGTATCCTCGCCAGCAAAAAGAGCCCGCATTTGAGCGGCGATTTCGCGAAACGGAATCAGGTTGAACCCGTCGGTCACATAACCGAGCCAAACCTCCCAAGTTAGGCCACCAACCAAGACATTATGACTCCGAAAAGGGTTCGGGATAATCAGCACAAATAGCATCGCCAATAAATACAACACAAAAAGAGCGAATACGGCGGGACGGGCGAAACCGCGCTTCGGTGTTATTTCCCCGTTGTGCCTAGTCGTCACTAGCCTATCGTATCCCGACCTGTGACTCAGCACCGGCCATTCTGGTCCGCAGCAATAGGTTACTCCGAACAACAATCCCCATGTGACACGGGTCACTGGACTGTTGACAGCGATCCGGGCGTGGCTGCCCGGCGTAACCGGGTCTGAATAATAGAATAAGCAGACTGCATATCAACAGCATGGCCAATCAAGGGAGATATCATGCGCCATAGCCGAACCCGTCTCATTTCCGCCGCCCTTGGCGTAATGCTAGCTGGCGGCGGCCTGTTCGGCGGTACAGCTTGGGCGGGCAGCACGGCAATGGTTCCCGAGAGCAGCTTCATTACGCAGGCATGGCCGGATACTTGGGTGAAGTCGTCCGATGGCTATGCGAACGTCCGCAACGGCCCCGGCACCAGTTACCAGATTGTTGGCGTACTGAAAACCGGCACCCAAGTGGGCATCATCGAAAAGGGCGATAAGTGGACTAAGACCACCGCAGGCGGGTGGGTCGCCAACTCCTTGCTCACCACCACCAAACCCGTTGCCAGCACCGGCACCACCACCGTTGGCGCTCCGCAAGATTCGGTCAGCACTCGGAAAGCCACCACGACGCTCAACATCCGCTCCACACCGAGTACCAGCGGCAAGGTAGTCGGCACCATCCCTAAGGGCGCCTCCGCAACGGTGACTGGCGCCGCTTCCAACGGCTGGTATCCGGTATCGTACAAATCTGTCAAGGGTTGGGCATCGGCCAAGTACCTGACAGCGACCGGTTACACAACCACCACAGTTGCACCAGCTCCAACTACCACTGCCACACCAAAGGGTACCGGCGACTATGCCTACACTACCACCAGCCTGAATATGCGTTTCGGGCCGAAGTGCGATTCCGGGGTGGTGACCGTGCTGCCCAAGGGTGCCAAGGTGTTCGTCCAAGACACGATGAATGGCTGGTACAACGTGCAATACGGCTCAAAGATTGGGTGGGCGTCCGGGCGTTACCTTGACGGCGACCAAATCACCACGAAACCGGAACCCGCTTGCACCAAATAGGTGTGATATCCCGCTTAAGTAACATAGCCGGAACAGTCGGTTTGGTCGCTCCAGTTCCTTAACCCACCAATAGCCAGAAGTTATTACAAACCGCCCGCCCGAGTCCCTACCGCGACCACACCACAAAAGAACCCCGCGCAGTCAGTGCCTTGGTTATTCCCATCCTGCAAAAAACATTTTACCATACCCTTATTTTCCAGTTAACCGAGTTCCGAAACATCACCACTCGGTCGCTTAATGGGTCGAAAAACTATCATGCAACTTGACTTCTGACACAATATATGACATATTGTAAGTGGCCCTTTGCGCTGAGCTCTGGGAAGTGAACCCGGGAACCGTCCGGACGGTCGATTTCCGGGTTTTGCGCTGTCTGCGGTGTCTATGCTGGTACCAAGGATACGTTTAACTTCGCGCAACGGTTTTTCCATTCGCCGCCGCGAGCCCACGCCCAACCTACCGCATCGGGAATAATCAACAGCGGTTCCTCGCTTGCGCGGGCATGGCGATATGCCAGCCGATGCATACAACCATAGTCACGGGTAGCGTCGATAATCGTTTGTTGGTCGCGGCGGAAGCGGCTTTCATCATATTCCATCACGAGTTCGGTATGGAGGTCGCGAGCAGCATCGCTAATGAGTCTTGTAATGCACGCGGTGCGTTGTGCATAATCTGTTTGATATTGTTCACCTGCCCAGTAGATGGTGATTTGGGGATTTACCTTGCTAATCTCAGCCAAAATCAGACGTCGCCGAGAATCGCCCTCCGTTTTCATGTGAACCCGATGCTGTCCTTTGAGCACTAGACGCCGCATTACTTTTCGGGCATCCGCTAACTGGGTGGGTCTTAGCGTAGCAGCCACCAGCAGATAGTCCTTGGCGGTACTTTCGTCTACAAACATGAGACCAGCGATAACTGGTTCCCGTGTCTCGGACATCCCACTATCGTACAGTAGATTCGGTCAATGAAAAGTGACCCGGGATTTCGGGCGCTGAGAGTCAATCGGGACGCTAGCGGCCATTTGGCGTGTTGATCACCTGATGCCGGAACGCAGTACCATAAAATCTATGTAGACGCACGGCGCGTACAACCACTTGAACCAGCGCTCACTACTTTTAGTAGTGAGCGTTATGGTATTGGTTTTAAGTGAGAGCGAGTGCATCATGTCCGACGGGCAGAAGTTCCATTCCCGGCTACCGCGCAACAATCGCGAGTTTGCTGCTTTTCTGCTAGTGGTATCGCTAGTTTCAGTTAACATTATCCCGCCAGTTATCATGGCCAGTTCTGGCGGCTTGACTATTCCTATTTATCGGCAGATGCTAACCGTTTTGCCGGTACTCTGGTTCGCGGTAATCGCCGTGGTGCTGATTACTTATCGGCCTGCAAAATGGTTGAAGGCCAGATTTTGTCGTCCCGGCGATAGTTACAATTCGCATATCCTAATCGAAACGGTAGCGAGCGTACTCTTAATGTCAATGGTGCTAACAATAGTCGGCACTTGGATTGGAACGCGACATGTTTCGATGGAGCCGTTACAGGATTTCTACCGGCTTTGGCCGCGCAACTTTGCGATCGCATTTGTGGTGGAAAGCCTGATTGCTCAGCCCTTGGCGAGGTTCCTGACCTCCCGTTACCATCGGCGGATTGATTCTCGCACAAGCTCGCTCGCTAGATAAGGATTTCGGATAACCTCAATAAGGTCAGCTTGGGCTTGCCTTGGGCGGGAATCTTTTGTCAAAAGCCAAAGCATCCGCTTGGGTTAAGTTCTCATATACCGGATCAAGATGGAAACTGCCACTTATACCAGCTAATGCACCGTCGTAAAGCGGATAAGCCATAAACGGGTCAAAGATTCTACCGTCAGCAGTTGTTAGCCCAAACTCGGCGGCACGGCGAAATCCCACCTTTGGGTAATAGTCTGGAATCCCAAAGATGATTACTGCCCGATAGCCAAGTTGTTTGGCAAGAGCAAGAGTGTGTCGCAGCAACGCTTTCCCAGTGCCTTGGTGCTGATATTCCGGTAATACCGATAAGGGGCCAAAAGTCAAAACTTCATGAGATTGGCCAGAAGCGTCCTTAATATAGCCTGTGCTATAGATAATATGGCCAACTATTTTTCCGTCAACCTCGGCCACATAGTCTAGTTCTGGAATATATGACGAGGCGTTCCTGAGCCGGTGGACAAGTAAATGCTCGTCTGGGATTTGATGGTCGCTTGGTCTATTTGTGTCGTGCCAAAATGCTTCGCGAGTTAGGTTTTCAACCGCATAATAATCGCTTGGCTTTTCACGTCTCAAGGTAATATCCATGGCTACTCTGTTACCGCAGCGTCATTATCCGAGCGCTATTTCCCACCAACATCTTGAAGTCTAGGGGGTCAGAAGTAAAGATTGTTGGATTACTGCCGAGGGCTAATGCAGTCGCCGCTACGACAGAATCAATCGCATGTTGATGGCCATGCAAACCGGAGGCACCTAATAACTTTGCTGCTTCGTCTGCAATGAACTCAGAAACTGGAATTATATCTACCAGCGAACGCACATATTGCAAGGCTGGTCGGTTTATCTTTGGATATATGATTTCTACTAGTGTGATTGCGCTTACCACTACTGGCAATCCTGTTTTTCGGCTCCGATGCAAAACGGCACGCAACTTTGGATCTCCTTGCACTGCTCGGGAGATGCCTTCTGCGTCAAAGACAATCGGGTGTTCCGTCCGAACCGATTTGCGTATCAACTCTCTATGCTCGCATCAGCGAGGATGACCTCAAACTCCGCTTCGGCTTGGTTTAATGCCCACTCGGGAATTGGTCCATACAACTCCTCCATATATTTTTCGTAAGCATCGAAAGCCGCCTCCTGCTCTGGAGTGCGCGACCATCCGTCAAGTAATCCAGCCATAGCCACATCTTACCTTGCATTACCGCAGATACCCTAATCGCTTAGGTGTCCCGTCTAGTATTCACCACCAAACGACTAAATCGCTACGCTGCTGCCGTGAACATCTCGATCAGCGCGAACAGTAGGCCAACGGAGGTAAGACTCCGCCGAACCTTCGGTAGCAGGAGGGGAAGCGATACCGACACATGTCGTGCCAGGCTGTTTGACACTAGGTATCTAACTGTGTTAGTATCGGACGCATCAGGTCGTTAAAAAAGATACTAGTAGATCGGGGAACAAGGTGCACAAAGTTAGATACCTAGGACCATTGTTACTGAGCCTAGTGCCCTTAGCGCTGACGGCGGTGCTGTTTCCGAGCATCCCGGAGAGCATTCCAGCCCATTGGAATTTTCAGGGGAATGTCACCAGATATGGCAGTAGGCATGAACTGTGGATTATGCCGGTCTTTACGATTTTGGCGGGCGTGGTTTGGTATTTGATGCGAATTAAGGCACCTAATGATGATAACGACCGGGCATTCTTTTGGAGCAGCATTGCAATGATTGGATCGTTTATCGCAGTACAGGCTTGGACGGTATTCCGCACCCTCGCCCATTTTGGTGGCTAACGTGGATCAGCAAATAGACAAAAGAAAGCTAACCGCTTATGCGCTGCTCACTTGGCTCATAACCCCGGTGGCTCTGTTGGCTACCGTGCCAAGGTTGCGGCAGTTAGCGCACGGCCAACCCGGTGGCTGGTTCGGTTTCCGCACAGTTCGTTCAACGAGCACTATCGAAAACTGGCAGCTCGCCCAATCGCTATTGGCTGATCATTTTACGGTTATCGGGATTGCCTCGTTGGTTATCGCAATAGTGGCTTATTTGGTGCTATTGAGCCGTAAAGATCGAACTCTCACCCAGCTCTGGTGGTTCACCCTTATTGTGACTGCCCTGCCGATAATCGCCTTAGTATTCAGCACTATTTACATCAACAACCTATTGCCATACTAGAAACCACACTAGAAAGGATGACACCCGATGACTAGTTATCTTTGGACTGCCGTAATATTTGCACTCATGATACCACTATTGGTAATTTCATTTGTTCCGTTCTTACGAAAGTCAGCCGCAAAGGGAAAGCCGAATCCGCTTTTTGGCTTCCGCACGCCAACTACGATGTCCTCCCCGGAAAACTGGGCGACGGCACAAAGTCTCTCTGCGAAATACTATTTACCCATTGGGTTAGTCGCGCTCGCACTTACTGTCCTGACTTACCTCGTGCTATTCGCCACCGGAAATCGAGACGCGAACCTCTGGTATTGGGTAGCCCTGATACTTACCACTGCATTAATGGCTGCAATTCTTATCTGCTCGGTCAGTATTCATCGTAGACTACACCGATGACTGAAAGCCAACTGGTGCAGTTACGCAAAGGCGTGCTGGAATATTGCATTCTGGCACAAATAGCCGATGCGCCCAAATATGGTTTAGAACTCGCTAAACAACTGAGTCAATACGGTAACTTATTGGCTAATGAGGGAAATCTTTATCCGATTCTCAGCCGGTTACGCAAACTTGGTTGGGTCACCTCGATGTGGGTAGAGGCGCCCGCTGGGCCGCCTCGCCGGTATTATGGGATAACTGCCGATGGCCGGGCCGCCTTAAAAACCTTTCAGGAAACTTGGCTAACATTCGCCAAAGATGCCACCGATGCTTTGGCAGTAGCGCAGGATAGGGCGCCAAGTGCTACCTGATTCGGAACTTATCCGCGCTTATCTGGCAGATTTGGATAAGGCATTACGGCCTTTTCCCGCAGATGAGCGCGCGGAAATCCGTACCGATATCATCGAACATCTTAGCGCCGCGATAGGCAGCGATGATAGTCCGAAACATATTGCCGAAGTGCTAACCGCGCTTGGCCCGGTAACTGGCCTTATTGACTACGAAAGCCGAAATACCGATAACGCGCTTGGCAGCGCCAGCTTATCCGAACAACCAATCGCGTTGCTACTGTTAGTCGGCCTCCTAAACGCCGCCTGGACCGCATTCTTTTTCCCGACCATCGGCATCCCAATCAGCCTTTTCCTCGCCGCCTCAGCTGGTTGGGCACTTAGAAGAAAAGCCCAACCAAGGCGGCTCTACCAACTCGAACTTATTGCCGCGCTGCTAATAGCATTGACCGCAGGCATCTATTTAGTTCTGATTAACCAGATATCCTCCGCTATGTAGGTATTATGTAGGTGTGGTGGGAGGAAAGAACGCTAGTTGGGTTCACGCAGAAGAGTCCAATAAATCAGTGGGATGATTGTAAATATCGCGGACCAGCTGAGTTATGACCTTCCGGGAGTCCTAGCTGGTGTGGGCGGTGATAGCGGCACGGATGTACCCCGCCAACCCGGGGGCGACCGCGTCGTAATTAGCGGCAAAGCGCGGATCGTCGGTGTACATCTTGGCGAGCTCGACATACTCGGTGTCGGTGGGCGTCCATGACACGACCCAGCGGCGATGGCGCGCCACGGCCTCGCGGGTACGGGCATCGTCGGCGGGAACGCCGTCTCCCAAGAGCGCGGCAAACGCGCGGCTGATGTCATCGGCCTCAGCCAGATGCGCACGTCGGTCGGCATCAGTAAGCGCCTGCCAGCGGACGTTACTGGCCGCCACCGCCGCTTCGCCCCACCGCTCGCGCGCCTCTTGCTCGTGTTCCGATTTGCCGAAGCCTTCATAAAGTTGATTGGCAGCCATTTGGGTATTTCCATCCCTAGTTTCGATGGTAGCGGCGATGGTATTCGCCAGTGTTTCTAACCGATTTCGTTCCCCGGCTAATCGGTCTGATGAGGACGACAATGCCACAGTTATTTCGGATAACGGTAAACCGAGTTCGCGCAAAATAAGGATTTCTTGTAACCGCAATAACTCAGTTTCGCCATATATCCGATGCCCGCCGTGATTAGTACCGATGGGTACCAATAGGCCGATATCGTCGGAATGTCGTAATGTGCGAGAAGTAACGCCAGACAAGCCCACAACTTCACCAGTAGTCCATGGACCGCCTGTTATCGTCGCCATCTTGTCACCTCACATTCGCGACAGTCGTAACGGTTTAAGGTGCCGCCGTCGAAGAACATCGTGTCGCTTGACTTTGCGTCAACCGCAAACTGGCTGTCCGAAAGTTATCGGTAACCTGTCCGAAACAATTTTACCGGACTTACAAAGTGTCAAAGGATCAGAATCCGGCACGCCTTACAAATCATGCTGGAGATTAAGTACAGTTTAGCCAACCTGATACCGAGTTTGTGGCGCCAGTTCATTGGAACCGGTTTATCCATCACCTAATAACAAATAGCGCCAGTGTGTCCCATCAAGTAGGGCGTGGTGGCGACAATGGAGGATGCGCATCGTCCAACCGAAGAATGTTAGCCAGAGCCCAACGACTATTGGCTCTCCGGGAATGTAGCGTTATGAGCATCGTCGGCAAACGACCGCTATTTGGTTCCCATACTCGCCTTGGTGCTTTGGCATTAGTCATGACGATGCTGGCTGCGTGTTCGGCTACGTCGGGTAGCGACGATGGCGGAAGCGTCAATTCAGCATCGGGCGCAACGGCTACTCCAGCGCCCACGCCGCCGGTCGTGGCTCAAGAAGGCCCGCTGGACGAGTATATGCTGCGAATTTTCGGCTTCGGAAGAGACATGCTTAATATCTTCGACGTCTCCGAGGGCACCAATATAGCTGAACTCCAAGCCGCCATGGATCGCCAACATCGAATTCAAGAGGCAGATATTGCCGCTTGCATGGCCGCGCAAGGGTTCACCTACCTGCCGAACCTCGAACAGGTATCTAGGCTAACGTTAATTGACGGTCCGGCCCGCGGGACCCGCGAGTTCGCGGAGCAATACGGGTTTGGTTGGAGTTCTGGCGGGCTCGTTGGGTTGCGCATCCAGTCGACAATTTCTGGTACCGACCCTAACGATGCGCTTTTGCGAGAGATGTCGGCGGCGGAACGCGAGGCTTGGACGCGCGCGCTTTCTGGTGGGGATTTTATGGCTGCGAGCGCCGCTTCTACCGCCCAAGTGGAAGCCGGTGAGTTGCCGGACGCTGGCCTGTTTGGTTGTCGGGGGCTGGCGACGAATCCTCATTATAATCCAGCGAACGAGGCCAACGACGAGTTCCGGGCGCTGCATTTGGAGTGGAACAGGTTCCCGGCGTCGGTTGATAACCATCCCCGCATCGCCGAACTGAACCTCGAATGGTCAATCTGCTTGGCCGAACAGGGCTTCCCTGGCCGCAGCAATCCCCAACAACTCAGCGACGAAATGGCAGCAGACTGGAGTCTCATCTTTGATATGCAGGCGATATTTGAGTTGATGGAGAACTGGGAT
>JGI24699J35502_11133611_pt1 | contig 12503 bp, 15 predicted proteins | sample TergutMp193P4_FD_35502 | JGI IMG/M metagenome (IMG submission 35502) | reverse complement strand
GGCGGGGGCGGCAGGATGGCGGGCGCGGCTACCAGTGGCGGTTGCGGGCCGGACTGTTGCATCAGTGGCGTTGGAGTGGTGAGCTGGTTGCTTGATGTGTCTGGCATGTCAAGGTCTAGTGTAGGCCGGTTGGTGTCCATAGTTCTAACTTTGCCCGATGATGCCGCTGCGCCGCGACGGTGTAATCCCCCGTGTTTGAGTAGGGTTTTCCCTACTCTGCGCATTTGTACTTGGCTATTTGCCTTGGCTATCGCTTTTGGTTCTGGGCCTAGCGATTGGATGGCCCTTGGACTTGCTATTGTCCTTGTCTGCTGGGGGCTGACCGGGGTCCATTGCCGCTTTTTATGGCATCGGCGGTCTAAACGCGTATCACCGCGCGCCCACCTTTCGCCTAACCGGCCGCGCGCTGGTACGGTTAGAGGTTGTGCGGGGCTATAGCTCAGACGGTTAGAGCGCTTCCCTGATAAGGAAGAGGTCGGAGGTTCAAGTCCTCCTAGCCCCACAAGTGTTATTGCAAGTCGCTGGCATATTGGCGCAGCCGATAGCGATTCCGAGAACACCGATGTTTAGCCATTCTGTTAGCCATTCGCTCCCGATTCGATAAGACGGCTGCGGCATACCCAGCAAAGCGGCATTGTCGCCGGATGCGGGTAGGCTACCCGCTGGGCGAACAGACGGCAGGTGCGGTTGGGGCAGACCATTATGCGGCGTGGGGGACGATGGTGAATGTCCCCTCCATCAAATCGTGCATAGTGAAAATCGCGCAATCGTCCGCGCAAGGGCAGTTGCCTAGTTTGGCTACCGCCTTGCGCATAAAATCGAAAGCGGTGTTGTTAATCGCCTTATCAGAGATTATTCCGCTGCCACCGTAAATGTTCGGCACGGGAGCGTAGCAGCCCCGGCACACAATACCGTCAGTGGAGCCTTTACCGTCGGCCTTGCAGCACGGGGTTAGCACGATGACCGTCCCGTAGTCGGTGGCGGCAAAGGTTACGCCGCAGCGGGAGGTAGCGATTTGAGTGGCCATGATGGCCTCCTTTCGGGGTGAGTGGCGATGTGCCGGGGTGGTTACTTGCTTTCGGGGTGGTTTACTAGCCAGACAATCTGGTTGATTTGCTCTGTCAGCGCTTCGCGCTCGGTTGCGTACCGGAGTACATCGCCTTGGTCGTAGGCGTCGTTGCGGGAGACGTTGTAGCCGCCCTCCATTTTTTCAAGCATTAGCGTCAAGCCTCGCTGCTGGTATTCGATTGCCCGTTGCAGGTTTTCGCCATTCACATCGAATTTGCGGGCTACGCTCAATAGTAGGGATTGCGCTGGGGTGCTGTTCTCTAATGGGATTTCGATTACAGTTTTTCCCCAAGTTACGGTGCCTTTGTCAAAAATTTTCATTCCCGGTTACTTCCTTTTTGGTTTGTTGTTTATCTTGTATTAAATAGATTACGCTATCTTTTGTCCGATTAGGTAAGTTTTACGGTGTGTGGGTAATGTTATTTAGGTAATTAGGTAATAGTTATTGCCTCCCCCATATTTCGGTTATGAGGGAGGCAATACAATAGATTGGTTATGCGGCTAATACCATATCGCGGGAAAACAAATCAAACGCTCTGGTCTTTACCCGATTTGCGTCAGTAGAAAGAATAGCACGCTCCGCCCTCCGGTTCTGCTTATTAATTTCATCGCCGCGTACTACCGAGAAATGGTCAACATATTCGGTAAACGCCTGATAGCCAGCCCAACGGGTGCCACGAATATCCTTATTAGTATCGCTGCCGGTGAATAACGCCATTAACTGCTCGTCGCGGGTTTGCGATTGTTTGGACTGATTCTCGTCACGTTCCCCTGGGAACACATCGCGGACTATCGCCTCAAACTCGCGGATAGTGAGTTCTTGGGCAATCATCCGTTCCGCTTCGGTTTGGAACGCCTCAACGTGTTTGAGGGTGATGCCGAGCGCTTGCCGCGCCTCCGCTAAGGCGTTGCTAGAGCCGCGCGTGTGGCGGACACTGAATTGGGCTTTCGCCGCGCGGATTGCTGCGGCCTGGGTGTTGGCGCATACCACGCGGACGGGCGTTACAACGAAGTGGAAAGCGCTGGAACCGTCGTGTGCGTTGAAAGCCGCCAGGTAGGTGTCCACTGGGTCTATGCCACCGATTTGCAGGGTGTCTGGCATTTTCATCGTAATAAACACGTTGCGGCCATCGCGCAGGGAACCGGCGGTCTCAAAATGTGCGCCGGATTCATCCACAAGCAGGTTCAGCAGGTCGGCGTGTTCCTCGTTCTGAATCGGGGTGTACTGTTCTCCGACCACGCCTAACGGTTCCGGCATCCCTGTGAAAGGGCTGGTTCGGACGGTAGCGTACTTGCCCGGCACCTCTAGTTGGGTCACACCATCGTCCGAGATGACGTGGGTGTATAGGGGTTCTTTGCGGACGTTCCAGCCGCCGAGCCGGGCGTAGGCCATCGCCTCCTCGGCATCGAATGTGGATTCGAGTTTGATGCCCAACTGGTGCCAGGCGTCTTGCCGTGCGGTGACGAACGCGGTTTGGGTTCCGGTAGCGTCTTGCTCTAGTAGATGAGCCATTTGTGGTGTTCCTTTCGGTAGGTTTGGTTCTGAGCGCCCCGCGCCGGAATCGAACCGGCATAAACCATTGAGGGCTGTTATGCCGTTGCCGCTTGTAGTGCTTTGGCGCGGGCGTTGGCTTTAGCGTCGGCTATTATGTTGTCCCCCGCCTCCTGCGCTGCCCATAGGGTTGGGAAGTAGCCGCGTGGGTGCCCGATAGTTAGTTCCCACCCGTGGCCGTCCCAATGCTCGATTACGGCTTTTCCGCCTAATTTCGTCCAGTAGGGTTTTCCTGACCAGTCGGCTCGCTGCTGCCATTTCGATGCACGCATTGGTGGTTCCTCCCTTATAGTTCTCTGGCGCAGCCGCCGAGCGCCTCGTACCGTGCCATTACGTTGTTGCGGGTGGATAGTGGAGCGGCATCCAAATCCCATTCGAGCCAATATCGGTTGATTTCTTTTCGGGTCATAGTCATCATTTTGCGTTCTACCTTTAGCCAGTTCATTTCGGTTTTCCTTTCGTGTTTCGCTGTTAGTAATAAGATACCGTACACATTTATGTATTCGGTAATTCCTTGCGCCTTATGGGTAATGTTTTTCCGTAGTTAGGTAATTGTTGTTTTAGCCATGTTACGGATTATTCGACATTTAGCAAATCGTGGTTTTCGAGGTGGCTGCATAAGCGTCTAAAACAGGCGCGATAAGCGATTACACACTGTTATGAAAAATCATTACCCATATTCACCAATATGATTACCCATAAAGGTATTTTCTTACCTAATTGGCGATATGGTATGGCATTATTGTTATTGCAGGCCGCGAAATGGAAGTACCGGCCACCTACCGAAAGGCTAGAAATGGCTGATTGGATTACCGCAACCGCAACCGTAGTGATGGCGGTGGTGGCGCTAGTAGCGCTGCTAAGCGATAGGTAAATAGGTGGGGAGCCATCCGAAGTAACATCACTACCTCGGCTCTGGCTCCCTCTGCAAACACTCTACCCACAGAAAGGGAATAAGGCAATGAGAACCGTTTACCTAACCGGCCTTTGCTTCATGGGCACGGCGCTGGCCGCTGCGTCCCTGGCGCCCCGTTGGCCGTGGTTCGCGCTCGCCGTGATGGCCGTAACCGCCACCTGCTTTGTGACCGCCGTAGTGCGGGAGGTAAGGCGGTGAAGCGCCCTTTCTACTGGCGTGCCCGCTACTACGCTCAGGCGGGCTGGAAATGCTGCTACGGGCAGGGTGTGGACGGTTGGCGGGATTGCGGGGTAAGGCACACCAGCCTACCCACAGCGGAAGCGCACGCCGCGAAACTGAACCGTAAGGATTGCCCGCTAGACGGCTCCAAATGGCATTACCACGAGTTGTCGTGTTGGCGCCCAACATATGCGGGAGAGTTCAAGCCGAGAAAGGAGGTGAGCGAGGTGGAGAACATGATGATGTCTGATATGGATAGCATGAAGTCCGATGAAATGGACGGCGAAATGATGGAGCAGCCGATGGCTGCCTAGCCGATATAACGCGGAAAGTCCCCACCCAACCGTTCCCCTAGTGGGGTGGTTTTGGGTGGGGACTAATGCGGTGATTAACGAATGCGAGCGGTCGTTGGTTTATGGTGCCCTCTGGTTGACCATAGTGGCCTCCTTAAGGGTACGGCTCTACCGGACGCAAAGGGTACAGGTTTACGGGACGCAAAGGGTACGGCTCTTACCGGACGCTGTTAGCATCTGCGCCGTCGGTAGCGTTTGGTGCCCCAGTTCCCTTGCCGGTAGTGGGGGTTATTAAGGTTGTGGTATCGGGCTTTGCGTCGGTGCCTGGTCACGTTATTCCTGCTCGGCCTCTGGCGGTGGGGCTGGCCGGTATGCGACGCCCAGGCCACCAGCTAGGACACCGAGGACGGACACAATAACACCTGCGGATGCCAGCAAGTTCCCGGCGGTGACTTCATCGAACCAGATTGGCGCCAGGCCGGTAATGAGCAGGGTGAGCGCTGAAGCGGCGAGTAGCACGAAGTAGGCTACTGTCCGCACCCCGGGGGGCACGGCTGGCGGTTCTGGTTCCACAATCTCTAGCACGATGGGCACTTCGGCGGTATCGGTGCTGTCATATTCACCGACGTTTATTTGGGCGTTCATCTTTCGCTCCTTAATTGTTGGTTTCTAGTAGGGCTTTCCAGGTGTCCTTGCCGCAAACAGCGTCGGCGGCTAGTCCCTTGGCTTTTTGGAACGCAATCAGAGCGTTCTTGGTGGCGGCTCCGGCTGACCCGTCTGGGCGTCCGTTGTTGCCAACCAGCCCGGCTGCGCCTTGTCGGTGGGCGAGTAGCAGCCCTTGCAGTTTGTCCACGTCCTCGCCCGTGACCGCTTGCTTATCAGCGTTGCGTAAATCCACCACATCCAGGGTGGCGGTTATTGTGGCGGTGCCGAGGCTAGGCGGTTTCGGGGCTGCACCGTTGTTGATTTGGATGGCGCGGGCGAGAATACTGGGGATTTGCTGGATGCGCTTATCGCCAGGGCATTCCTTGCCCGAGGCTGACGACCACAATTCCCCTACCGGGCTACGTTGTTTCCGCCCAGCCAAAATTGACGGGAGCGCAGGGAAGTTGCCGTCAATCCCTAACCGATGCCAACCCAACCCCGATTCCGTGGCCGCGCTGGATGCCATGAGTTTTAGCGGGATACCGTGCGTTTTCGCGCACCAAGCGACCACTTGGGCGATAGCCTCCAACTGTGGGGCATCCCAAGTACCGGCGGCGGTCAGGCCTTGGGTTTCGATGCTGATGGTGCGCGCGTTGCCGTCTTTGTCGGCTGCCGAACGCGCACCGGTGCCAGCGTATTGTTCGATGGTGCCATCGGCGGCGACATGGAAGTGACTACCAGCCAAATTCTTGCCAGCACCCGAGAAGTAGCCGTACTGGCTGACTGCTGACGACGCGGTAATATGCAAGACAATAGCGGTCGGTTGTTTCCCGCCACGCGAAAGATTGTTGAGCCAGTCAATTTGCCGTTTCACGCACGGCGCTCCCATCCAAGCCATTGCGATTCCTCCTATGCGGTTCGTTGCCAGATGTGGCAGGTCATGTATGCTTGCCGGTTTTCGTGCGCTTGGGTAGCGTTCGCTGCGTTTGACGCGCCGCTGGTGCCCGTAAAGTTCGGGATGGTCGTCGTATGGGTGTGCGCGCCAGCCGACGCAGTGTTTTCATTTGACTCTCGCCCCGTGTTGGCGGCACTGCTGGCGCCAGTGTTGAGCGCGGTACTGTTGCCCGTGTTGGCGGCACTACTGACGCCAGTGTTGGAGGCAGTATTATTGCCGGTGGTGAGCGCCGCACTGTTACCAGTATCCGCTGCGCTGGACGCGCCGCTGGTGCCCGTAAAGTTCGGGATGGCCGTCGTATGGGTGTGCGCGCCAGCCGACGCAGTGTTGCCATCAGTGACTTCTTGACCATTAGGACTAACGGAGATACCTTGGCCGCTCGCGCCATTTACTTTCACCCCACCATGCACATGCGCGCCCGCCGACGACGACGTGATAGACCCATGATTGTGGTTAATCGAATGGGTATGCGGCATCGGATGATTATGGGCAGGCACCGAGTGATTGTGGACGGTTTCAGGGTGGGTGTGCGGCATCGGATGATTATGGGCAGGCACCGTATGGGTATGCGGCATTGGATGCGTATGACCATAAGTGTGATTATGGTTGCCCGCGCTGGACGACACGATAGCCCCATGATTGTGGTTAATCGAATGGGTATGGGCTACTTGGCCGGACTGGCCAGACGTGAGAGTAACCGAATCGGCGCCGCCTGAAACTTTGGCGGTAGGGTAATTGTTTTCCCCATTGTTACCGACGCCAATCAGGACGCGGCCTTGCGCGAACCCTGCCCACACACCACCAAGATAGGTGCCGGGGTTGGTGGCGGTGACGGTGAGAAACACTGTTCCGACTGGCTTATCTACCAGCGTCAGCAACTCCCAGCCTGCGACCAATCTAATATATGTGCGATTGTCGGCTTTGTTGAACGCTAGAGTGCCCGGCTTCCGGTTCGCTGCGTCGGCAGTCATGTCGGCAATAGTTTCGTATTGCCAAGCGCCAGACGCTTGCTCCACCGATTCCGCGAGTTCCGTCATGTCCTCGGCTGGACTCCATTCATCTACTTCCGCTATTGGGAACCGAATACCGGATTCGGTCGCACCACTAAGGCTCATGGTTTTATCTCCTTTGGTTTAGGTGGGTTTAAGTATTTGTGTGGGGTGGCGACTTTCAGGGTCATGCTTTTGACAGCTACCCCGTCGCGGCCAGTTAAAGTCATGGCCGTCACTCGTGCTGGCATTAAGATTGGTTCCGGCCATTGTGGGGCTTGCAGGTTCACGAGGTCGCCTAGTTGCAGGCCGGGATGCGCGACGGTTTCTAGGTTGAGAGTCACGTCTCCCTCAGCGGTATGCCGAGCTAACGTAGTGGTGGCGTCCTCGTCCACATCTGACTGCGATTGCGCTAGGTTAGCGCCCCGAAAATACGGCACCCGCCCGAACGGCCCACCCCACCGTAACGGGCCGGACTCTAGCCGCGCCTTGCTGATGTAGGTTGTCTCACTACCAGCGGCGTCCTGGATGGTCACATGTGAAGTTACGCCGTTAATGAGGTCACTGTCTGACATGGAGTTGGTGAGCCGGATTAGGGTGCCGCCGTCACCTGGCTCTATCGTCCACCCCGACGGCGTGCCGACTGCTGGATAGATTTCTAACTCGCCTAACCCGGAGAGGCGGTAGGTGGCGTCAATGCGGTCGAGCAGCGACTGGATGACAGTAAGCCTGTCCTCGCTGTCGTATTGGCGGGCAGTGAGCGGGCCGTCCGCTACATCAGTAACCACGACCGGCAAATATGGGTCGCAAAGGCGGGCAACTTCCGTTAGGACTGTGCCTGCTTGGGAGCGTCGTTCATCCACATCTAGGCGGTCTAACGCCAGCGACACAGTTTCCTCGTCCGCTTGGATTGCGACCGTACCGCCTAGCGGCAGCCACATCCAGCGACCACCTACTAGCCGGTATTGCCAGCCAATATCCGGCTCACTTTCCCGTATCCGCCACCAGCCGAGCGGGATAATAGTGCCGGTCGCGCCAAACCTATAGGCGACTTGCAGTCGTGACCCGCCTGGTGCGAGGCCATCAGTTATGGTGCGTGGCCACAGATCGCCATCCGGGTCAGCGACCACGAACGACGCTTGACCTTGCACCTGCCGGGCGGCTGACCAAGCTAACTGGTAATCCGAGATAGGCAACGGGCCAGTAAGTTGCTGGCCGTCACGCCACGCGGTTACTTCCAGCCAGTCGTTAATTGACGGCGACCTGACTTCGTTATCTACCAGTTCCGTGGTTCTCATAGGGACGTTTCCTGCCCTCCACCCCAATCAAAGTCGGGTCTATCGTCACATCGGAGTATGTTTTGGCGCCCGTCTTAGCTTTCACCTGCCCATAGGTAGCCGCCCCGAGAAGTTGGCCGACTTGGGTTTCGACAGCGCTGTAAGTCCACGACGGGATTTCTACCAACGGGCTAGGTTCAGTGACGATGCGGGCGACCGCCGTGAACTCCGCTACCTCGTGCGGATTACCTAAATGGGTTTCCGTTAAGTCAGGCAACACCACGAAAGCGTCCTCCAACAGTTCACATGGCGCGCCCCGCAGCAGCAGAATCCCCGCCTGGAACAGCAGTCGCCGTAACGTCCCCGAATCGGCTGGGATAGCCGCATATATTTGGAGCGGAATGTTTCCGTACCGCTGGCGGACACCTACCGATTCGACAGGTAGGGTAGCGCCCATCACCTGCACCGTAGAGACCGGCAGCGGCCAAGATGCTTGCCGGAAAGCGTCCACTCCCCACAACGGCGACAAGTCGTCTATCTTAACCTTGACCCCATTACGAGGCTGGAAAGCGTCTTGCAGCCACGAATCACCATTAGTCTTAACCATGATTTCCGCAGTGCCAACCACCTGTCCGTCCACCGTAGCCCGATAGAACACGGGTTTGCCGAGCGGCACCGCCCAATCGCGGCCAGCCCACCCGCCTTCCGGCATCGGGTGGGCGACCGCACCCCGCACCGGCACCCACGCCGAACGGTCTGTTGAGCGTTCCACCGTGACCGGCACCCCAGGCGGGATACCAGCCACATGGAACACCACCAACGGAATAGCAGCAGTGTCCAACTCACGGACAGCCAACGCACCATCACGGCCAGGCCGCAGCGGAAACAAATCCTTAACCCGCATTTTTAGACCCCATATCCATGCAACGGCGCCCGACCAGTCAAGCTGGCTCGCACGTCAGCGTTAATCACACCGGCCATCATCCGTACCGTCTCCCGCGTCACCACATCCACCAACCGGTCAAACTGGCTGGCAGCCAACTCCACAACCTGCGGACGTTCGCTAATATCCATCAGCGAATCAGCGAAACCGAAACCAGCGGAACTGCCCAAATTGGCGGACTCCAAAGTGAACTTGGAATCAGTAACCAACTCACCTAACATGCCGTCCGATACGCGTAGCGCGTGAGTAAGAGAATCAGCCAGACCATCCTCTAAACCCAAACCAACCATCTCGCCGATATTCATAAACACCCGAGACGGCGAATGAATACCAAGGAACTCTTTAGCGCCGTTAATCGCATCACGAATAGGAGCCATCACAGCCTCTTTGATGGTCTCACCTATCTCCATCACACCGTTCTTTAGCCCCTGCATAATATCTTTACCGATATTTAGCATTTCACCCGGCAACGCCTTTAGTTTATCTTTCACTTTCCCTGGTAATTCCGTAAAGAACTGGACTACGTTCCGCACACCATCACTGACAGCCGTTTTAATAGCCGTCCAAGCGTCAGAAAGTTTCGTTTTAACAGCATCCCAAGCATTAGACCACCAAGTTTTAATGCTTTCCAACGCATCTACAATGGCTTGCTTTATGCTTTCCAGCGTGTTAGGGATAAACGTCTTTAAGAACTCCCAAACAGTAGCAGCAATATCCTTAACAACATTCCAGACAGTAAGCCAGTAGTTCTTAATGAACTCTAGCGTGTTCAGGATTGTTGTTTTGAGGCTATTGAATACTTCGACTGCAAGATTGACGATAGCATCCCAAACGTTCGACCAGATTTCTTGAATCTTGTCTAACGCTTTAGACCAGATTTCTTTAATATGGTCAGTATCGCCAGTGAATAGACTAACAATCGTCAAGAACACGGCAGCTAGGACAGTTTTCACTGTCTCCCATAATCCAACCCACACAGACGCTATAGTGTCTAGCAGCAAGTTCCAAATACGGAGAAATTCATCAAACGCTGGCTTGTAGATATTTACTACCTTTTCCCAGAGCGCAGTTATGGTATCTACAATACTGTCTTTTAGGTCAATAAAGAACTCAACGATGTCAGAAACGAAATCTTTAACCCCATCAACCAAAGCGGTAGCGTTATCGAGCCAGGCGGTTGCAAACCAATCCCACAATCCGAGCAGCGTGTCTTTTAGGCCAATGAACCAATCCGCGACCTTGTAAGCAACATCAACAAGAATGTCAGCTAACGGCTGCCAAAGGTCAGCCAACACCTCCACGACAGCCACAATAAGCTGCCAGACCGACTCCAGGATGGCAGGGATGTGGTCGATAATCGCAGCCGCAACATCTACCAGAATCCAGAACATTGCTTTAACAACTTCGTCACCATTAGCAGCCAGTTCGCCAGCAATAGCATTAACCATCTCGATTACCGCATCCAACAATAATGGTAGATTATCGGTCAGCGCCCAACCCAACTGGATAATGATACTGGTAGCAGCCTCTAAGATGCCGTCAATGTTTTCAGTAATCAGTTCGACTAACATGGTCACAATCTGCAACGCCGCGTCCGCTAGTTGCGGCAACTGGTCAATAATCGCGCCAGCAAGCGTTATCAGGATTGTGCCAGCCACCCCAATCAAGCCAGGCAACACATCCAGCAGCGTCTCCAAAATGCTAGACACCACCGGCGCCAACGCGGGCGCCATCTGCTCAACCGCTGCAGCGACACCGTTTAACAGGCCAGAAACCAAACTACCTACCTGCGGTAGGATAGTGCCTAGTTGCGCGCCCAACGCCGTGAACACGGTCGGCAGAGCGCCCGCCAGGTTCTCCAACACTGGTGCCACATTGCCGAGCAGGGTACTTACGGATTCGCCAACATCAGCGACAAGTTTCCCCACGTCAGCGCCCATCTGCCCCAGCCCACCGAGCAGATTACTAATTGACGCTTTCGTCATATTAAAAGAACCGCTGATAGTGGTAGCAGCCTCTAACGCGGTAGTGCCAGCGATACCCATATTCTGTTGAACGACATCTATTGCTTTAACTACATCCGCATAGTTCTCTAGGTCGAACTTTTGACCCATAGCTTCCGGCATTTTCTCGGCATCTGCCAACAGCCGTTCCATCTCAGATTTCGTACCACCATAACCGAGCTTCAAGTTATCGAGCATCGTATAGTTTTGCTTCGCGAAACCTTGATACGCATTTTGGATACTCTCAATGTCAGTACCCATTTTGTTCGCATTATCGGCCATGCTGACCATAGCAACATCAGCCAGCCGGACAGCCTCAACAGTATCACCATCCAAAGACTGTAATAACGCAGCCGAGAACGAAGTGACTTGACTCATATATTCGTTCGCGCTAATACCGACCGTTTTGAACGCCTGATTAGCGTTAGCGACAGCAGCCGGGGCAGCGTCCTTAAACATCGTCTCAATGCCGCCAAGATTCTGCTCTAGTGCAGCGAACTCCGACAACACGCCCTTAGCCAAAGCCACACTACCGGCAGCGACCGCAGTAGCGATACCAGCCAACGCCTTACCGGCAACCTGCCCGACCTTGGCCAGCGCCCCACCGACACCGGATTCAATATCTTTACCAACACCGTCCAGGGTTTTTTGTATATCGTCGAATTCTATTTTGACTCGGGCTTTACCAATATCAACACCAGCCATCGGTGAAACACCACCTAAAATAGTATTACCTAATCGTGTTTCCGTTTTGCCCAAAAGGATTTAAGCCATTCGGCGGATTTCTCTGCTGTATTAGATAGGCGTTTGGGTTTCCGCGATTGTTGGCGCGGATACGTCGGCGGATTACCCTTACCGTTATGGGCTGCTGCGGTCAAGTCCCACAAATCCATCAACAGTGTTGTTTCCCGAGTTTCGGGATGGTCGTAGCCGTTTAAGTCAGCCCACAGCCAAGTGGACTGCGTGGCGGCCAATTTAGTTATCAGCCGCCACGCCTCCCCATATTTGGGGTCTATTCCGATTCGGCTGGCTGAGAGTCCGAACTCGTGTCGCCAGTCGTATTCGATAGCGCCCCGATATTTGACGCAATATCGGGCGACGGCGAAGCTTCCCCCAACGAAGCGCCTTGCGCGTCGTGGAACTTGGTAGCCCAAGTCTTAACCATCTCGGACGTGTCTTTCAGCCGTAAACTACCCACATGCGGCAACAATTCTGGGCTGATAGTGGCGACGAGGGTTCGTAAGGTTCCCAAGTCGCGGGCAGAGAGGTCAAGGCCGTTAATGGCGTCCAACTGGTCGAACGTCAAATCGGTGGCTAGCGAGATTTCCGGCAGCCCAATACTAGACGATGGCTGCCAGACGACAGCTTCATCAGTCACTCGAACGAGAGGCATATTCTAGGCTCCTTTCCGAACTAGATGGACTTGACGGCGCCGCTCAACATCTGGCAGCACAGCGATAGGGTGGGCATGTTCAAGTTCGGCTTCAACCTCCCGGGCAGCTTCCTTAACAGCGCGCTCAAACTCGTGCAAAGTTTCCGGTGCGATAGCATCAGCGGCAAACACATCACCACTGCCGTCATCACCGCCGTCATCACCGCCATCTGGTTCCGATGGCTCCGGGTCAGGCTCCCCTGGGTCGGGT
>JGI24699J35502_11133612_pt1 | contig 12511 bp, 11 predicted proteins | sample TergutMp193P4_FD_35502 | JGI IMG/M metagenome (IMG submission 35502) | reverse complement strand
GTAAGAGAAAAAGACTTGATATAGGAGATATGTTTATCAAACCGTCTCAAGCGGAACAGCATACTATTCATGTGCGCCAAAACGGACAGGATTATACGGTTTATATTAATGGAAATCCAGCTGTCAGCAGGGCAATAAACGGATTGAATGTTGCCAGGCAAAGCGATTTTAATAAGATTGCTAAACTTACGCGCGGAATGGGACAGGTTTTTACATCAAAGAATCCGTTGTTTTGGATGACCAATTTTGCACGGGATTATCACTTTGCTACGTCAATGCTTCTTGTAAAGGAAGATGTGAAATACATGTCGGCATTTCAAAAGAATCTTCCCGCATCGGCATCTGCATTGATACGCCATTTATCCGGGAAAGGCGATTTATCAAAAAAAGAAGACAGGTATTTGGCGGAATATATTACGAATGGAGGAAAAACAGGGTTTTCTCATTTGACGGAACTGAATAGAATACAAAAAGAGGTTGAGCGTGATATTAAGAAAGGGAATAAAAAAAGCATGCTTAATCATCTTGTCGGAGCGGTTGAGAATGCTAATGACTTAATCGAAAATATGACTCGCTTTTCAGTATATATTACGAGCCGAGATTCTGGAAGGAACGTTATTCGGTCTGTTTCTGATGCTAAAGAGATTACTGTAAACTTTAACCGCACAGGTTCCGGAGCTATGGGCGCTAATATTATACGTCCGCTGTATCTGTTTGCCAATGCCGGAATACAGGGGATGTCTAATTTTTCAAGAACATTCAAAGCGCATCCGGGTAAAATGACTGCATTGCTTCTTTTTAATGCTTTTACGGGAGCGATATTATTTCCACTGCTTGCGCATTTAATGAAAAAAGATGATGAGTATTGGAAACTGTCGGATTGGGACAGACAAAATAATTTTTGCATTCCTGCCGGAAACGGATTTGTTAAGATTCCGGTTTCACAGGAATTGCGTGTATTTCACGGATTTGGCGATAATATGATACAGGCGGCTTTGGGTAAAAAAGATGCTGGTACTGCATTCCTTGATGCTTTAGGTAATTTTACCGACTTGATTCCTACCGATCCATTTGGTTCGGCATCTGCTACTTTGAGTGAATATAAGAACAAAGATGCCGGAGCAGCAGCTAAAACATTTATAGCAACACTTTCTCCGGACTTTATAAAACCGGTTACGCAGTTAGCGGCTAACCGTAATTTCATGGGCGGACAGATTTATAAGGAAAATCAAAAGTCCTATCGTCCGGGTTATCTAAAAGTGCGTACTAATAAAAAAGGAGAAGCATACGCTCCGATGTGGTTAGTTGATTTTGCGCGTGAAACCGATAATTTAACCGGCGGTGATGGAGTTGAGGCTGGGATGATAAGTATTCAACCTGATATATTGCAGCATTTTGTTAGAGGTTATGCCGGAGGGGTTTATGATATTTTTTCAAACGGAGTGGAAACGGCGTATAAAGCATCCAAAGGAGAGAATATAGAAATAAAGGATACTCCGATTAGGAGATTTTATATTTCTACTGATGATACGGAAAAGATGAATCAGGGAATGAACTCTAAATATTATAATATCACAAAGAAGGTTGAATCGGATTTGTCGAAAGTGAATGATTATAAAAAAGAGGTCGGCAAAGGTAATTTGAGCGTCTTAGAGTTTAATAATAAACTGAAAGAATTGGATTATGAAAATTCGATGATGATTAACAGCAAGATAAAAACTATTAAGAAACTCGAAGATTATCTGCCCAAAACGGAAGGAGACGAACAAAGAGAGACTGAGGATAAAATAATAGCATTGAAACAGGAAGTAATTGAATTGAGTAATGAGAAGAAATAGTTATTTTGATATGCTTTGAGCATTTTCCCGTCAAATCATATTTCAACACTTCCGGTTTTGTTTGTGTTCGGAATATAGGAGTTCTAATAGGCGCGTAGAGAAAAATCCAATCTCAACGCACTTGAAATTTTGAAAAAATTTGATAGCTGCATATCGGTTTCCCCACGCTCGATATGAGCAATATAACTGCGTTCTTTTCCTATTTTGTCTGCAAGTTGCTGTTGCGTTATTTTTAATTCTTTGCGTCTGTCTCGTAAAATATCGGCATAATAACGCGCCATTGCTCTTTCTTCAAATGCGGCACGGGTAGCGGTTCCTCGCACTCCATATTTGCGGTCTAATATTGCACTTGTATCATGCAATTTTGCCAGTTTTTCGGGATCTAACTTACGTGTCATATTCTAAATTATTTAATATGTTAATCGCTTTTTTTATTTGTTTTTTGTAATCTTTATTGTCTTTTTTCAAAAAACTGTTTAATAAAATTACGGTTTTTGCTTGTATGATATTGTCGTGGTCGGCAGCGAAGAGAATTGTTCTGTGCTCGTTTGTTCCGACTGAAACACGCATCTCAAATATTCCTGAATCAGCATATTCTAACTTTTTGACAAATTTTTTACTCAAAACATAAATTGTTTCCAAATAGAGAATAGCATCATCATACTTTTCTGCCGTCTGTTTGTCTAAAGAATTATAGTACTCATCAAACTCGATTGTATTAATTAGTTTTCGTATTTTCTTACTCTCTGTTTCCACGATGCAAATGTAAGAAATTTATCACAATGCGAAAAATATTTTTGCAAATAAAAAATACCGTTTTTTTTTCTGCACGTTTCATTTTTTCATTTCAATAACTTATGATTAGAAATTGATTTTGTTTTTTCGCAGTTAAATTTAATGAGATGGCAAGAAAAGCAAATCCAATAGTGGCTTCCAGACTTTTCCCGAAACAGAGGGAGAGGATAGATACTGTACGAAATGGCGACGATGTTTACCGCAAGAATGATTTTGTTTTAATGGATGCGTATAATGCATGGGTTGGATTGGATGATTTCCGCAGGAAGGCGAGACGAAATAAGATGTACACTTTTGAGGATCAGTGGGGAGATAAAATCCGAGTTGGATGCAAAACGATGACTGAAAGGGAAAGTATTATCAAACAGGGAAATGTACCGTTGCAGAATAACAGGATACGCGGAATTATCCGTTCGGTTTCTGGAGTTTTTCAGTCGCAGCAGACGGAGCCGGTGTGTGTGGCGCGGGACCGGGATGAGCAGGGAAAGGGGGAGTTGATGTCCACCGCACTGCAATATGTGTATCAGTTGAATAAGCTGTGGGGTATTGACAGCCTGAATTTTAATTATTTCCTTATTACCGGTTTGGCTGCTTTCAAATCGACTTATGGCTGGATGAACGGTAAAATGGACGTCTGGACGCATTTAATCAATCATAATAATTTATTCTTTGATAATCATATAAACGACCCGCGGCATTGGGACTGTCATTTGATAGGGGAAATTCACGATGTCGGACTGTATGATGTTATGGATCAGTTTTCGCAGGGCAGTCCTCAAAAGGCAGAGGAGATACGCAGGATATATGCTTATTGCAACCGTGAAAGAACGGTGGATTATACACGGAGTTTAACTTGGGATAAGAAGAAGGATATTAATTTTTTTATTCCTGAAGATGATACCCGTTGCCGGGTGATAGAAGTTTGGAAAAAAGAGAGCAAGGAGCGCCTTTTAGTGCATGATTCGCTGACAGGCGATTTTTACAAGACAGGATTGGAAGATGAACAGTCTATTCGTATTGAAAATCAAAGGAGATTTCAGGAGCAGGCAGCTGCCGGAGTTAATGAAGCGGATATGAAATTGATTCAATATAAGTGGTTCATTGATAATTACTGGTATTATTATTTTCTTTCTCCGCTTGGAGATGTGCTTCAAGAAGGAGAGACTCCGTTTTGGCATGAATCGCATCCGTATTCGTTTAAGATATATCCGTTTTATGATAATCAGGTTTATCCGTTTGTTTCGGATTTTATAGACCAGCAAAGGTATATTAACCGGCTTATCATGTTGCAGGATTTTGTTACGCGCTCGTCGGCAAAGGGCGTTTTGGCGATTGATGAAAGTTCCATTCCTGAAGGATATACGATAAAGGATATTGCGGATGAGTGGGCGGTATTCAATGGAGTTATACTTTATACATCTAAAAAGAATCCGAATGCCAAGATTCCAACTCAAATAGTATCTAATTCCAATCAGCTCGGATTATATGATATGCTTTCCGTTCAGTTTAAGTTGCTGGAGGATATTTCAGGCGTTCAGGGTGCGTTGCAGGGAAAAGCTCCTGCATCGGGAACTCCGGCGGCGCTGTATATGCAGCAGGTGCAAAATTCTACTACTTCGCTTACTGAATTGTTTGAGGCTTACAGGGAACTTCGGGAAGAAAGGGATTATAAGAATATGAAGTTAATCCAGCAATTTTATACAGAGCCGAAGTATATTAATATTACCGGTAAAAATTCAAGTCCAAATTCAACTTTTTATGACCCGAATAAGGTGAGGAATGCTGAATTTGACCTCTCGATTACAGAGAGTACCTCTACTCCGGCATACAGAATGATAATGAATGATTTCTTAATGCAACTGTTTAACGTCGGTCAAATCACATTGAACGAACTGCTTGAAAACGGAGCTTTTCCATTTGCCGACAAGTTGCTTGCGTCGCTTAAAGCAAGACAGGAAGAAGCGGCTATGCAACAGGGACAGGGCGCACAACAGGGAGAAATGGTTTCTCCGGAAATTCAACAGCAAATTAGTCAGAATACGAATCCGCTTGTGAAGAAAATGTTAAATCAAAATACAGAATCATGAATCCAGTAACGTTTATATACTCCCATGATAATATTTTTGCTGCCGTCAAAGAGGAATCGTCTTTGCTTGCTGAACGCCAGTTCAGTAAGGACGGAGACGGTTTATTTGAACAGATAGTTTTCGATGAAGAATATTTAAGATTATTCAGGTCGCTGTTTTTTGAGGCACAGGCAGAAGTTACAGCTGCCTTGTCGGCATATATGAAAGATGTTCCGGTTGGACCGGATTATTTCGAGGTGCAGGATTTCTCTAAAGATAGGGATTATGTTTTTTATTTGGCTATGCCCGATGATTGGAATTATCATTTGGTGAAGCCGGTTGATACGAAAGTGAGGGAGTTTTTGGTTGCTTATGTTATGTATCGTTGGTTGGAAACAAAATTACCTGAAGAAGCTATTGTTTATCTTAACCGGGCTACGGCTGTTTTAGATGATGCCAAAATTTTGTTGGAAAAGCGAACAAAACCAATCCGTCATTCATACGGATATTGGGAACTGTGATTTATTTGTTAACCAAATAACATAATTCAACAATTAACCAAATCATATATCCCATAATTAATGAAAAGAGGTGTAATGGAAAATTGCTTCCGGGTTTTAAAAAACTCACAATTAAACAAATTATAATTGAAATAACAAATATATACAGTTTGTTTTTATCTTTAATTATCAGTTTTTTACTTGTTATCATTGCAAGGTATATTCCAAACATGGCGTATATTGCTCCGGAAATTCCGACGGTCGGTATTTCATACATTGCCATAAATGAGACTGTGAATGGTATTACAAGAATAGTAGCAGCTAAAATGTATTTATTGATTACCCGTTCCAATATTCGAAACATTCCTATAAATGCAAGGGAATTGATGATTAGATGAATGATGTTTGCGTGCTGAAACTGAAATGTGAAATGTGTCCATACCGGCGATGTGGTTGTATAGCCTGTTGATTCATCGAAAACAATAAAGACTGTGATGAACAGGAGGACAAAAAGATATTTCATTTAGGATTGGCTTTTAGCAGTTTGTAGTATAGATTTACGGCATGTTTTTGAGAGATATAGAATTTGGGGGCTTTTTGCTCTGCTATTATCCGTGCGCAGTCCATTGAATTGTATTCTGGATTTTGACGCTTGATTTCAATGTATCTATTCCAAAGTTCAAGATAAAGCTCTTTTTTCATTTTGTGTCTTATCCTGTTTAAGCATCCGCATCTTACTTTATTGATTATTCGCGCATAGATTTCTATATTAAGATAGAATGATTTGGCTTCTTTGTTGATTGCCTGTTTGACTATATCTTCTACGGAAATATAATCCGGATGGTTTTCTTTACGGATAGATTCGCATGTTTCAAAGAAATCTTTGTCTCTTTCCTTTTGATAATATAGTTCCATAATGTAAATTTTTACAAAATTAGGTGATATTAAGGTAATTAATGAATATTTTCAATATGAGTTATGAACATTGGTTAAAGATTTATCTACATTTTTTAATTTTTCATTTCAATGACATTGAATTGCTTTTTTATTTTATTTTTTTGTTGCTTAATTCTAAATAAATTAAAATGGAAGGAGAAGTAAAAAATAACGAAGCAGTCCCTAAAGGAAGAGCTGCTATTCTTGAGGCATACAAGGCGTCGAACCCGAATGGTCAGGAACCGGACGATAACTCTTTGTATGATTTTGCCGAAAGCAGGTATGCTGATTTGGATAAAAAGTATAACGAGTTGAATGGAGCCAATACTAAGCTTGCCGAACTGGTATCGAAAGACCCCAAGTTAGGCGCTGTGTTGTCTATGATATCTGGAGAGAAAGCGAAATCTTTTCCCTACGCTATTGCGTCTGTTTATGGAAAGGAACCTTTTGATATGGAAGGCGATGCGCTGGAAGAGTTTGAAAAAGGTTATCAGGATCATCTGGCACAATTGGCTGAAAGCGAAAAGGAGCGGGAGCAGGCAATGAAGAATATCGAGACGTATAATAATACGCTTGCCGAGTATGGAAAGGAAAATTCATTGTCGGAAGAACAGGTTGGAGAGATTAACAGCGGCATTATGCAGCTTGCAGATAATATTTTAATGGGTTCTATTCCGAAAGAATTGATTGATTTGGTTTATAAGGGTATGAATTATGAGAAGGATGTTCAGGAAGCTGCTGATACCGGATTTGTTGAAGGCAAGAATACGACTGTGGAAGCAAAGATGAAGGCAAAAACACAGCCAAATGCTATTCCGGATTTCGGGAATGGAACAGGAGGCGGAAAGACACAGAAGCCTCCGAAAAAGGAAAAGAAAAGTTTTTACGACGAGTTTAAGGAAGAAAAAGTATAATTATTAATATTTGACAAGATGAAAGAGAAATTTTTAAAGTTAAAAGACAGCGGATTGTTTTTGTTTGGAATCATGCTGTTGTGTTCGATTTTTGGAGTGTGCGACGGTTCGGCTATGGTTGCCGATGTTGTTAATCCTCCGGGTGGCGGTGCAGTGGACGTTAATAATACTACGACTGTAACGGAAACGCGAGAGAATTCTCCGCATTTGCTTCTTGATACGATTGATGAGAAGGTTATGAAAATCAGACCGTACGACGTAGTTCTTGATTCTATTTCAAGGAACATTAGCGATAGCAAAACAAGTAACAATCAGGTAGTTAGACATTATGCCATTGATGTAATCGACTTGACGGCGACATTAACTTCTGCGGTTGGCGGAGGTGTACAGCAAGCGGCGCTTGCTACTTCAAACAACGGTATTTTTGCCTGCGAGCAAACAATTATCGTAAAGGATGTAAAAGGATACAAAGAAGACGGTACGACTATTGACAATGATAATGATTTGATGCTTTATGTAGTTGGGAAAGACAATGCGAATCAGCCTCTTGTTGTCGCCGTAAATGGACAGGGAACTTCGGATATTAAGAATATTCCGGCTATTCCTGCCGATACAAAATTGATTCGTGCCGGTAGAGCCGGTTCGGAATTACAGATTCAGACGGATGCTTATAGCGGGGTTCCGACCGACTGGGATCAGTTCCTTCAAAAATTCATGGCACAGGTTGAAATGTCAACTTTGTTTGAACGTGCTGATAAGGAAGTGGACTGGTCGTTTACGGATGCGGAAGAAGAAGCTATTTTCGATATGAAGCGTGTCCAAAACGTAAGTTACTGGCTTGGCATTAAGCGCCGCATAAAAGTTAAAAACGCTCATAACAAAAAAGCCGAAGATGTGTATTTTACAAGGGGCGTTTGGACACAGGCTGGAAAAGAGTTTTCTTTTGGAGGGGTTCCTGTGGATGTAAAAAATATGGTTACGTTGATGAAGCATGCTTTTACCGGGAATAATTCAGGAAAGAGAAAGTTGATTATTTGCGGCAGCGATGTTATTGAAGCGCTTGAACAGGTAGAATATAACCGTATTATACGCGAGGGAACTAAAATGCAGGCATACGGTATTGAGGCTAGCCAGATTTTATCGAAATTCGGTACTTTGCTTGTAGTGCATGACCAGTCGCTGGATGATATAGGTATGATGGATAAGGCGTTTATCCTTGATGCGGATTTTCTGCGTAAATGGACGACGGGCTGGCGAGTTAATGAGTTTGACTTCCGTAAATCGGGAGATTCGGATGCGGATGGAAGGATGTTAATGGAAATTTGCGGATTGGTTTTGAAGAATCCAAATGCTCATTCAAGAGTTTCACTTACATAAAAATAACCGCTATGACAAAGAAAACATACAGGTCTTTAACCGGGATACAATATACGTTCCCGGTTAAAGTAAATGATAAATTTTCTTGGATTTCGTTTTCTGGAGATCAATTGGAATATGTGACTTCCAATAAGCAGATTCAGAATGCTATTGAAAGTGATACGAAGTTTAAGGAAGGTTTAATTGGAGTTGCGTCGTCGGAAAGTAAATCTGATGAGCCGAAAGAATCAGTTGAGCCGAAGGAATTTCCAGAGGTAACTGTCTTAAATGATGCGGTTGCTGTTTTAAGGGGTGATCCGTACAGGGTTCATTATTCAAAACTGAAAAGCAGGGAAGCTGTAATGGCTATTGCAAAAGAATTAGGCGTTTCGTTTCCAAATCTTCCAAACGAATAATATCTACAGGGCTGTTGGAACAATCAACAGCCTTTTTAAAATAAGCGGGTTATGACAAAGGAGAGTTATATAAAGCGAGTGTTGCTAATCATGAATGAAGCCGGGTTAATGGATTCGGCTGGAAATTTTTTGATTGGGGCGGATACGGCACAGGTCGATAGGTATATAGAGGGCAGTTTTGTGGATGCATGGAGAAGATGTGTTGGGGTTATGCCGAGAATATGGTTCAGGAATGAGGATTTTTCAAATGCTTCGGTTTTTCCAGATTTGCCTCAAGGTGTTGGTTATGTGCTGTTGCCGGATGACTTTTATTTGCTTACCGGTTTTAAGATGAAAGGCTGGTTGAAGGCTACGTACGAGGCTTGTATTGATAATGAAAGAACAACGTCTATTCAATCGAATGAATATACGAGAGGCAGTGAAATTCGACCTGTCTGTACTATATCGAATAAATTGATAGACGGCTTGGTTAAGCAGGTATTGAATTACTATTCGCTTCCGAGAGGGTTGGACCGGCATGAGATAGAGGAAGCAATTTATCTTCCTGTATGTAAACCTTTGATAGAATGTGAGTTGAACGAAGATTTGAAATTGAATCCGCAGGTTATCGAAATAATGGCTTATTTATCTGCGAGTACTGTTTTTACTTTGTTTGAAAAATATGATATAGCTAAGGCTTTGGAGCAAAAAGCTGTTGAAATGTTTCCGGGATTGAAGTCGATTAGAGGAACGAATGTTACCATAAAACAATAATTATGAGTTGTAAAGAAGAAAATACATTTCCGTTTTGGGGGTTTGTTAAAAAATTCCCTGCGCTACGATATATGAAGGCTCCGGTTTTTAGGGTGTGTCAGTTGTATGAAAAGTATTATGATGGATTGGAGGCTGGAAGTTTTGCTTTTGTGATTGAGAAGTTTGCGTTTTACGGCTGGGATTTTAGGGTGAAAGAATGGAAAAGAATCGGTATTTCTATGGAGGATATTCAAATATCGTGGAATGATATTTTGGATAAGCCGGAAATTCCCGATGCACAAATTCAATCGGACTGGTCGCAGACTGATAATCAGAAGAAAGATTATATAAAAAATAAACCGGCAGTTGTTACGGAAGCTCCTCAGGATGGTAAAACTTATGGTCGGAAAGACGGGGAATGGATTGAGATAAAATCATGTGAATGCGGTACTTTACCTCCGCCTCCCGCGCCGGCGCTTGAAATTAATCCTGCTGTATTGTTTTTCGATGACAATACAGAGGAGTCTGTTGCTGTAACTATTACCGGTACGGATAATAAAGCTTATTCGATATTGAATTTGCCTTCATGGCTGACAGTTTCAAATAAAACAGAGACGGGATTTACTTTAACGGTTGCTGAAAATCCTTCGGAGGATTTGCGTGATGTTGATTTGACTGTCAGATTGGATGCATATCCGGAAATTCAGGAAGGGTTGCTGGTTACTCAAGCCGGCTCGTGGCTGTCTGTGTTTATATTTGATGTTGTAACGAATAATCCGAATGAAAATGTTGAACGGATAGTGAATTTGGGTGCGATAGAATCCGGTCAGGCGAGATTTGATTATGGAGATGGAACTCCTGTTGAAATAAAAACAGTTCCTCAATCAATATCTATAGATAGAATAGATAATACCGGAAAACAGATTACTATCGGCATTGGTACTGATTTTGGGCATGTATTTCCAGTTGCCGGAATCCATACGGTGACTATTAAGGTACGCAATGGCGTGAATGCCTTTCGATTCAGTACGGTTCCAGAAGGAACGACGGTTGATGACTGGGGTGCTACATTTCTTCCAAATGATTATATCAGGGCAATCAGAAGAATTAAATCTGATTTCTTAACGAGCGGATATAAGTTATTTGCCGGATGCAGGCGTGCAAGTTTCGCTCCGGAGTTTGAGAATCTTGAAACTCCTAATATGGCAGATTTCACCTTCATGTATGAAGGTTTCGGGTCTTATGGCAGCGGAGATTACGGCGGTTTTAATACTGATGACAGGCTAAGATTGCCTTTGCATATTTATGACTTGATTTCTCAAGAGGCGAAAGCACAGGCTACAAGTGCTATGCGTACTTATTATGGCAGCGGGTTTGAACGGATTGAAAGCCACATGTTATCTTTTTCTGCCAATCTTTTGTCTGTGCTTGAAGTATTTAAGAGTATGCGGAATGTTGGCGCCAACTGGACAGATAAGTATGGACAGCCAAATAATTTTAATGAAATGGTTGTAATGTCGAATGATATTATTGACAGTACTATTTTCCAGGCGCATCCGAATATTAATGATTTCGAGGGGGCGTTTAACGCTATAAACGATACATTTGGATTTTTGACTTCGGGATATGAGTTCCGGTTTGTTTTGAGGGCTGATTTATTCAAGAATAATGTTGCGAATGAAATTAATCTTAAATGGACATTCAACAAGTTTACGAAGGCTATCATTGAAAGCAATTTCTTCAAATATCTTGGAAATGGACAGCGTATTAAGTATATGGACGGCTGCTTCTACAATTTTGCAAGGGGCGGCATTCGTTTTGGCGGAGGGGATTATGCACCTTCGGCTTACTGGGGCGCAAGGATAGACCAGCATCCAGACAGTTTATTCCCTGATGCGGAATATGAGAATATGACTTCTATGGTTGGAGCGTTCGGCTATTATGGAGACTCATGGTCGGGGATTCAGCGTCATACTGATTGGGGTTTTAATGGCTTGTGGGTTGGACAGAACTGGGGCGAAACGGTATATGTTGATTCTAATGAATTGACTATGCCTTCGATAAATATAGCACAGTTTCTTACGCGCTTCCCGAATGTAAAACCGGATTCAGGCTTTGACCCGCAATACAGTAATGTATGCGACGGGGCTGCATATAACTTTGGCGATTGGGATGTGCCGGACGGTAATAATGTAACAAGGGCAAATGATGTTAATTCATATAATGCAAGACCTCAAGTGAAAGAACTGAGGTCGCTTAATTAATAATTAAAAGTTAAAACTATGTTAAAAATAGACAAAATAAATAATGATAACATCCGTATTAGGGATGGCGCGGTTAATGAGTGGACAGGAGCGATATTTGTTGCAAATGCAGGGGACGGCGGTATTATAACGATTTCACCGATTGTTGCAGGCGCTCACGCAAGTTTTTCGGAAACACTTGAAAATATTGAGATTAATGGAGTGAGCGGAAGCAATTATACTCCGCAGGAAGCAGCAGATGAGCTTAATTCATTTATCGGTAATTATCTCAGGTCCGGAGGCGGTGGAGGCAGTGGAACAAGTCCCGGAGCGCCTGTGACATGGGGTTCGATTACCGGCAATATTGACAGCCAGACTGATTTGAAAGATGCTTTAGACAGAATCGAGGGAATAGCTCAAGGTGCAAAAGTAGCTTTGGTATTTGATTCAAAGGCACAGATTGACGAATGGCTTGCCGGAACTTATACGAGACCGGACGGGATTACAAAAGATGATTTACAGCCCGGCTGGGATTTACTGAACAGAACTCAAAGCGAACCGGATTATTGGTTTGACGGAACTGTTTTGATTGAGAACGACGCCAAAACGGATTTATCAGGATATTACAATAAGCAGGAAGTTGATGATTTGATTGCGGAGAAACTTGAATATGTAAATGAATTGCACCTTTATTTTGACCCGCAGGGAGCTGCAA
>JGI24699J35502_11133613_pt1 | contig 12515 bp, 13 predicted proteins | sample TergutMp193P4_FD_35502 | JGI IMG/M metagenome (IMG submission 35502) | reverse complement strand
AACTTCCTTTAGAAGAGTGGAAGCATAATTGTAAAGCAATGCAAATATAACTCTTTTTTTCTGAAATTCCAAGAAAAACCTGAAAAAGTTTTTGATTGTGGTAGCATCTCCAAACTTATTGTATCTTTGTTCAATACTTGGTACATGAAGGGAATTGTTTTTTTGTTTTGCTTTATACAAAACGTTCCCTTCTGTACTTTAGTATTTAAAATGTTAAAATTTAATAATATAATCCATTATTTAAAAGTTTAGATGAGTTCAATATGAAACGAATAATAAAATTTAATTTCTCAGGTATTTTTTTCGTTATTACGTTGACCCTTTTGGGTATTAGTTTGACATATAGTATTATGACAAAATTATTAGGTAGTTATTTAACCACATTTGTATTACTATGTGTTTCTATTTCTCTTTTCATAAGAGTAGTACGAGAATATAACGAGGAAAATTCAAAGAAAGAAGAAAATTAGGCTTTTGAATGAAAATAATTGAGAGTAATTATGTTTTATTATTTTCTTTTACTTAACAAACATAAAAATCTATCGCTTAGGCGAAATTCGAATAATAAAAGAAATTTAATTATTACGGCATCAATAATTATTTTTTCTATTGTGGCTTTAATATTGTTATTAGTTCCATTTACAAAAGAAGATTTTAAAACAATTTCTGTTTTTATTATTCCGATAATAGTCGTTTTAGATTTTTCTTTCTGGTTTTTCTTAAAGAAAAATTTAGGTATGGCAATATTTCCTTATCTTACGTTACCGATACCTCGTAGAACTTTGATTTTATACATTGTTTTTTCGGATTTACTGCGTTTCCGGATTTGGGGTTGCTGGATGATTTATTGTATAATTGTATATTATTGTGGAGTCTTAACATTTTTGAATACAATTACATTATTATTTTTTATTTTTTTGAATAATTATTTAATTGCTTTTGTTAAAGCACTGATTGGCAGTTATGCTATTTTAATCTATCCCATTTGCTTGGGAGTTGTTTTGTTTTTTTTGCTTATTGTAAATTTATTAAATCCATTACTTGTAATTTCAACTATTGCTTTTGCTGTGTTTTCTCTTATTGTAACATTGTTTTTTACTTTAAAAGAGAACTTAATTAAAGAACTAAATAGTATTGCCTTATGAATTTTGTATTGTTTGAATGGAAATTAATTGTCAGGAATAAAAGATTAAGGCAACTTTTTATTGTATCTATATTATTATTTCTTTTAATTGTTTACATGCAGTTAGCAAGTTCAGTTTTGCTAAAGGAATATTTTGTTCTCAAGGAATGTTTTATTGGACTGATCTTTGCTTTACCTGCAGCCAATTTTGCAACTATGGCATTCAGCATAAACTCAGCGTTTATTGAGAAACAACTAATAGCGCCCGTATCCATTTTTAAAATATTGCAGGCAAAATATTGGTTATTTTGCATTATATCGGGTGTATTGTTTATTATGTCTCTGCCAAGTATGCTTTTAGGAATAAAATTCATTGAACTTGTTGTAGCTTTTTTATTTTCTTTGGGGGTCGTATTTTGTGGGTTATTCTGGACTTCACTTTCTTCATATAAACCATTTGATATTAAAGCATCCTATTTTTACAATTTTCAAGGTTTAGATGCTGCTAATTACTTTTTTTCAATATTAGTAATTATTGTTGGTTTAGGAATTACTGCATTATTTTATTGGCTTTTCAATGAAACAATTACTTTAATAGCTATGTCGTCAATCGGACTTATTTTTATTGCTACAAATAAAATATGGCTAAAAAAAATTAGCAATAGTTTTGAAAAAACTAAATATCGTAGATTAGAATGTTTCAGAGAAAAATAAGGATATTATGCTATTAAATATTAACAATTTAGTGAAAATATTTAGTGAAAGGACAGTCTTAAATATTCCTCAATTATCTGTTTCGGAAGGTGAATTAGTTGGTATTTTAGGAAATAACGGCGCAGGAAAAACCACATTATTCCGCTTATGCCTTGATTTACTAAAAGCCGATGCCGGCACTGTTTCTATTGATAATGGAGTAGTAAATAACGCTGATTCGTGGAAAGCATCCACTTCTGCATTTATTGATGAACATTTCTTAATTGATTTTCTTACACCGGAAGAATATTTTTATTTTACCGGTGATTTGTATGGGATTAGCAAAGATCGGATTGACTCGGTATTAAGTGATTTTATTCCTTTTTCAGGTGATGAAATTTTCAATAAGAAAAAATATATTGATAAATTTTCTAAAGGAAACAAACAGAAAATTGGAATAATTAGCGCAATGCTGGTTCGTCCTAAATTGTTGATTTTAGATGAACCGTTTAACTTTTTAGATCCGAGTTCACAGATTATTATGAAACGACTTTTATTGGAATATAATCGCAAATACGGCACAACAATTTTATTATCAAGCCATAATCTGCAATATGTTATGGATATTTGCAATCGTATTATTATATTGGAATCCGGCTGTGTAATCCGGGATTATGACAGTATAAATGATATGAATCGCCTTGAAATCAAACAATATTTTGAAAATATAGTATGAATATTAAAAACAAAAACATAATATCTTTTTTAAATTGTTCAAAAACAAATTTTTTTATACTTTTGTCGTGCAAATATAGTTTGTAAAGACTAATTTATGTAAAAAATAATTTAAAAAGAGTTGCAATGTAAAGATTTTGATTTATAACTAATACATAATAAAAAAAGTGTTAGCTTTTTGTTCTTGTTTCTGAAACTTCGACATTTCAAAAACACAACGAGAATGAATAGCCAATGCTCACGTCGTTTGATCGGCGTGGGCTTTTCTATCATTCGTTGTGTTTAGGTAGTCGAAGACCTCAGAAACAGAATATAGTTACAGTCCCACGCTTTGTTATTTTAAAATTGCTTTTATGGGACTTGAAAGCATGATTATTTTGACTTATGAGCCCTTTTGAAAGAATTACTCGCTTAGTTGATATGCACCAACTTATTAAACAAAAAGGAACCGGTTCGCCAATTGAATTTGCAAGAAAATTGCATATAAGCAGGAGTCAACTTTATAATGTAAAAGAAGAATTGGCAGATTATGGAGCGGTTATCAAATATAGCCGTAAACAAGAAACATTCTATTATGGTAACGATTTTGAATTAACCGAAACTGTTTTTTGGAAAAGAGAAGTTGAAGATTTTTTCAAAAAAAAACTTTCCGTCCAAGGATAACGGACGGAAAGAATCTAATTTTGCATCGTAAAACAAATTTTCTTGCAAGAATGAGTTTTTTTGAGAGTTTATATGTATTATTTAATTTATTTAAATTATTTTTGTCATGAAAAAGATGAATTTTGAACAAATGGAAAATTTAAATGGTGGAGCTAGCGCAGCAGCATGTGGAGCGGGAATGGCGATAGCTTTTGTAGTGGGTACTGGAGGATTGATTGCTGCTTCAGGAGGATCTGGAATTGCAATTGCATGGGCTATCGGTGCCAATTTAGCAGGTTGGGTTGGCGCGGCTCTTGGTTGTGCATAAGTGATCGCTAATTATAGCTATAGGCAAAACACCATGGCACTTAATCATCTAAGAAATGGGTATTTTTCATATAAAATGCCCTTTCAATTTTTTTAAAATTTATTAAACACAATCATTAATATTTTTGTTTTATGTATTTATTTTTTTATATTTTGGTTTTATGTGTGAATATTATTATTCCGATAACTGTAGGCTCGAATATCTATTCGACTTTGGTATTTTGTTTTCTCAATATAATAGTATATCCCGTATTTTTATCTACTTTAACAATAAAAACACCTATTAATAATCCAATGATTAAGGATTTGACGTATAGCAATTATAGTTATCTCAGTAAAACCGGATATATTGTATTTGAATGTAAAAAACTTTTAAAGTATAATATCCCTTGGCTTTTTCTAATTTTAGTTCCATTTATTATTAATTTTTTATTAGATCAAAATATTTTTAAGAATATGAATATGATAGAAATTTTTATTATAATAAGTTTTTTTAATTTAGCACTTCTTATAGTAGGAATATCTTCTGTTATAAAGAATTTTTATCAAAAATATTATGTGTATTTTTATCTTTTATTGGACAATATCCTTTTATGGAGTATTGTTTTAGATCCGACAAAAAAAATAGAACATTTGTTATATATTTCTATTTTTCTTATTCTTTTCTGTTTTTTTATTGGTATATTCTCAATAATATTAGAAAAAAAGAAAAAAGTATTATATTCATAATTGAAAAACTTTCAAATGATGGTATGGTATGATTAAATTTTTAAAAGTTAATAATACCGCTTACTTCTGGTCGCTTTGTGCTTTATGCGGTTTATTTGCTTTTTTAAGTAAGCACTTCTTATACACCGATCAGTTGTATTATTATACATTGGGCGAGCAGTTTACTTCTGAGCAAATCCAAAAATTTATATCTTATCAGAACGAAACATGGAGGCAGCTTTTGGAATATTCTCTGATTCCGCTAATAATTATTATCCGGGTACTTTATACTTCTCTCTGCTTGTTTATAGGGAATTTAGTGAATGAATCTAATTGGAAATACGAAACCATTTATACTTTGTCTCTAAAGTCAGATATTGCATTTACTTTAAGTCAAATATGCAATTTCTATTATTATGCAATCAGTGATAATTTTAATACGGTAGAAGATCTCGGCATTAACTGTTGTTCCTTGTTAAAGATAGTGGACAAGGAAAATATTCCTAATTGGTTGATTTTTGCATACAATTCGATAAATGTATTTGAGTTACTCTATGTTATCTTGCTGATTCTTTTCATTAAAACTTGTTTTCACATAACGTATTTAAAATCTATCGTATTTGTCTTATTAACTTATTGCATAGGAAACTATTTATATATTACAGGATTAACCTTTTTATATTTGAATTTCATTTGATTATGAAAACAAAAAGCATCTTTGTTTTATTTTCTATTTTGCTATTGTTAGGATTAACAGCGCTTTTTCTGTTCAATAAAATCCGGCAAACACAACAAAAGAAAGAAATTTATCATTCAATACCAAGTTTTCATATTCCGGATATTAACGGCAATATTGTCACTGATACATTATTGCAAGAATATCGAACCGTTATGTTTATATATTTTAATCCTGATTGTGAATCATGCAGGGAAGAAATGATGCAGATAAAAGAGAATAAATCGACTCTACTGCAAGGGAAAATCGTATTTTTTTCTATATTACCTGCCGATAGTATCCGGCAGTTTTTGCAAACCATTGATTTTGAACCTAACCCCAATATGCTGTTTTTGTCGGATGAAAACATAACATTGCTTAGCAAAATGGACGTAAAATCATCGCCTTCTGTATATATTTACCGGCATGGACAATTGGCTAAATGCTTTAATGGACCGGTAAAAATTGAAACCCTTACCCATTATTTCACCGAAGAATAAGAATGAAAACCCGAAAAGAACTTCGCAAGATTTTCACTCGCCAACATGGCGAATTTGCTTGTGGTCTGGCTTGCTTGAGTATGATAGTTAAATACTATGGCGGATATGTACGTCAGGAAGATTTGCGGAATATCAGCGGAACAAGTTTAGCGGGAACCAGCTTGTTGGGTTTATACCAGGCAGCCGAAAAATTGCATTTTACTTCAGAAGCTTATGAAGCGGATGCTGATTCTTTAAAAACCATACAATCGCCTGTGATTCTGCATATAATTAAAAATCAACGATTGGAACACTATGTGGTTTATTTTGGATTTGAAAACAATAAATTCATCATTGGCGACCCGGCTGAAAGCGCTGTTTCTTATTGGACTGAGAAAGAGTTAATTGATTGTTGGAAATCAAAGGCATTATTGCTCTTGACCCCTGCAACCGATTTTGTCAGGCTGGATTCCGAGAGAAAAGAAAAACAGCAATGGCTGAAAAAAATCATTCGGGAAGATATGCCAATCCTTACAGTTGCTTTTATTTTGGGAGTGATTATCGCCGCTTTGGGTTTAGCAACTGCTGTGTTTTCTCAAAAATTGATTGATGATTTGCTTCCATCTAAAAATTACGAAAAAATAATTGTGGGCATATTATTGTTTTTTGTTTTATTGGTTGCCCGAAGCGGTTTGAATTTTTTACGTAATGTTTTCATGTTGCGGCAAACTCGAAGTATGAATAATCGACTTATAGATTATTTCTTTTCAAAAATCTTGTACTTGCCTAAATTTTTCTTCGATTCAACGAAGACTGGTGAAATCATTGTCCGAATGAATGATTCAAGACGCATACAGCAAACAATTTCACACATTGTAGGCAATGTATTAATCGACGCATTAACTTTGTTGTTTTCCATAGGTTTTCTGTTATTCTACTCGTGGCAAATGGCTTTGATTGCTTCGGCATGCATTCCGTTTTTTATCTTGTTGGTGATTCTGTATAACCGAAAAATAATGGAAAGCCAGCGAAAAGTAATGATTTCCAATGCTCAGGTTGAAGGACATCTTATTGATTTAATACAAGGTGTGAATGACATTAAAAGCACAAATAAGCAACCGCTTTTCAAACAATCCATTCAAGTAATATATGGGCTTTTTCAGCAATATGGATACCAGTTAGGCTTATTGAGTTCCCAATATGGATTAATTACCCAGATAATCAGTATAACCACCACAGTAATTTTGATTATTGCCGGCGTTTTTGCAATATTAAATAATCAATTAACTTTAGGGGAACTAATGGCAGTTATTACAATTGGAAACATTATTATTTCTTCAACGGCTAACCTCTCTGTCGTAAATATTCGTTTGCAGGAAGCCGGCGTTGCTTTCGACCGTTTTTACGAATTTTTGAAAGTTGAACCGGAATTTAATCCGGAAGAAATACATGATAATGAGATATACAATACACGTGATAAAGGCGATATTTATTTGCAGATAAAAGACTTGTCTTTTCGATTTGCCGGACGGAAAAAATTGTTTGAAAACATTTCAATGGAAATAAACAGGGGTGAAATCGTTACACTACTGGGAGAAGTAGGTTCCGGTAAAAGTACATTAATCCGGATATTGCAAAGATTTTATACACCGGAATCAGGAGAAATCATTTTCAACGAAAAATCAATCACAGAATATCCCATACCTTTGTGGCGGAAACAAGTCGGTGTAGTTAGCCAGCATACAAAAATTTTTAATGGAAATGTATTCGAGAATATATGTTTAGGAAATTACATAGAAGAAGCAGAAGCTATTATCCTGTTTTGTAAAGAATATGGTTTTAATACTTTTTTTGATGCTTTGCCTCAGGGATTAAATACTTTGCTGGGTGAAGATGGAATCCATATTTCCGGCGGACAGCAACAACTGATAGCGCTTGCTCGAACATTGTACCGACATCCTACTTTGTTGTTGTTAGACGAGCCTACTTCGGCTATGGATACTCAAACCGAACGATTCGTAATTAATTTATTGAAAGAAAGAGCTGATCAATTTGCCATTTTAATGGTTACACACCGAATGTATCTCGCTGATATATCAACCCGCGTCTATCGTTTGGAAAACGGAACAATCAGTTTACTTTGAGCATAACAGAACAAACCTGAATCGATTTCACTGAACACTCACATTCACCGGCCGCAAAACCATAATTCCTGTGCAGGTTCGTATCGAATTACAATAATCAATCAACGATTCAGGATTGATTATCACTTTTTTAGCAGTATATGACGCATGAATGAATGTCAGTTGTTGTTTGTTCCAATATGCAATGCTTAAGTGGGAAATATCCAAACCCGGGATAGCAGTCGTAAAACAAATGATATCGCCGCTTTTTATCTTTGATTGATGTTGCGCTATCTCCTTTTTCGGAATATAATAATAAATTTTACGCGCATTGATTGCCTGTTCTATAAGTTTAATTTGTTGAACGGCTTCCGGGTCGTCGGCTAAATGCGGATATTTTTCATAATTTTCGGACATATAATAAACATCCGGTTTGAACTTACGTCCGCCTAAAGCATAAGTCACATCTTCAAAAATCCCTTTTCCCACATTGTCAAAAATCCAATCAGTACTGTAATGCAAGCGGGAAACATAGCCGTTAATAACTCCATTCCGGTAACGGATTTGCCGCAGTTCGCGCTCAAAAGATTCCCAATTCGGCGAAGGAAGCTGTGCAGTCCGCGCCAGCGCCAGAGAATACTCGACCAAAGTCATACAATCCATTTCGTGCAGGTCTATAATCAACTCTTCTTCTTCCGACCGTTCCAATGTTCCACCCACGTATGGCGTTTCCAGAAACATTAATGCTGCACGCACTATCTCATTGTTAATCGTACTTTTTGTTGCCGACTGAAAAAATGTTTCCGCGAGAGTCCGGTCGAAATCGGAATTTGTTTGAGCAGAAGCAAAACCGCACATAAAAAGAAATAAAAACAAAAATAATTTATAATTCATAATTTGTAATATAATTTATAATTCAAAACCCGCCTTTTGAATAAAATAGTTATTCAACTCTTCGATAACTTCCAGAGAATTGATTTTATCAATCAATATTAATCCTTTTTCCAGCAACACAAGACGGTTTGAAATTTCGGTCGTATAATTCAGGTTATGACTGGAAATAAGTACAGTTGTTTGTAATTCTTTATTCAGTCTCAAAATCATATCCCGTATTTCGATTTGCGAAGACGGGTCAAGAAAATTAAATGGTTCGTCAAGAATAAGGATTTCCGGACGAATCATTATAGCTGCCATAATTCCGATTTTTTGCTTATTTCCCGACGAGAAATTACGAATATATTTCTTTTGCCCCAGAATTTCGTTATTCATAAAACGATTAAAAGGTTGCAATCGCTCATTAACCGTTTCCTTATTCATGCCGTAACATTCTCCCACAAAATAAAAATATTCTTCGGGAGTTAGAAATTCAATCAAAAAGCGGTTGTCGATAAATGAACCGGTATAAGCTTTCCATGCTTCGGATTTGCTTACGTCCATATTTTTACTCAAAACATAACCAGAATCAGCTTTCAATAAGTCGAGTATCAACCGGAACAAAGTAGTTTTACCTGCGCCGTTATTACCGACCAAGCCCAATAAAGTACCCTTGGTTATATTTAATTCGGAAATATCCAACGCGGTTTTATCTCCGAAACGTTTTACTAAATCTTTAATTTGCAGTTCCATATTAAATTTAAATTATGAATTATGAATTATAAATTATGAATGAATTTAAATCGTTGTACCGTGTAACCATTTTAGCCGTTAGAGCGAAATCCTTCCATATTTTTATATCTTCGTTTTAAAAAACGGTTGTACGTCCATTGCAGCCACTGTTGGGAAGTGACTGTAAAAATAATTCCGGTCGATACCATGAACCAATAGCTGGCTTCCCTTCCGAAAAGTCCGATTACTATCAAGACTAATATAACCGGAAGAAACATTGTTATCATCGTAATAATAATCATATTAGGCGATTGTCCCTTCCAATTCATCATTCCTCTGTCGAAAAGGTCGAAATACGTTTTATTATATACAGCGTTCTGAAATATCATAAAAAATACAGGACCTGTAACATAGAATAAATTGGATATGAGTAGCCAGAAGCTCATTTTACCATGAAATACCGGCACCAATAGTAATATCGAAACAACCAAAGCAAAGGAAGAATAAAGTATATATTTACCTTTCAGCATATTAAAAATCGACAAGTTTCGCGACATCATCCCGTCGAAAAAAGAAGATTCGGAGGTGAATAAATATTGCCCCATAACTATTCCGAGAAATCCTACCGTAATCATTCCATAAAGCAATAATACAAAATCGCCACCTTGTGATAATGCAGTACTTGGCGAATATAATAACCATATAAAAATAACAAAAATCAAACCTCCGGCAAATAATACTCCTTGTTTTAATCGTTTAGAACGTAAAATCATTTTAATTTCCAATTGAATAAGATCTCCGATTTCACCAAATTGGTCTAAAAATGACAATTTCGAGAATGAAGATATTTTCTCGGCTTTTTCACCTTGTAACTCCCTGTACAATCCGCTACGCATTTGCCTTTGATTGATAATCCATAAAATGACAATCAATCCGGCTAATCCTACCCAGACTTCCCAATGTTTATTTAAAAGCAATTCGCCTAATTGTTGCGTGTAACTACCCAAATCAAGTTTTCCTGTTATCGGAAAAATGAAAGGAATAAACAATACAGCGACAATAGCGTAAAACCATGCGCTCTTGTTAATAAGATTATTGATAATATTGACAATCAAACTGTTTAATACACATAAAAGGTAGAAAAATAGAATATATAAAATAGCACTTATTAAACCGAAATACGGAGTTATCGCTTTGAAGGCGAAGGGAACCACCAAAAACAAAAGATATAAATTCCAGAAACTTGTAAATTCTTTCTGTAATAGAAAATTAAATAAAGTGTTTCGTTTTATGGGCAAAGACATGTAAGGCGCTATCTGCATGGATTGATTTGACTTAAAGAAAAATTTAATGATAAAGTCAAATACAAAAACATAGAGTAAGATGGAATTAAATGTATCGATTGCTCGCTCGTATTCCCCTATTTTCAATAACATTTTATCGAGAACAAAGCCAAATGCCAGAAATTCCGCAGCAAGTATTCCGAACATAATGAACATGAAAATATTTACGCCTAAATTCCGCTCGAACATTGGATTTCGTCGGAAGGCTTTCCATTGATGTTGTCGTAATTCTTTTTGTATCATAATTTTATTGTGTTTATTCCTTATAATAGATTCGTTTGACTCGCGGTGAAATAGAAGTCAGAATTTCGTAAGGAATGGTTTGTAATTTTTCCGCCCAATCGCTGATGGTTATCTCTTCACCGAAAAGAACGGCTTCATCACCTTCTTCGGCTTGCGTATCCGTAATATCAACCATGCAAATATCCATGCAAATATTTCCGATGGTCGGACATCTTTCTCCCCTTATGAGAATCGATAAATTTCCGTTACCCAAGCGGCGGTCCAATCCGTCGGCATAGCCGATCGGCAGACAGGCAATCCGGGAATCCCGTTGCAACGTTCCATTGCGATTATAACCTATGGTTTCTTCTTTTTTCACTTCCCGAATTTGCAAGATTCGCGTTTTCAAAGTAGCAACAGGTTTCAGATTCTTTTGGCCGATAGCAGAAATTCCATACAGTCCGATTCCTAACCGCACCATATTCAGTTGCGCTTCGGGAAAGCGTTCAATTCCAGCCGAATTAAGAATATGTTTCAGAACCGGATAATCCAAGTCTTTTTCCAAAACGGAAGTTTCCTGCAAAAAACGGTTGATTTGTTTTTTTGTAAATTCGTCGAAACGCGGCGAATCGCTTCCTGCCAAGTGAGAGAAGGCGGATTTAACGATAACACCCTGTTGAGCATTCAGTTTTTCCGCAATAACCGGAAGTTCGACCGCATCGAATCCCAAGCGATTCATTCCAGTATCTAATTTGATATGAATGGGATAATGCAATATTCCGCGACGTCCGGTTTCACGAATGATTGCATTCAAAATGTTTTGATTGTATATTTCCGGCTCCAAATCATATTCAAATAGCGTATTGAATGCGTGTTCTTCCGGATTCATCACGAGAATGGGCATGGTAATGCCTTCTCTGCGTAGTTCGGCGCCTTCGTCAGCTAAGGCAACCGCTAAGTAATCGGCGCCCCGCTCCTGTAAAGTCTTTGCTAATTCATATGAACCGACTCCGTATCCAAAAGCTTTAACCATACAGATTACTTTGGTTTCCGAATGTAACTTGGAACGAAAATATTTCAAGTTGTGAATCACAGCGTCCAAATCTACTTCCAAAACCGTTTGATGCGCTTTTTCTTCCAATTGTTCTGAAATCCGCTCGAAACGCGACTGCCGCGAACCTTTAATCAGCACAATCGAATCTTTCAAGTTTCGCCATCTCCCTGAATCCAAGTAGCTTTCGGTAGTCGGATAAAATTCTTTCTCCATGCCGAATAAATTGGAATGAGACATCAGATTTGGACCTATTCCAACGATATGCTGCACTTGTTCTTGACTGACCAATTCGGCTACTTTCCGATAAAACGCTGCTGGAACCATACCCGATTGTAATATGTCGGAAAGAATCAATACTCGTTTGAAGGGATGGTCTGCCGAGCGCCGCGCCATAAAATCCAAGGCTATGGATAATGAATTAATATCCGAATTGTAGGTATCGTTAATCAGAATATTGTTGTGAATCCCTTTATTGACGTCCAAACGCATTGCTACCGGATCTAATTTTTCAAATCGTTCTGATATACCGTCTAAATCGGGAAACAAATAAAGAATAAAAGCCAAGCAATGGATAGCGTCTTCAATCGAAGCATCGTCGGTGAAAGGGATTTTGATTGTTCGTTGAATATCCTGTACGACATATCCAATAATTGTATAGTCTATTTTTTTCTCAATCCGGGAGATAAAAAGAGGAGCATGAATATTGGTTTTCGACCATGAGAAAGTTTTTTTCATGAACCCTTTTT
>JGI24699J35502_11133614_pt1 | contig 12538 bp, 15 predicted proteins | sample TergutMp193P4_FD_35502 | JGI IMG/M metagenome (IMG submission 35502) | reverse complement strand
ATGAATGTATAACGTTTTATCCACATACACATTTCCTCCCTTACGCAGTTTTTCAAAATCCTGCACGCCGACGGGCATTTTTCTGTTACTTGACATCGTTACGTTTTTTGAATGGTTTATACGGCAAAGATACGCTGCTTTTTGTTTGTTGCAAGATCAAATTATTACAACCAACCGGCAAAATTACAATTCGCTTTCTTTCAATCGTTCGGCATTTTCGGCAACAATCAATTGGTCGATGACCGGTTGAATATCGCCGTCCATCACCGCGGAAAGATTATACAAGGTCAAATTGATCCGATGATCGGTTACCCGGCCTTGCGGGAAATTGTATGTCCGGATTTTCGCCGAGCGGTCACCCGTCGACACCATCGGTTTCCGTTTCGAAGAAATATCATCCAAATACTTTTGATGTTCGACGGCATAAATACGCGAACGAAGTTCGTTCATCGCTTTGGTTTTATTCTTGTGTTGCGATTTTTCGTCCTGACATTGTACCATGATGCCCGTAGGAATATGTACCAACCGGATGGCCGAGTATGTCGTATTCACCGACTGTCCGCCGGCACCGGAAGAACAAAAGGTATCCACCCGGATATCCGACTCTTTCAGTTCGATGTCAAATTCATCGGCTTCGGGCAAAACAACCACCGTGGCCGCGGAAGTATGCACGCGCCCCTGCGTCTCCGTTTGCGGTACACGTTGCACCCGGTGTACGCCCGATTCGTATTTCAACGTTCCGTAAACGCCCTCTCCGGCAACAGTGAATACAATTTCCTTGTATCCGCCCGAAGGCCCTTCGCTGAAGCTTGTCACGCCGGTTTTCCATCCTTTCTGCTCACAATACTTGGAATACATGCGGTATAAATCTCCGGCAAAAATGGCGGCTTCGTCTCCGCCCGTTCCTCCGCGAATTTCGACAATTGCATTTTTACTGTCTTCGGGATCTGCCGGCACCAACAGCAATTTGATTTCTTCTTCTTTTAAGGGAATCGCTTCAACGGATTTATCCAATTCTTCTTTGGCCATTTCCTTGATTCCGGGATCCGTTTCCGTCTCAAGAATCGATTTGGCCTCCCGGACATTGTCCAATAATAATTTATAATCATTGCGGGCAGCTGCGATTTTTTCCAGATCACGGTACTCTTTATTCAGCCTGACAAAACGTTTCATATCAGCAATCACAGCGGGGTCGGTGATCAACATGCCGACTTCTTCGAAACGCACGACAAGCGCATCTAATTTATCTAACAGTGAATTTTCGGACACAGCTTTTTCAAAATTCGTAATCAACACAAGCTCTTTTTACACGGTTTTCGGCAATGAATGCGGAAACTTTCACATGTTCGGGGTGTTTGGTATATATTTCCAGATCATTTAAGTTGTTGAACTCGGCAACCAAAACAAGATCGTATTCTTCGTCCGGATTGACATTAAATTCCACCTGTATTTTACGCAGAACAGATATTTTTTCTTGTAAAGATTCCAAACCCGATTTGATCCGATTCATAGCGGCAATTTTATCGGATTCACAGTCGAAATCTTTGAGCTTAAACATGACAATATGTTTTATCATACGGCAAATATTTATTTGAAATTTACAAAAGTAACGGATTATCCGCTTATTTTTATTCTTATTTTTATTTTTTTACTAAAACAATCATCTCATTAAACAAAGAAACAACCTTTTCGAAGGTTCCTTTCAGGGCAGGATAATGATGAGCTTCATAGAGATTCTTTTTAAAAGAATAATCGCCCGAACCCTCAATTTTGTCGTCCGAAACCCGGATGCCGTAATCAATCTTCATGAAAGGCCCGTCGTTGGTATACGATTCGGGCAAATATTCCGGCTTATAACCGGCGGGAAGCGGAAAATGAATTTTACACAATTGAAAGTTCAGATTGATCATAAAATCTTTGTCGGAAGTGATAAATTCCTCGTCTCTGAAAGACGGAAGATTTTTCATTCCGAATTTGGGCATACTGTTCTAAAAAGTATGCTTATTTAACATCCTGTAAAATAATAATTTACAAGAGAATTAATGCATATTTAACGATTATAAATCATTACTCATTATCAATATATCTAATTGATAATCAATATATAACAATTTTTATGATGCTGAATACTATAGCAATGTATTCAATAAAAAAGTAATATAATAATTTGAATATCAATTAATTAGTACAGTATATTTTTTACAGCACTACCTAAATTCTTTGTGTCTTTGCATCTTTGCGTTTACAATAGCAGATATTAAATTCTGCCGGGTATTTATTCGAAATTAAATGTAATCACAATCATCCGGGAAGTCGCTTTTGAAATGGAATTGGTATATTTCAACAAGGATTGATCCAAAATATTCGGCTCATGATTCAGCACATCCGACAAACCAAGACAGAATTTTATTTCGGGAATGAACTTAAAATACGGAAAATAAAAATCACAACCGAATCCGAATTCCAAATAAAAATCAAGCGGCTTCATCTGAACCGGAGATTGGTTCTTTTTCGATAAATCGAACGTGGGCGCAATCCCGGCAAGCAGATACGGACGATAATTGTTGATCCGGTCGGAGCTGATTTTCAAATCAAAAGGGAACATCAAATAATTAGACTTCACCTCAAATTTTTCTTCCTCTCCGGTATTACTCTCCCGAAAAACGACCCGTCTTTCGCCGAAATGCAGGGAAGGAATCGTTCTCAAACTGAAATTTTTATGCAAATACATTTCTCCGACAATACCCACCGAAAAACCGGGCGAAAAAGAGGGAATTTCGGCAAACCACGTTTGCCCGTTATCGGCCACATAACCGCCGTGGGTAAATTCCAAATCCTGCATGTTCAACCCCACCATAAATCCGAGGTGGAATAAACGCTGATCTATAAAAGGATTCACCTGTACCTTTTTTTCTTGAGAAAAGCCGGAAAAAATACAGCCGCAAAAACAAAGAATCAATATGAAGATGTTTTTTTTCAAAATCGTAACCGCTCTACCTGTTTCAACAATAAAATAACGGAATCGGAATTTACTTATTGCACCCTACAAAAGTAATTAAATTTGTGAATAAACGAATGACCTCGAAAACAGTCGCTCGCTTGATTATCCGGTTCCCCGGTCATTTGATGACTCATTTACGTAGACTAAATCTAAATAAACTTATTTTTTCAAAAAAAATTTTTTTCCAAGCCGATATTCTTATACATTTGCATACGTGATTGTAAAAAATTCAAATTATTAAACTTATTAAACTCAAAAAAATGGCTTACGTAATTAATGAAGATTGTATAGCATGCGGAACCTGTATCGATGAATGCCCCGTAGAAGCTATCTCGGAAGGTGATATCTATAAAATAGATGCAGACATTTGCACAGATTGCGGCAGTTGCGCCGAAGTATGTCCTACCGAAGCTATTCATCCGGCATAAATTATAAAGTGATTATAATGCTATTGCTGCATTTCCCGGCGGGAAATGCAGCTTTTTTTTCAGCCGTCCGCTTCGTGCCGCTCAATTGCCGTCCGACGCCGATAACCGGGTTCTATAAATTCAACACCCGATTTTCAACTCCGGGCATCTTTATACCGTTATAAACAAAAAATAATTATCTTTACAACCGTTTTCAAAAATACTTTTAACGGTCAAGTATAACGCTTAACCCTTTAATTTTTTTTAACTTTTAACTCTTGATTTTTAACTTTAATTTTGCCTAAATATGAATTCATTATACCATTTGGGAGAATATATATTGTTGATGAAAAAAGTTTTTTCGATACCCGAGCGTTGGAATATATTCTTCAAACAGGTGATTGATGAAATCAATAAGCTGGTTATCAATTCGATATGGATCGTCGTCATTATATCGTTATTCATCGGAGCCGTTATTTCGATGCAGGTTACGTTGAATATCGTTTCTCCCCTGTTACCGAAATATGCCGTCGGGTTTACCACCCGCGAAACGCTGCTGCTTGAATTTTCATCTTCCATCATGTGTTTAATCTTGGCGGGAAAAGTCGGTTCGAATATTGCTTCGGAAATCGGTTCGATGCGCGTTACGGAACAAATCGATGCTTTAGACATTATAGGTGTGAACTCGGCTTCTTATCTTATTCTGCCCAAAATCACCTCATTGGTTTTATTCATTCCCGTTTTGGTTTCTTTCAGTATGATAGCGGGACTTATCGGCGGTTATCTTTTGGCTTCGTTTTCCGATATGTTATCTTTATCGACGTATATCTACGGAATTCAGTATGATTTTAAAATAGGATACATCTGGTATTCCATGAAAAAATCACTTGTTTTTGCGTTTATCATTACCTCTGTATCTTCTTATTACGGCTATTCAGTCAAAGGAGGAGCTTTGGATGTGGGAAAAGCAAGTACCAATTCGGTGGTGATGAGCAGCATTTTGATTTTATTGGCCGATGTTGTTCTTACTCAATTGATGTTAAATTAAATGCATAAAAGCACCCGGCAAAATTAAGATGTTAGACATTAAAAATCTATATAAAGCTTTCGACGGAAAAGAAGTATTGCACGATATCAACGCCGTTTTCGAACCCGGAAAAGTAAACATGATCATCGGACAGAGCGGTTCGGGAAAAACGGTTTTGCTCAAATGCATCGTGGGATTGCATTTTCCCGACAAGGGTGAAGTGTTGTATGACAATCGTAATTTCATGAAAATGAATAAAAAAGAAGTCAAAATGCTTCGCCGCGAGCAGGGGATGTTATTTCAGGGAAGCGCTTTGTTCGACTCGATGACGGTACTCGAAAACGTGATGTTTCCGTTGAATATGTTTTCGACCGACAAGCCGAAAAAAAGGATGGAAAGAGCGATGTTCTGCTTGGAAAGAGTCAACCTGAAAGGTGCCGAAGACAAGTATCCTTCCGAAGTCAGCGGCGGTATGCAAAAACGTGTAGCCATTGCACGTGCCATTGCATTAAATCCTAAATATTTGTTTTGTGACGAACCAAATTCGGGATTGGATCCGAAAACATCGTTGGTGATTGATGCCCTGGTTCAAGATATCACCCGGGAATACAATATGACAACAGTCGTGAATACGCACGATATGAATTCGGTCATGGGCATCGGCGATCATATCGTTTTCATTAACCAAGGCATCAAGGAATGGGAAGGCTCAAAAGAAGGCATTTTTACTTCTGTCAATAAAAATCTGAACGATTTTGTCTTTGCCTCCGATCTTTTCAAAGAGGTCAAAAATACCCATTTGAATAATCTGGAAGGATGAATTTTAATTAAGAAAAATGAAAATTATTTCATATAATGTAAACGGAATACGTTCGGCGATGGGAAAAGGATTTGCCGGATGGGTGGAAGAAGCAAATCCGGATATTCTGTGTTTGCAGGAAACCAAAGCGCAACCGGAACAAATCGATCAGCTGTTTTTTGCCGGTTTGGGTTATCACACATTGATCAATTCGGCCCAAAAGAAAGGATACAGCGGTGTGGCTCTTTTCAGTAAACGCATACCCGATTACCATTCTTTCGGAATGAATTTACCGATGTTCGATTGCGAAGGGAGAATCATTCGTGCCGATTTCGGACCCCTGACCGTTATCTGCGTTTATATTCCTTCCGGAACAACGGGCGGGGTACGTCAACTTTTCAAAATGGAATTTTTAAGCGCATTTACCGCATACATCAACAATCTGCGGAAAGAACGCCCGGAAATTTTAATATGCGGAGATTTTAACATTTGTCACAAACCGATAGACATTAACCATCCGGAACGACACACCAATTCATCCGGATTTTTACCCGAAGAACGGGAATGGTTTGATCAATTTATCGGAACGGGAATGATCGACACCTTCCGGGAATTTGATCCATCACCCGAAAAATACAGCTGGTGGAGTTTCATGGCCGGCTCAAGAGCCAAAAATTTAGGCTGGAGAATCGACTATCACGTGATTTCGGAACAAGTAAGGCCAAAACTCGAAAACGCCTGCATCCTTTCTGAAGTCGTACATTCCGATCATTGTCCGGTAGTTGCGGAAGTCAATTACTAAATAAAATCCGATTAAACTTATGAGACGTTTATTACATAAAAGCATATCAGGCGCCACATTATGGATGTTTGCGGCAGCACTGTCCGCACAAACCCCCGACGAAGCAAAAATATTGTATGATTCGGGAAAATACGCGGAAGCCAAGTCCGTTTCCGATGCCATTCTGAAAAAAACACCGGCCAATGCATCCGCCAATTATTATTACGGTTCAGCCTGTTATAAACTCGGCGAATATGCCGATGCCGAAAAATATTTAGAAATCGCGGCAACCAAAAAAGTTCCCGAATCATTTCTCTCGTTGGGAGATTTGTATTTTTCGACGTACCGGTTCAACGAAGCCGTTTCCAACTATCAAAAATATCTGCCGTTTGTTAAAAAAGACGTTCAAGAAACAGAGAAATGCAACGACAAAATCAAAAAAGCCAAACTTGGCGCCAACATGTTGCAACGAGTCGAACAAGTTTCAGTGATCGACAGCATCATCGTCGATAAAGAAAATTTTCTGAATGCCTATAAGCTCAGCAAAGAAGCGGGATCGTTGCATTCTTTTAAAGATTTTTTCGGTGGAAATGAATATTTACCGACAACCGTATTCAAAACAGAAAGAGGCAACCGGATTTTATATGCCGACAGAAACGACGACAACGGATTTGATCTGTTTTCACAAGATAAGCTGACGGAAAATTTCGGCAACAAAAAGAATCTCGGCGACATAATCAACAGCAAATACGATGAAAATTACCCGTATATGTTGAACGACGGCGTAACGATTTATTATGCGTCCACCAACGATGATGCGTCATTAGGCGGATACGATATCTACATTACCCGGTACAATCCGGCAAACGATACTTATTTAGTCCCCGAAAATATCGGAATGCCGTTTAACTCGTCGTTCAATGATTATATGATGGCCATCGACGAATTTTACAACGTCGGATGGTTTGCTTCCGACCGATATCAGTCGACCGGAAAAGTCATCATTTACGTGTTTATCCCCAACCCGGAAAAAGTGATTCTTCGAAGCAGCGACGAGAACTATCTTCGAAACATGGCCAAACTAAACAGTATCGGAGCTACAATCCCCGACGGAAAAGACTATGCCGATCTGTTAAATAATATCTACAACCAAAAGCAGGTCGAAAAAACGACGGGTGATTTCGAATTTGTCATCACCGACGAACTAATCTATACCAAATTGTCCGATTTTCGCAGTCTGACCGCCAGAGATTATTTCATCCAAGCCCGTAATGTCGAAAAACAAGTCAATGACCTGGAAGCAACTTTAAATGCCAAACGATTGGAATACGGCCTCGCTCCCGTCTCACAAAGAGAAAAATTAAGTGCCGACATTCCGGAACTTGAAAGGCAGGTCGAATCGATGGAAAATCAACCCGACGACCTTTACCTGAAAGCACGAAACGAAGAGGTGAAATACTTGATGAAAAAATAGTTTTTATGCTCGAAAAAGAATGGGGAAAAATGATGCCTTTGATATTCTAAGTATGTCGCAAAAAATAATTTATATTTTAAACGTCAAGTCACAAAGGCGGAAAGACGCGAAGTTTAAAAATCTTTGTGCCTTTGTGTCTTTGCATCTTCGCGTTTAAAATAATATAAATTAAATTCTGCCATATACTTATATTTCCAAAAAAGAACAATTGCCCGATTTGCTGAAAATGGTTGAGTATAAGAAAATCTGCAAATAAGTGATCCCGATTTTCTGTATCTTTGTAAAAACGGAAAAATCACATGTATGACTTTTGACAAAGAATTTAAAGAAGCAATCAGTCGCCTGCCTTCGGCAGAAAAAGACAAGCTGATTTTTCGCCTGCTGAAAAAAGACCTGCATTTGGCAAACCGGCTTCTTTTCGAACTGACAGCCGATGACAGCAAGGAAGACAAACGGAAAGAAGCCAAGAAAAGTATTGAAAGCATGGTATCTCGGTCGAGACATCATATCCAATATTCCACGCCGGGTATTTTGATGATGGAAATGAGGGACGCAAGCGGGATTGTCAACGACCATGTCAGGATAACGAAAGATAAATACGGCGAAGTTTCTCTGCAAATTTTCGTGATGAAAGAGTATCTTCAGATTTATAATGATTGTTTTAAAGATTCTCCGAAAGAAAAAGCACATTCGATGAACATATATCTTGTTGTGAAAGCATTTAAAATCATGATTTTATTGAAAAAAATGCACGAAGACTTGTTGATTGATTTCTCCGATGACCTCAAAAAAATAGGGCATTTGTTCAGCAGTAATCCGGATTTAATGAAAGAGGCAGAATATAACGGATTGAACGTTAACTGGCTGATTAAATGCGAAATACCTGACGATATAGCCACAATAGAAAAAAGCCTCCGGCAACGGGGATATTTGAAAAAATAGAAAAAAACCTGAATCTCAGCAGGTTTTATAAATTATAGGGAATTTTCAAACGGGATATGAACTCCAAGACGTGCTATATTGTTTTGGTTTCATCCCGATCGGTTATTAAAAAACTCTTGAAATAAAGAATTTACACATCCGATTTTTTTGCAAAACAATAAAAAGCATTATATTTGTACTAATGATTGTATGAAAAACACAAATAAATTATGCTTAAATCAGAAGAAATAAAAAAATTGTTTGCACAATTTGAGTCCGCCTCAATCGAAGTTGAAGGCGTTGAATGTTGGAGTGCAAGGGAATTGCAAAAATTGTTAGGTTATGCACTGTGGCAAAACTTTGAAAAAGTGCTTGCAAAAGCCAAAAATGCTTGCGAGAATGTTGGCGAGAAGATAAGTAACCATTTTATTGACGTCAATAAGATGGTCGAGATAGGTTCAGGTGCTGAAAAAGAGATTGATGACATTCTTTTAACGCGCTATGCCTGCTACTTGATTGCACAAAACGGTGACAGTCGGAAAGAACAAATTGCATCTGCACAGAATTATTTTGCCGTACAAACGCGCCGTGCCGAAATTATCGAACAACGTATTTTGGAAACTGAACGAGTAGAGGCTCGGGCAAAACTGCGCGAAACCGAAAAACAACTTTCGGACGTACTCTACGAAAGAGGCGTTGATGACAAAGGTTTTGCAATCATTCGTTCCAAAGGCGATAAAGCGCTTTTCCGTCTTGATACAACTCAACTAAAACGTAAAATGGGAGTCCCTCAAAGTCGTCCCGTTGCAGATTTCCTGCCGACAGTCAGCATTAAAGCAAAAGATTTTGCCGCTGCAATGACCGCCGAAAATGTCCAGATAAAAGACCTGCACGGCGTTCCTGCGATTGAAAAAGAGCATGTTGATAACAATCTTGGAGTGCGCAAAATTATGGTTGAACGCGGTTTAGTTCCCGAAAACCTGCCGCCTGCCGAAGATGTGCAAAAAGTAGAACGCCGACTGAAAGCCGAAAAAAAGAAAATGATAAAAAATGGAAAAAAATACTGAAAATTTTAAGGAATTAGAGGAGCTGACAGGGGATAAATCTACATTGTTTATAACGTTGTATGCCAAAGCCAAGGATTACCACTCCGACCGTTCGATACTGCATGATAAAAAGGCGGCAAAAATCGTTGACAGGATAAACGCCGACCTTTCCTTGTTTCAGGGAAAAGCCGATGTGGCTACAGTTATCCGAGCTAAACACTACGACGACTGGACAAAAGAATTTATCCAAAAACATAAAAATCCGCTGATTGTGCAACTGGGTTGCGGTTTGGACAGCCGATACGAACGTGTCAATCCTCCTTCGTCCGTAATTTGGTTTGACATAGATTTCCCTGATGTAATCAGTTATAGAAAAAGATTTTATTCGGAAAAACCGGGAGAATATCACATGTTGGGAGAATCTATAACCAATTCCCGATGGTTTCGGGAAATTCCTTTTGAACGCCCGGCTTTGATAATTGCAGAAGGCGTTTTTGAATATCTCGACAAAGAACAAGTCTGCCGGCTGCTTCGCCAACTGACAGATTATTTACATAAAGGAGAACTGATTTTCGATGTAATCAGTTCATTTTCTATGAAAATAAGCAGAAAAAAATTGAATAAAAACATGGGAGCGGCTCATAAATGGGCGGTAAACAACCTGAAGGAAGTTGATGCGATGAACCTTGATTTGAAGAGAACTTTCAGCATGTCTCTTTTTCAATCTCACTATTTTAACTGCTTGGGATTTTCTAAAAGATTGATATTCAAAACTATGTCTTTGATCCCTCTCTTTAAAAACATGATAAGGCTGCTAAAATACAAATTTGAAAGATGAGACGGCTTAGCTCAGATTAAATATTTTAAATTTCAAGACCTGCTATATTGCTTTGGCTTCATCCCGATATGTTCTTGAAAGACTCTTGAAAAATGGCTCAGGTTGGTAAAGCCCAATTGATAACCCGCATCCGAAACCGATAACTTTTCCTCTTTCAACAAACGGGCGGCTTCTTTCATCCTGAATTCCTGATAATAACCGAAAATACCGGCGCCGAAAATTTGCTTGAATAAACGTTTTAGTTTAGACGGACTCATGTTGGCACGAACCGCCAATTCTTTAATAATCGGCGGAGTTCCCAAATGTTCAAGCATTTGCTCTTTTATCTTGTAAATGGTTTGTATGTCCTGAACGTTTAAAGGATACAGACGTTTTTCGTCCCGTTTTTCCAACTCCATTAATAGTCTGCAAACCAGTTCTTCCGCCCTTATTCGGAGAAAAAACAACTCAAAGGTTGTACCCACCGATTCCGTTACAATTTCATCTATAATTTTACGGAAAGAAGGATAAATCATTTGTTCGAACAGCAAAGGCTGCGTATTCTGTAACAGGCTTTGCAAAACGGGCGATTTTTCCGACAAGTCGAACAATCCGTTCAAATAATCGGCATCCACCTCAATATTAATGGATGCAGGATTTGTATCAATCGGGATAATGACCTCAGTGTTCACATTGCCGGTCGCAATTAAAACCGAAGGCATCGCCTTTACCAGGTTTTCCGTTGATGCCTTTTCTGTTTTAGGGAAAATGTTTTGAAACTTGAAAAGGATCATTCTCCTTGTCGTATCAACATCCGGATTTTCAACAATTAAGTCTTCATTCAGATCGTAATTGAGGATAAACATTCGGATATATTCATTAAAAATAAATCCGGCACAATAGCCCTTACCGAATTTTTCGGGGATTTCCAATCTTCCGTTTTTTACTTCCGTCCCTAATAAAAGAGCAAGCCTTTTAAAGATATTGGGTATTGTTTGCTGTTTGTCTTTTTCCATCGAGTGAGGGCTATCTGCCAAAACTTATGCTACACGTAATGCCGCACAACACAATCCCGATAAAGAAAATAATTACCGTTAAAATTCTTTGATTGGAAATTTTTCCTGCTCTGAAGAGCAAATAACCCACAACCAAATTGAACAAACCCCACAAAACATTTATCATTGGTGATGACAAACCTTTTCCGGGCGGACTGGCAAACGGCGAAGGAAAAGCTTCACCGCAAATACCTTTTACAAAATGCGGAATAAAATTCGTAAGGATAAATCCTGCAAAGAAACAGGCTACATAGTTATACCATTTTAGTTTCATATTGTTTTGTGTTTTTAAGATATTCGGTTCCGTTTGTTGTTTGTCTTTTTCTCATAAGAAGTCTTTTACGACTATTTTTAGGACAAATGTAGTTATTTTATTCCTAAAATACCCTATAATTTCGCATGATCAAATAAATAATAAGTGAACTTAAAACTGAACGTTATGAATATGTTTGAGAAATTGGTAAAAATAAATTGCTATTCTAAGAATAAAATATTCAAAAAAGCAGCCGCTGATTTGCTGGAAAAACTCTATTGTTGTGAAATTAATTGCACCGAAATAGACAAAAGCGTGCTGTTTGCTCATCACGCACGCGGATGCACGATTGTAGCTTCGAAAATTTGCGAAAACGTTGTAATCTTTCAAAATGTATCTATCGGATCCAACATGAAATTTAACAAAGCCGGCGGTGAATGGGAAAATGTCGGCAATCCGATCATTTCTAAAAACGTAATAATTGCCGATGGAGCAAAAATTTTAGGGCCCGTAATAATCGGTGAAAATTCTGTTGTAGCCGCCGGTGCGATCATTACGAAAAATATGCCCGCCAACAGTATAGCCTATGGCGTGAACCAATTTAAACCTAAAGATGCTAACTACGATTTGGTATATAACTCAAATATGATAGACCCCGAAAAAATTATAGAAGCTAATAATCAATTGATAGCCGGATTTATAAGAAAGCAATCAATCATTTAAATGTCAAAAAAATGAATTTTGATCAATTATTTAAAGAAATTTCTCCCGAAGAAATACCCGACGATGTATTTACATTGACGGGGAAAATTTATCCTGTGATTACGGCGGGCAAGGGGGATCATTATAATTCCATGACAGCCAGCGGAGGCGGTATGGGGCTTCTTTTCAGGAAACCCGCCACTTGGTGCGTTCTTCAATCGACCCGTTATACGCTTGAATTGATTCAAAAAGAGC
>JGI24699J35502_11133615_pt1 | contig 12565 bp, 10 predicted proteins | sample TergutMp193P4_FD_35502 | JGI IMG/M metagenome (IMG submission 35502) | reverse complement strand
CGAGGGCACCGTCGGTTTGGTAGCGGGGAGAGGATTTGAACCTCCGACCTCTGGGTTATGAGCCCAGCGAGCTACCGAGCTGCTCCACCCCGCGTCGGCGAATGTCAAGACTACCGCGCCACCCGCAAAGAATCAAGGGGCAAGCCAGAATCACAAGCAAGGTGTGCCAGCACCGGGCGCCAATTCAAACCAGGTTACGCCGCCCAACCACCCATAAATCCGCGCCTAACCAGCGTCGTTACCAAATCGGAGCCGCACCCCGAGTAGGCTTAGTACCGTGGCCGCTGACCTGCACACCGACATCGTTTCCGCTCCAACTGAACATCCTGCATCAGGCACGCCGCACCGAGTATACGTGTTGGACACCTCGGTTCTATTGAGCGACCCAAAGGCCATGTACCGGTTTGCCGAGCATGAAGTGGTCATCCCCATCGCCGTGCTAACGGAGCTGGAAGCCAAGCGCAAGCACCCAGAGTTGGGCTACTTCGCTCGCAGTGCCTTGCGCACGCTAGATGAATTAAGGCTGGAGCACGGCGGGCTATCCGACACCATCGCGCTTAATGAAGAGGGCGGCACGCTCAGGGTTGAGTTGAATCATAGCGACCAAGAGGCGCTGCCAGCCGGTTTCAGGTTGGGCGACAATGACACCCGCATCTTGGCGGTCGCCGCCAATTTGGCTAAAGAGGGCTACAACGTTTGTGTCGTGTCCAAAGATTTGCCGATGCGCATCAAGGCGGCAGCGGTGGGGTTGGGTGCCGACGAATACCGCTGGGAGCAGGTGCTGGAAACCGGCTGGACGGGCTTGGCGCGGCTCACCTTGACCGATCAGCAAATGAAAGCCCTCTATGACGACGGCGCTATTCCGCTTAGCCAACTCACGGCGGAGCAAGCGAGCGAGTTGGGCAAGCCAGTCATCAACACGGGGCTTATTATGGGGTCAAGCCGGGGTTCGGCGTTGGGGCGGTTGACGACGGATGGCGGCAGCGGCGGCTGGCAGATCAAACTGGTGCGCGGCGACTTGGACGTGTTTGGCGTTCATGGTAGGTCGGCCGAGCAGCGCATTGCGATTGATATTTTACGAGACCCCGAGGTGGGCATCGTGTCGTTGGGCGGGCGAGCGGGCACGGGCAAATCCGCGCTGGCGTTGGCGGCTGGGCTTGATGCGGTCTTAGAGCAGCGCGCCCATCGTAAGGTCATCGTGTTCCGGCCCTTATATGCGGTGGGTGGGCAAGAACTCGGCTACCTGCCCGGGTCGGGGCAAGAGAAGATGGATCCTTGGGCGCAGGCCGTTTTCGATACCTTGGGTTCAGTGGTATCACCCGAGGTAATCGCTGAAGTTGTAGAGCGCGACATGTTAGAGGTACTTCCACTAACGCACATTAGGGGTCGGTCATTGCACGATGCTTTTGTAATTGTGGATGAGGCGCAGTCGCTCGAACGAAACGTGCTGCTCACCGTGTTATCACGCATCGGGCAAAACTCGCGGGTGGTGCTGACGCATGACGTGTCGCAGCGGGATAACTTGAGGGTGGGACGTTACGACGGCGTGGCCGCTGTCATCGAGAAGCTAAAAAACCATCCGCTATTCGCGCACGTCACCTTAGCCAGGTCGGAGCGGTCGCAAATTGCCGCGCTGGTATCGGAGCTGCTGGAAGACCTCGATTTCAACCCGAACACTTAGGCAAAGCCGATGGCCCCAGCGCTGCCATGACCGGGAGCACCGGCGCAGGCAACACTGAGGGTAACGTTGAGGGGCAACACCTAAAATTAGCCACGAATTGGCGTATCTTAAACGCCTATTTAGCGGACACTCGCCCAACACGGTATAATCGCCGTCATGTCTGAAACAGCGCCCACCCCAACCTCTAACGGCATGGAGCACCTCTCGGAGCCAGTGCATAACGTTATCATCCTGTCCCCACAATTCCCGGATTGGGTAACTAAGTTTGTCCTGTCGTTAGCCAGGCACCACAACGTTAATGTGTTCGGCATCGGCGATGACGCTTACGGCGCGCTGCCAGAGGAGCTACGCGAGGCGCTCACCGAGTATTTCTGGGTGGACGACATGGCCGATTACCAAAACATCAAATCGGCCGTGCAGCACTTCCAATATCATTACGGCAAGATTGACCGCTTTGAGTCCTTGAATGAGCACTGGCTGGAACTGGAAGCGCGGATTCGCGAGGAGTTTGACATCCCCGGCCCGCGCCCAGAGTTTATCGAAGATGTGCGCCGCAAGTCCGTCATGAAGGACTACTTCAAGAAGGCTGGCGTTGCCACTATTCAAGGGACATTGGCGCATACGCTGGATGACGCGCTCGCGTTCGTCAAGCAAGTTGGTTACCCCATCATCGTCAAGCCGGATTCGGGGTCGGGTGCGTCCTCAACTTACCGGGCCGAAGACGAGTTGGCATTGCGGACAATTTTCGCTAACCGGCCACTGGGTGCTGCGCCAGTTGTGGTCGAGGAGTTCATTGACGGCATCCTGCTTACCTATGACGGCCTAGTGGATGCCGATGGGCAGATCGTTTTTGACAATTCCACCCGCACCGAGTTATCCATTATGGATGTGGTAAACACCGGCGGTAACGCCAACTATATTGACTTGCCGGATGTGCCAGCTGAGGTGCGCAAGGTGGGTAAAGCGATCGTCGAGGCGTATGACCTGCGCGAACGCTTCTTCCACATTGAGATTTTTGAGCGCCGCAAGGGTGGCGGGCTGGTTGGCCTAGAGATCAACTTGCGGCCACCGGGTGGCTGGATGACCGACGCCATGAACGTCTCGCATTCGGATGACGTTTATGCCATCTGGGCGTCCCTATTGACCGGCGAGGAGCCGCCACTGCCTGGGCCGGATCGCTACTATTCGGTTTATGCTAGCCGCAAGAATTTCAACAAATACGCCCATACCCATAATGAGGTAATGGACTATTTGGGCGAGAACTTGGTTATCTTCAAGCATATCGAAAAGATTTTGCAGGCTGCCATGGGTGATACCGCCTATTTGGCCCGCGCTAAGTCTTATGACGAGGCGATGGATATGATTGACTACGTTCAGAAGCGAGCCTAACTCGTGTCGCATACTAAGGCGTTCTACAGCCGTAATTTACGGCGGTATATGAAGTATCGAGTTTATGGTGAGAGCGGAAAACCTGTTGTGGCGTTCCCTACCTCCGAAGCCCACTATTCCCAGTGGGAAGATTTCGGGATGGTGGATGCGATATCATCGTATATTGACGATGGCCTAATCCAGCTGTGGACCGTAGATTCGATTGACGAGCAAACCTTTTTCCGGCCACGCAAGAATTGGCGAGCCGCAATGAAACGGCACGAGCAGTGGTTCGGCTATTTGCACGAAGAGTTTTTGCCGATGGTTAAGCACGTCAATCACCGCGCAAACCGATGGGCGGGCTGGCAGCCGGAAACTGGCGGTAGTGGGTTAATGCTCACTGGCTGTTCTATGGGCGCTTATCATGCAGCCAATTACTTCTTCCGCAACCCTTATAGTGTGGATTCGGTAATTGCGCTAAGTGGTGTTTATAACCCGGATTCCTTTACCGAAGGGTTTATGACCCCACCGCTGCGAGCTAATTCGCCGCTGGATTACTTGCAAGACCCAATTCCGCCAGCTCGGCGCCGGGCTTATGAGGCCGCGCGCTTGGTCTTTTGTGCCGGTCAGGGCGCTGGTGAAGAGGAGATGTTCGAAGATACCGAAGCGCTAGACGAGGTATTGGAAGAGCAGGGCATCCACGCCTGGGTTGATATCTGGGGTGAAGAAGCTGAACACGACTGGGTGTGGTGGAACCAGCAGTTAGTGTATTATTTAGATCATGTCTTAACTGACGCCGAAGATGGATCCCTGGAAAGGCCGTAACACAAAATGCATATCGAATACCACAAGGATTATAGCGGTTACCTGGGCCGTGACATGGAGTATAAGGTTTACGGCCATGCCGGTAAGGCACTAATCGCATTCCCCACGATGCACGGTAACTTCTGGCAGTGGGAAGATTTAGGGATGATAAATGCGCTATCGGGTCTGATTGACGATGGGCGTATTCAGGTGTTTACCGTGGATGGCATTGACGGGGAAACCGTTAAGTCCGGGAATTGGGATAAACTGGCATCCATCCATCGCTATGACCAGTACATGAACTATATGCAAAAAGAGTTACTGCCTCGGGTGTTGGATACCAGTAATCGGGTTAATAACGAGCACGATGCCAAGGCGTGGACTACTGGCGCCTCAATGGGTGCCATGCATGCGGCCAACTTCTTCTTCCATAATCCATGGCAGGTTGATGGCATTATCGCAATGAGTGGCGCTTATGCGATGCGACATTTCTTTGGTGATTATTTGCCGGATGATATTTACCGCTGGTCGCCGCTGGATTATCTGCATGGATCCTTCATTGACAACCGCTGGCAAGAACTGCAAAAGGCGCGCATTGTGTTTGTGTGCGGCCAGGGCGCTTATGAGGAGCCGGGCATTACTGACACCAAACTTATTGGCGAGGTGCTGGCCGAGCGCGACATCCCGGCCTGGATTGACCTGTGGGGCTACGACGTAGAACACGACTGGCCGCAGTGGCAAAAGCAGCTTCCTTATGTTTTAGAGAAGATTCTTTAGAATCTTCCAAACATAAGGAAGCTGCCGATTCTTATTTAGGCCAATCGCCCCTGCGGGGCGATGGCTGGTCGCTCCGCTCCGCGCGGTCGCTGCCACGCGCCTCGCGCAGTCTTTGACTACGCGCGGTCGCGTTGCGCCGCGTTGCCGTTGCATGTCTAAGTGCATTAGTTTCACATCGCGCCAGGATGGCGATTGCGCGCCACGGCGCGGTGCGTAGCTTTCCATTATGTCTAACCGCTGAACCAATGGGCGTACGCTTTTCTGTGGCTTGGATCACAATCCCGTAACCAAGCAATACGTTCAGCCGGAAAGGCACACACCCATGAGTATCAGCACTCGCGGGGCGGTCGTAGCAGATCTCCCCTCAAAGACGACAGACGCTCTAGCGTTCGAATCTGAGTTAATCACCCAAGAAATCGAAATAATCGCGCAGGCCGAAACCGCATTCGCGGCGACGCCCTCGCAGGCCACTTTCACTGCCAAAAACATCATCAAGTCGCTAGCAGTCTCGCTGGTTGGACTGTTCCTATTCCTCTTCCCCATCCCGCAAGGCGACGGCACGTTCAACATCCCGCTGGGCGTGGCGATTAGCTGGCTCGAAGGCCTCGACAACTTCAATATCGCCACCTGGGCGCTGGTCGCCATCACCACGGCATCGGCTGCCGGTTCCGTCGTCGCTCTCATCCGCAAGCCGCGTAACGCCGCAGGTGTTGCCGCCCGCGCTTTCAAGACCCACCCCATCTTTGTGGCGTCCCGCGTGCTGGGCGCGCTATTCGCCTGGGGCATTATGCTGGGCGTCGGCCCGGAGTTCATTATCGCCGATTGGACGGGTGGCGTGATGATGGGTATTGCTACCCACTTAGTCGCGGTGTTCCTCTTTCTCGGTTTTGCTATTCCGATTTTGACGGACTTTGGCATTATGGAGTTTTTCGGCGCGCTGCTCAGCAAGGTCGTGCGCAAGCTATTTACGCTGCCAGGCCGGGCTTCGGTGGACTTAATGGCCAGCTGGTTTGGCTCGTCGCTGGCATCGGTGCTGCTCACTAGGGGTCAGCATGAAAAGCGCAATTACACTGGCCGCGAGGCGGTAGTAATCTGCACTAACTTTGCGTTTGTCTCGCTACCGTTTAGCTTTGTTATCGCTAATACCATTGGGATTGAGGCGCACTTCTTGCCGTGGTATCTGATTATCTGTGCCGTGTGCATTGTGTTGGCAATTATCACGCCGCGCTTATGGCCACTGCGTAATATGGACAACTCGTACCTAGGCGGGGCTGCCGCTAAGGACGCCGACGAGGTAGTGCCTGCCGGGGCTAACCCCGTCAAGTGGGGTTTGCGTCTGGCTGCCGACCGTGCCTCGCGGGCCAGCGTGCGCGGCGTCGTCACGTCCGGCTTGAAGATGTATGTGGATATTTATGCTGACCTTATCCCGCTAATTCTGGCGTGGGGTACCATTTCGCTGGCCATCTTTGAGTTCACGCCTATCTTCCAGTGGATTTCCACCCCGATGGGCTGGTACTTGGGGCTGTTCGGCATCGCGAACCCGATGAATTACGCCCCGGCTACCTTAATTGGGTTCTTGGATATGTTCTTGCCCGCGTTGCTGCTCAGCGATGCCGCGTTGAATACGCAGTTGGTATTGGGCGCCCTGGCCATTGTGCAGGTCATCTACATGACCGAAACCGGCGTTTCCATCTTGAAGTCCAAGATGCCGATTAACTTTGGCAAGCTGTTCGCCATCTTTATGATTCGCACGCTCATCGCCATCCCGCTCATCGCCGGCTTGGTCTGGCTGGTGTTCTAGCGCCTAGAACGGTCAGCTAGCGCCTAAGGCGGTTCTGTTACCGCCCTAGGCGCTAGCGACTTTTTTTATGGAACATCTCTTTACGGCAGCAATGTAGTTGATATGTAGTCGGGGTCGAGGTCCGGTTTGGTTCTACCTATACTTGCAACACAAACGGCAGCGGCAAGCAGGATTCCATGGCTGGCCCGCTCAATTCGGCACTGCAAGAAAGTGGAAGTCAAATTAGGCGATTAAGTATACCGCGGAGCATACTATAAAATTTTAGTGCCCAGCGATAGTGAATCTGGTGCCGTGATTTCTCACCGCTGCTCCGCTTGCCCGCCCACTCTGCTTCGGACATTTTCGTTAATGTCTTGACCCGTTTAGCCAACCAGGGGGCAGAGCGCGATACTGAAGCGTCATCTATGCCATAATCTGGGAAAGTACGAGACACGATATCTTGATATATGGTCGTATACGTTTCATAGGTAGCCGCCTGTTCCAGCTGCCATAGCGCGGTGCTAGCAAGTTGCGCCGCAAATGTCTCTTGAAATAACTCGAATAAGCCTCTAGCTTGCAAGTTAGCTTTAAGCTTACTGAAAGCCTCAGTCCACTCTAGTGGGTATTGTACGCGTTTTGCGCTAATACTGGTAGATGTGTTTTGCCGATACCGGATGAGTTGTTCGCTAAGTACTGTGATGCGCTTTGCATAAGCCAGTGCGGTAAAGGTAAAAGCCAAGTCATTGGTGCTGAATAGCGATTGGAACCTCAATAACGGGTTATCCCTAATGAAATCTGCGCGGAAGAGTTTGCTCCAAGCTGCCGGGGTGGAAATCTGAAACAGGCGGAGGGCGGCTTCACTGGGGGCGAAAGTTGGTTTACCTGCAACTGCGGCAAGGGGAGTATTTATTGCCAGTTGCTCCCCAGTCTCTGAGTCGAACTTGATAAAACCAAAGATAACCACGTCGGCATCTACCTTAACACCCGCATCCACTACCAGAGCCAGAAACTGCGGTTCGACAACATCGTCGGCATCAAGAAAATTAATCCAACGCGAAGCAGGATTGCTCGCTTCTAAGCCATGATTACGAGCGTCCCCAGCGCTGCCCGTAGCTGGGCCACTTATGACACGAAAGCGCCGATCAGTCTCGCAAAGTTGGTTCGCTATTTCGCGGGTTTGGTCAGTGGATCCGTCATCTACGATGACAACTTCGAAATCGCGAAATGTCTGTGCTTGAATGGAGGAAAGGGTTTCGGAAAGAGTATTGGCGGCATTGTGGGCGGCAACTATGATCGAGACTGCTGGATACACATTACCTAGTCTATGGTACTTAGATGTAAAGTGTTCTGCTAGTACTAAGGCGAACCGTCCGGGCGCACGGCGTATCGCTGCTTCAGCTCACGCGTCCGATGCTATCATGGGGGCGTGGAACGGATACCTGGGCAACTGCCGGACGTCTCCGTTGTGGTGCCAGTGTACAATGCGCAAGACTACATCTACAACACACTGCTATCTGTTATCCAGCAAACTGGTGTTTCGCTAGAGATAATCTGCGTGAATGATGGCTCTACTGATTCATCGGGAGCTATCCTGCAACAATTCGAACAGGACGATGCGCGAATTGTATTAATCCAACAGGAAAATCAAGGTCTGTCGGTATCCCGCAATGTTGGACTTCGTGCCGCTTCAGGTCGCTATGTAGTGTTTTTGGATGCGGATGATTTGTGGCCAAAGGATAATCTAGCTGCACTTGTCAAATTCGCTGACGCACATCACGTACAACTTTTGATGTTTGACACAGATGCCTTTATCGAAGGAACGTCCACAACCGACAAGGAGCTGTTACTTGCCTACTACCAACCCCGTAGTGAGATCCGCGAACCACTAATTGGAACCGCAGTATTAGCAAAACAGCTCGCGCTTGGTCAGTACCGGCAATCCGCGTGCTTGTATCTAATCAATCGCGATTGGTTAGTGCATACTGGCCTACAATTTACTCCCGGGTTCAACCACGAAGATAATGCCTTTACATTCGGCTTGTTACTGCAGGCTGATCGGGTAGCGTTGCTTCCACTTAAGTTTTATAGTAGACGAATCCGTGATGGCTCGATAACTACCGCGCAGTCTGATGTTAAGTCGGTTCTGGGTTATTTTGTCGCTTATTTAGATATGCACGAATTATTTAAGATGCTCCCCATCACGAATAAGCAATATGAGCAAATTAAGAAGTATCTTGATTACTATCTGCGATCATTAAAACAGAAATACTATCACTTGGAACCTAGTGGGAGAGACGAGGTAATCCAGCAGATTGCGATACGGCCCGGAGGTGCGACCTTACTACGAAAAATACTGGAATCTGACCATTCTAATCACAGTTTATCTAGCCTCGCATATGAGTTAAGACACTTCATATTCCGGTTGGTAAACAGAACTCCATTTCTTGCTCCTTTGTTGGAAGTGTATCACCGTGTCAGAGCTTTCAAAATTACTCGCTAAATTAGGCTATTGCATGGATACTCTTAACTGCTTGTCATCCAAAAGGACCAGATGGTGACGAATATATCAGAACATACTATACAGCCGAGACTAACCTCAATAGAGGCGCTGGCAGTTGCAAAACGCGCAGGCTTGAGAGAGATGGGCGTCCGTCCGCCATTACTCAGATACCTTAAGGAAACTTGGGCAAGGCGCTCATTCGTTTGGAACCTGTCTGCGTCGCGCGCATATACCAGGAACCAAGGTTCATATTTGGGCCAAGCGTGGAATATCCTAAGCCCGACTCTGGAGGCTTTGGTATTCATCATCATATTCGGGTTTGTTTTCGGTGCCAGGCAAGGGATTGAAAATATTGCCGCATATATTATTATCGGCACCTTGAGTTATTCTTTCTTTACTAGAACTGTAACCGCAGGCAGCGCCGCGATATCCGGAAATATTGACCTGATCAGGTCACACCAATTCCCGCGCAGCATTGTACCGGCAGCGACTTCCCTAACTGAGGTAGTGCTCTTCGCGCCCGCAGTACTTGTTATGGTCATCCTTTCAATTCTCTCCGGGTTCCTACCCGGCGAAGGCCTCGGCCCGGTGTTTCCGAGGCTTACCTGGCTGCTCATACCAGGAGCGGTTGCGCTGTTAGCGTTATTCTCCATGGGCGTAGCATTTATCCTTGCAAGGTTAGGCGCTCGCACGCCCGACATCGCAAACGTATTGCCATTTTTCTTGTCGTTGGGCAGGTTCGGTTCCGGTGTGATGTTTCCACTTTCCACAATGATTGGCCCCTCCCATCAAGGCACATGGTGGGCTCGTGTTATTGAAAATCAGCCAATTGCCGTGTATTTGAACTTAATTCGGGCTTGTTTCGGAAACGAACCCAGTGCGCGTTTGACAAGATCTTTGTGGGTGCAGGCGATAATTTGGGCCGTGGCTACCTTTGTGCTGGGGTTCTTGTTCTTCTGGCGAAGTGAAGAAGTTTATGGCCGTGACTGATGTAGATTTTGAAGTGTCGGCCGACGACTTGCCAGCACGCGCCACCGTCCGTCCGCTAGGCATGGAATCAGTAGTAGTTGACGACGTATATGTGACCTATCGAGTTATTGGCGGAAAGCACGGTGGTACGGCAGACTTGAAACCGTCGTTATTACGCAGAGCACTCAACGCCGGTCGGCCCTCGGGGACGATCACTCATGTCGAAGCGGTGCGTGGCGTATCGTTCGTTGCGAGAAAAGGAGAGTCTATTGCAATCGTTGGCACGAATGGCTCTGGCAAGTCAACTTTATTGCGGACAGTTGCTGGTCTAATTCCGCCAACTAAAGGCCGCGTATTTGTTGCAAGCGAGCCAACGTTACTGGGGGTTAATGCCGCATTGATGCCGAAGCTTTCCGGTGAACGAAACATAATGGTTGGGGGGCTAGCAATGGGCCTATCTGCTAGTGAAGTGACCGCGCGCACACCAGAAGTCGCTCAATTCGCTGAGCTGGGGGAGTTTCTCTATATGCCAATGAACGCGTATTCATCTGGCATGCAGTCTCGGCTTCGATTTGCTATTTCAACTATTGTTACCCCGGATATCTTGATGATTGATGAGGCATTGACGACGGGGGATGCTTCGTTTCGGAAAAAGTCTACGGCTCGAATTGAGCAAGTTCGGGATAATGCCGGCACAGTATTTTTCGTTTCCCACTCATTGGATGCGGTAAGGGCAATGTGTACTAGGGCGCTCTGGTTGGATAAGGGTAAGCTCATTATGGACGACGATGTTGATATGGTCGCTGATGCGTACGATGCCTTCGTTAAGACAAGAACCAACGCCAGCGCTGGTGCCCAGCTGTAGGGAGTAGAGATGAAAAGGCGCACTTAGAATGATGTCCGAACCAGAGTGGCAAGAAGAATCGTTAGTGCAGGCGGTGGATAGGCTGGCGGCGCTTTTAGTCGCGGGCGAAGAACCCACAGAAATGTCCGGCGTCCTGCAATCATTGTCTGAGAGATTTCCGCCCGATTGCCTATACCCCATGCTCCAAGAGAGATTCGGTACCAATAGGTTTGATTTGTATCCGTTGCTCGGAGTCGGACAAGCACCCAAAGTTATCGGGAATGACATCCGGACAATAGCAATATATCTTGATGACCCTGGAGTTGGCGGAATCCAACGTGTTGCTTGCCTGGAAGCAAAATTGTTGACGAACGCTGGATTTAAGGTTGTATTAATTGTACCTTTTGGAGCTGACGATTTACTATTCGATCTCCCACCGCAAGTTACGGTAGTTACGCTTGGTATCCGCCACCGGCCGGCAGCAGAACAACTCGGCGTGCTAATCCGAGAGCTAACTGAGATAGTTACCAGCCACTCAGTTGATTTGGTCATATCGCATGCAAATTATCGGCCACTTGTGTTCTATGTCAATCTGGCACTCGGTGCACTTGCAATACCTTCCCTATTGACCGTGCACTCATTTTCTTTACGAAGTGTCTTTGCGCTGACCGACCTATTATATTCGTTACGCACGGCTGGCAATGCGATGAGTGGGTTAACGGTATTGAGCCGGGTTGACCAAAAATTCTGGCAGCTAAGTGGTGTGCCCAATACGTTCTATCTGCCAAATCCAATAGATTTCACTGCATCCGATGAGTTTTTGGCAAGGCATATTGAAGCAGCTCAGCCAAAAGTGGATGTTGTTTGGATGGGTAGGTTTCAGGAAGATACAAAACGGGTATCAGAGATGGTTGATATTTTTGCCCTTGTAGTGCAGCAGCATCCTGACGCGCAACTTCGTATCGTAACACCAAGCAAACCGTCCGATAGAGTATATGAAGACGTGTTAGCTAAAATTGAGTCCCGAGGGTTAGCGGCAAATGTTCAAATCGAGCCATCACCCGCTAACGTCTATGAATGTTTCTCTTCAAGTCGAGTGGTGGTAAATACTTCGAGAATTGAAGGGTTTGGCTATACCATTGCCGAACCCTTGCAGGTAAAAGTGCCAGTCGTAATGTACGACCTTCCTTATCTGGAATTACCCAAAGACAATCCCGGCGTGATTTCAGTACCTTGGGGGGATAGGGAGGCAGCTGCGAGCGCGATTGTATCTTTACTCGAAAATCCCGATGAAGCCAGGCAGCGAGGCCAAGCGGGTTACGACCATCTTGCGGCGCAGTTTAGTGACCAAAGGTGGCTGAGGTACTTTACTGAAATCATTTCAAATATAACCCAAAATAATCGCATCGAAGCACCAAATGCTAACATACAAGATGACGATTTTGGCGAAATACTCGTGTCACAATTAGCTTTACTGCTCGAAGACGGGCTCAAGCGACAAGCTGCCGAAAAGCAGAAATACCAGGATACCATAAAGGAGCTAAATCGGCAGCTTAAAGCCAGCACCCGTGAATTAAGTAGTTATAAAAAGTCGCGAGCATACCGCTTAGCCAGCGCGTATGGCTCACTGGTCGGGCAACTGAAGGTACGAAATCCGAACGCAGCATAAGTGAAAGATCCAGAGGGACAGCCAGAGCCGGTACTCTCTACGCAGCGGGCGAGTATGATAGCTTTGGGGCAGCCAAGAGGTGTTGTTAGCGTCTTGGGCGCACAGATAGCAGTTGTAGGAGTCAATAAATTGAAAAAACGCGGCAATAGGGTGGCAATCGCCACCCGAATCTA
>JGI24699J35502_11133616_pt1 | contig 12577 bp, 10 predicted proteins | sample TergutMp193P4_FD_35502 | JGI IMG/M metagenome (IMG submission 35502) | reverse complement strand
ACATGACAAAGCCATGTACCTTTAAAACCTGTGTGCCCTGTTATAAAAACTTTTTTATTCTTATAAAAATCAAGCATTATTTTAACCAGAGCGCCCAGGGAGCATTGCCTTTCTGCCACATATCAGTTAAATCGTTTTTATCTTTTAGGGTATCCATAGCCCGCCAAAAGCCTGTGTGCTTATATGAGTGGAGTTGTCCCATTTCCGCCAAACGTTCAAGAGGTTTCCTTTCCAGCACTGTCGCGTCTCCATCGGTTAAATAATCAAATACTTTCGGTTCCATTACAAAAAATCCGCCGTTAATCCACGCGCCGTCATCTGGTTTTTCTTTAAACGATTTCACAGTACCATCACTTGTTATCTCAATAGAGCCAAAACGTCCTGTTGGTTGAATAGATGTCAATGTTACCAGTTTTCCCGCTGTGTCGTGGCGTTTAACAAGTTCAGGGATATTGATGTCGCTTACCCCATCGCCATAAGTCAGCATAAATCGTTCTTTGTTTAAAAATTCTTTCGCTCTTAAAAGCCTGCCGCCAGTCATGGTATCAGCGCCTGTATAAAGCATTGTTACTTTCCACGGTTCTGTCCGGTGGTTGTGTATTTCCACCGAATTTTGCGCCATATCTACCGTAATATCCGAATAACGAAAATAATAATTGATAAAATATTCTTTAATTATATGGGATTTATAGCCGGTAAGGATTATAAAATCATTATATCCCCAATAAGAATATATTTTCATTATATGCCAGAGTATAGGCCGTCCGCCTATTTCCACCATGGGCTTTGGTATCAAGTTTGTTTCTTCGGAAAGGCGAGTGCCAAGACCGCCTGCAAGGATTACTACTTTCATTTATTAATGCGTCTCCATTCACGTTTGTCACCAATGAAAAAGAAGCCGTAATGATAACCTTCAAACTCCGCATAATCTGTTCCATCATCAAATATTTTAATCGGGCATATGTCATGTAAATAATCAAGTGTTACAGATCCGGTTTTGTTATCAATTGCGACTAAAAATGAATAATCAGACGGCGCGATAAACGAACCTTTAATAATGTAATCAACAACAATTTCTCCAGTGTCATTATCACATATATCCTTTAGAAATTTATAATCACTGAAGACTCTGGTTTCATCCCTTGACAATAAGGCCAATGAAATTTTCAAAATGGGATCAAGTTTTTCCATGACTATACCTATTCTAAAATGTATATCTTCAGAAAAAGCAAAGAGAGATTTTTCCACACCATTATTGTCACAAGTAAATACCGAACTTATATAAATAGGGATTTCATTTTTTATCCGTGTGATCTTAGAATCCGATTTCTTCCTCGCTTGATAAGTGTCAATAACATCCTGTGTTTTCCCACTAGTAATAATTTCACCTTTATTAAGCAGGATCGATGTATTACATAATCTTTTTACCATCCCCATGTTATGACTGACAAAAAGCACTGTCCGCCCTTCTCCGGTACTCAAATCTCCCATTTTTCCCAATGCCTTTTCTTGAAACTCAGCGTCTCCTACCGCGAGAACTTCATCGGCAATCAAAATATCCGTGTCAAGGTGAGCCGCAACCGCAAAACCAAGACGTACCAACATGCCGCTTGAATACCGTTTAACAGGCGTATCAATATGCTTTTCAATACCCGCAAAATCAATAATCTCGTTCAGCTTGCCGGATATTTCACGTTTGTTCATACCGAGAATAGAACCGTTAAGGAAAATATTCTCCCTGCCGGTTAGTTCTGTATGAAATCCGGTACCAACTTCAAGAAGAGAGCCGACTCTTCCGCGAATCGTTATATTTCCTCTGCTGGGAGATGTAATCCGCGAAAGTATTTTTAGAAGAGTTGATTTTCCCGCTCCATTTTTACCGATTATCCCGACCCTGTCTCCTTCCTTTACCTCAAACGAAACATCATCCAGAGCAAGAAAACTGTCCCTTTCCGCTTCCCGTCCATGATGTGATGAAATTAACGAATTGGGATCTTCCTTCCCGCGAACTTTTGCCCACCATGATTGCATATCGCGGTAGAGGGTGCCGTGGCTTATAACACCAAGTTTGTATTCCTTATATAGACGTTCAACTTTTATCGCTGTCTCACTCATATTGTATCCACGAAGGTTTTTTCAGTCCTGTTAAAAATAATTAATCCGCTGACAACGATTATTAACGCAAACAACACACTCAAGCCTGTATGAAAAAGATTAAATGTTCCCGCTCCCAGCCATGCCGTTCTGAAAAACTCAACCGCGGGAGCTACAGGGTTAAAGATCATTAATATCTTGTATTTTTCAGGAACAAGCGACAGAGGGTATACTATCGGAGTCGCGTACATCCAAAGCTGAACTATAAAGGGAAGCGCAAGTTTTAAATCCCAATATTTAGCTGTAAGAGAGGATACCCACGAACCAAATCCCAGACTTAACAGCGCAAGATAAATAACTACCAAGGGCGAAAAAACTATCAGCCAACTTGGAGAAAGATGAGCGCCGTTTATAAAGAAATAAATGTAAAAAACCAGAAAAAGTGTAAACTGGATTGAGTATTTAATCATGTTTGTAATGGCGTCCGCTATCGGAACGGCAAGGCGCGGAAAATAAATTTTTCCAAAGAGGTTTTTGTTTTCCGCGAAAGTATTGCCCGTTTTAGAAAAACATTCTGAAAAATAGTTCCAGTTTATTACTCCTGCCATGTAAAACAACATCTGCGGGGTTTCATCGGTTGATATGTTCGCAAGCCTGCCGAAGATGAGCATAAACATCGCCGATGTAAAAAGCGGCTGTATAATAAACCAAAGCGGCCCTAAGATAGTCTGTTTATAAAACGTTGTGAAATCCCGCTTTACAAACATCCGTATCAAGTCGCGGTATTTCCACAGGGTTCCAAGATTGAGAGCAAACAAGTTGTTTTGCGGTTTTATTATGGTTATGGGTTTATCATTCATAATTTAGTCAAAAAAACACAAAAACAAACATTTAAAATTAGCTCTTTTTTCATTTTACCTCTTGACAACTTTTAGGCACTTTGCTATTTTATAAACAGTGGGCTAGCCACTGAAACTATTACTCGTCTTATAAGGCTGGTACTTGATTGATGTTCTTTATAATCGCCGTTCGCTAGACTCGATATTCTCTAAACTCGACTGACTCGAAAGTACTCATAGGTTTGACGCAAACCTGGGAAAATAGCGCGCCGAAAGGCCTGCCGTTGGCAGTTGCCGCTGTTTACAGGTCAAAAATCCGCGCGTATTGTCCGGAAAATACGCGGGATGTCAAACAAAAAGAAAGGAGAATGTCATGCATTCATCGAATCCTATTCAGGAACTCTACTATAAAGTCCGCGTGCTTTTGCACCCAAATTACCTGCCCGGTACCGAAGGTACTTTTCAGGCAAAGACGGTCAACGAAGCTTCGCTCTCTATTGAACAAGTCTGCGCTTTTCTGCTTAACAGAGGCGGCTTCACCGGATCATACGAAGATCTGGTGGAGTGTGTACGGCTTTATTTTGAAGAAGTCGCACATCTACTCTGTAACGGCATGGCTGTCAACACCGGGTACTTCACGATTCATCCTAACATCGGCGGTACTTTCGACAACGTGCGGGAATCGCATGATCCCGAAAAGCATCCAATATCGTTCAGGTTCAGAACACTGTCAAAACTGCGCCGTCTAATCGACCAGATAACCGTTTCGGTTGAAGGCGTTGCCGACGTATCGGGCTGGATTGACAGCTTCGAAGATGCCGACGAAGACCAAAGCAACAGCATCTATATGCCTGGCAACATGTTTGTCATCCAGGGAAGCAAAATCAAGCTGGCCGGCGACGATCCGCAGGTGGGGGTTTACTTTGTCCCCGTTGACAATCCCGCCCAGGCGGTCAAGGTTTCACGGATAGCAGAAAATATCGCCGCGAAGATAATCGGCGTCTGTCCGCAGACCGGAGCCACGCAGAACAGAATCGAAATCCGCACACAGTATTCCGGCGGAACCATTTTACTTAAAGAGCCTCGTGTCATAACGAGTGACTTCATCCTGGAAGAAGTCTAATCCAGGCCGGGCCAGTCTGGGATTCTATTCCAGGCTGGTCTGGAATGCTATTATTGACTGTAATAGAACCTTATTACAGCCTATACCAGGATCTTATTATAGGTTAGTCTAGGATTCTATTATAGGTTGCTAGTATGGCATCCTTGTTTTTTCACACTCCGCCCCTTTTAACAATCGTAACCAGTGTTTTAAAAAAGATAGACACATCCAAAAACAACGACATATTCTTGATGTAGTACAAATCGTACTGGAGCTTCTTGTAAGAATCTTCACGCGACGGTGAATGGTACTCTCCGGAAACCTGATCCCAGCCGGAAAGCCCCGGTTTTACCAGAAGGCGCTGGCGGTAAAATGGAACCTCTTGCTCAAGTTTTTGTATCATTACGGGACGCTCGGGACGGGGGCCGATAAAACTCATGTCCGCTTTAATAATATTCAGAAACTGGGGGATTTCGTCTATCCTTGTTCTTCGTAAAATTTTTCCCACTCTTGTAACGCGCGTGTCATTGTTCTCTGTCGGTTCATGCGCGTTATCCGCTATTCTCATCGTGCGGAATTTGATGATTGTAAACGGCTTTCCCAAATAGCCTGTACGCTCCTGCTTGAAGAAAGCAGGGCCAGGACTTTCAATTTTTATCAAAAGTATAATGAGGGGCCAAAAAGTCAGGGTTATTATAAAAAACACAAAAGCCATTATCACATCAATGGTTTGTTTAAACAGACTGTATACTTTTTTCGATTGAAGATTGAAATCCCTTAAAAGTCCTAACTCATTGATTGTATCAATGGGGACACGGCGCATAAATAATTCGTAAAAATCGGGAATGCTGATAAAATCAAGACGATGATCTATAAGTTCAAACAACACATCCTGCACCGATCGTGACAACTTCACTTCATTATTAAAAACGATTATTTGCACATTGTTCTTTTTGATCTCGTCAATTAAAACCAATGCATCTTTTATTACGGTAACATTAATATTCTTTTCATAGGGATAATTTTCATCATATAAAAACATCATTCTGTAATTTAAATGGGAAATACCTCGTGCATTGTGTATTAATTCAATAACAGTATCATTAATACCAATAAAGGCAACATTTATTTTCGCGGTGTACCTTAAAGCGATTCTATTAAGACTCAACCGCCACAGGGCAGTCAAAATGGTAACAACCAATCCGTATATTATCAGAATAGTTCTAGGCCCCCTGCGGAATTCAATATTGAGATAGAAATAAGCGAAACTCAGTAGTGTACAGATAACGGTTATCATCGAAAGAGATGAGAGCATCCTATACCCCATACGGGGAATCTCCAATGAATAGAACCCCGCAATATAAAAACAAACAACCCAGACTGCAACAATAGGTATAAAATGTGGAATTAGTCGTGAAAATCTGACAGCCGAGGGAAGTCCTAAATCACGAATCCATAGGCTTAAATAAACTGCAAGAAACAACAAGGCAATATCTATAATGGCAATAAAGAACTGGTATTTTCTTATATGTCTATATTTATAGAAAAAAGTTTTTACGAAGTTAGGCGATATACGGATGAAAAATCGCAGAATAGTATTTCGCAAATATTCATATTTATTAAAAAATCCGATAGTATGTTGATATTTATAAGCTTTCATTTCGCTTTTAAATAAGCTAAGACCTCTACGCTTCATTAATCCTCTGCCTGCACGCTGTTTAAGGAGGACATCGGGAAGATTAGCAAGTTTATATCCCTTTATCAGCAGTAAAGACCAAAGCGCATAATCTTCAGCTGCTCTAAAATTCTGATATCCGCCAACAGACAATACAGCTGATTTACGAAGTATAGCCACAGGTTGACTCAATGGACATCTATATTTGGCAAATTTTCTTATTTCTTCCGGTTTCAGCGGTAATACTCGGACGCCAATATATTTTGAAAGAGTTTCATTCCATTCTTCGAGTACCGCGCTGGAAACGGCAATGTCAGGATTGTTTTCCATAAACGCAACTTGCTTTTCAAATCGGTTTGGTAAAGATACATCATCCGAATCCATTCTTGCCACTAATTCATAACGGCATTGCGGTAATCCACTATTCATAGCAGCGGCTACTCCAACATTCTCCGGTAATTCAACAATTGTCAAAAGATCAGATAATTTCTCTTTCCACTTACTAATACAATCATCCAGTTGTATTGTAAGAGAGCCGTCTTTTACCAAGACTATCTGTCCCGGTTTCAAAGTCTGCTGATCCCAGATACTGCATAATGCCTCATCTAAATAGCGGGGATTTTCTTTCGAATAAACTGACATAAGAACGGAAAAACTCATACGGTTGATTTATCTTCTTTATGTTTATTAGAATGTTTTATTTCTTTAGTCTGAAATATTCCATCTCTAACTTTTTACATTCAATCTTAATGTTATACCCATTCTGCGTGATTATTTTACTCATATTCATTCGTTTATGAAACATTGAAAATTCAAGTACCTTCTTCGCCCACTCTTCAGCACCGATCTCCAAATCAAGCCAGTGAACGAGATTAGTTACCTGCATTGCCTTTGGTATGTTTGTAGAGGCTATTACCGGAAGTCCAGCGCATTGTGCTTCTATACCAACAATACCAAATCCTTCAAATAATGAAGGAAATACAAATACATCCATTACTGAATATAGTTCATGTACCTTTTTTGTTACGCCATAAAAAAAAACATTATTTAAGATGCCCAAAGCGGCAACATATTTTTTTATTTCTTCCTGTAATGTTCCTTCGCCAATCAATAATAAATACGCATTTATATTTTCTTGAACTATTATTCTAAATAAATTAATTAAAAAAAAATGATTTTTTCCCTTATCAAGTCGCGCTACATAGCCAATAACAAAAGCATTTTTGGATAAACGCAAATCATTTCTTATATCGTTTCTAGCTGTATTATTAAATATAAACTTTTCAGGCTCTATTGCATTATTGAATATTTCATATTTGTATCTTTTACCAAATAAGAAATGAGCTGCTTCTATTGAACACGCAAAAAAATCAGTAGCGAAAAGAGACCAAAAGTTTCTAAATAAATAAACTAACAGCCTTTTGTATTTTGAAGAAATATAATTGCTATGGCTATGTATAATTCTTGTTTTAATTCCTTTTTTTTTTGCTAAAGAGAGTGAAATTACACTTAGTAAAAATTCATGGCAATGTATAATATCATACGCTCCATTTTCTATTACATTTTTTACATTAATTATATATTCTAACAAATGTCCCTTATATTTTGAAACAAAAAAAATATTTCCTCCAAGTTTATATATTTCTTCCGAGTAATCACTTTCCGATAATGAAGTAGATAAAAAATCAAATTGTATTTCACCACGATTGATGTTACGATAGTAATTCATCAAAAAAGAAGCGACACCACTACTATTAGTCATTGTTGCTACATGCAATACTTTCATTTATTAAATAGCCAAATAATATATTTTACTTGTCCGATAATTTAATCGGAGTATAAATTATTTTTTATTCTTTCTCATTGCATTGTATATTACTTGCAGGCATTTCTCAATTAACTGAATACATTTCCAATTGTAAATACGTTTTAAAATTTGAAATTGAAGAGAAAACATTGCTTCTAATGTCTTTTTATTTGTTATCATTCGAGTATGAAAATAAAAATTTGTTTTAGGATGCAGTAAATATTTTTCTATAACATCGTTATCAATACCATATTCCTTAATTTTCTTAAGCAGAGAGGGATCGGCCATTGTATAGGGATTATTATTCTTAATTGTTGAAATATAATGTATGATTTTTGAATTTACCAAAAATACTAGTCCTCCTAAAGGTATCTGGCAATTCCATATCCCATCCATTTCTTTTATTATTCCGTCAAAATTTTTATTTGCCTGATTAAAAGACGGCTGATCGATTATTCCTTTTGAAATATTATTTAACCAGAGCTTGTGCCATTCTTCAAAAAAAGAATGACATATCGAAATATCCTTGCAAAAAATAACTCCGCTATTATAATAATTATCCAAAAATGTAAAATTGAAATTGAACATTTCGCTGCTTTGAACATTTTTCCTGATAGAACATTCACGCAATAAAATATGCTCATCCAGAACAGCTCCTAAATCTATAGTTGTTTTTTCTATATCACTTAGGTCTTCACAAATAACCGTATCACAGTCTATATAAAGAAAATCCCCCTTAATATGCCGGCGCATCGAAGTTTTTAACCAGCGTGAACGGGCTTTTCTGTTAAATTGAGGGTCAACCTCGGCAATTTTCAACTCATTTACAGATTCCAAAATAGTTCCGCGTTTACCTGTCAATGTTTTTTCCGTTACATCATCTATTAACAGTGAAACAAATGTATCCGGCATTCGCATTTTCAATGATGTGATAGACATCAGCGCCTGTTCAGTATAATAATCCGTTTCATCACTGGTAAGAATATATAAATATTTAATCATTTCATCTATAAAATAATTCTTTGATGCAGATATTTTCTTTTTATTCTTTTTGGAATATACACAAGAAAATATATAATGTATAACCTTATTATTTCGGTTGATGTAAAATTTAAATTTAATAAAATATCTTTTGCTTTTCTAAAATAAGTTCTATTATTAAAGTACAATTTAATTAAAATATTAATAAATGCTATTTTTTCATAAGCTGGAATGTTATGTTCACGAAAAAAACGATAACGTTTACCATCAACATAAATTAAATCAAGGCAATTTTCAATAGTAAGTTTATTATGCCTTATAGAACCTTGCCTGATTGTATTACAATAAAGAGCACGCGGGTCTGCACAAATAGAATTGGCATAAAAACCTGCAAAATATGAAAATGCAACATCATTAGAAATATAAACCTCATCAAATGAAATACAATACTTATTAACAAGATCTCTCTTAATTATTTTACTCCACACAACTACATATCCATATCGTAAAAAATATTCATTTTTTTTACGTAAATATAACCAATAATCAATATAGGAATTGTAGAAAGTAGAGTTACCTGTATTTGTATATGTAGCAGAATCCAGACTATTATGTTTAAAACAAACAATATCCGCGTCTGAATTTACGTATTCATCAAGTATATCGTTAATACAATAATTGAAAAAATCATCCGCATCCGCAAAAAGCAGCCATTTCCCAACTGCTTTTGTCAGCCCAACATTCCTTGCGTAACCTGCGCCTTTTCCTTCTTTAGTAAAAACAACCTCAACAAAAGGATCGCCTAATCCGGGAAAATGTTCAAAGTCAACCTTATCCGGATCGCTGTTATCATCAACTACTATTATCTGCACATCTTCTCTGCGCGGGATTGAAGCCAAACAACGCTGTAAAAGGTCAGGTATATTCTTATGTGGAATAATAATTGAATAATTAATTTTCTCGTTCATTAATATCGACACTGTAAATCCATCTGTTCAAAATTTCGCCAATTGGAACGCCAATCACTCGCAAACAATTCATCGCAGAGAGCCATAGCTTTTTCATTTTCTGTAAACTGTATTTCTTCGGGTGTTTTTATCAATTGCGCGCATTCCTTTTTCAATAATGGAGCCATATATTCTACGCCGGGTAGATCAACAAGTATGGTTTGACAACCAAGGGCGATCCCCTCAAATAAAGCGGTAGAATACACGCCAATCTGCCAATGAGACTGAAAAAAAAGGGTATACAGTGACGGAGTATCTGTATCTACCACTTCCAATAAACCTGCCTCTTTTGCTTCATATAATTCAGAGTATAATTTTTGCGCCCTGCCCCATTCGCCGGGATGTAGTTTATATATTATTTTATAAATCCCTTTTTTGATTGAAGCAAGTTTTACCGCAAATTTCGACAACTCTTTTCCGATTGTACCTTGAGAGATTATAACAATTTGATTTTCTTCTCTAATTATATTTTCGTTGTTTTTTAATATTCTATCGAAATAAGGATAACCAAGAATTATTAAACGTTCCGCCGGAAGCGGAAAATTGTCCATATTTTCTTTCCAATATTTTCCAAACAAAAGCAAATAATCAGGAAACAATTTCTTTGTCATATTGACCGGCACAGAATATCCAAGATGCTCCGGGGTTATAACGCCGTGCTGCAACTCAACAGTAGGAATATGCAGAGCTGATGCTGCACAAACAAGAGGCTCATAACCGTAAGATACAACAAGCATTATTTTTTGAGGTTTAAGCCGCTTAAGCATAAACAAATAGCCTATATAATAAGAATAAAACGACTTTGCCCTAAATTTTTTCTCAAAATCAGTTTCTTTTTGTTCGAGCTTGTTTTCAATATATATTTTAATATCATGTACCATATTATTTATTGTAATTACGTCATATTTAAAATAAAATGGCATTATAAATCTGGCAAATATAAAACAAAGAGATAAAAATTCAAAATAATAAACTTGATGCCTTCTCGGTTTATAATGTCGCCGTAAATAAGGTTTTTCAATTATAACACATTTGTCAATTCCTATCTCATCAATCAAATCATCGGTATAAATATCCTCATAAACTCCTGAATATTTTCTGCATCGAGAATGTTGAAATATCAGCCACTCACGTCCTTTGGGCGCCAAAAGCCAGTTCTTAACAATGATACTGTATAAAAAGCGGCCTATGAAATAAATCAACGCAACCATTGACATTTTGTGAAGAGGCGTAGTTGATGTATGGGCCTGTTCGTGCAATGACAGTTTTCTATTTAAACGGACCTGTAACCCAAAACGTGAGACTTCCCAAATATATCGCGCATCCGTACCATATGTTTCATTTTTCAGTAACCCAAGGTCAAGTTCCATTTGCTTGATTAAGCTGACTATTTCACTTACAGTATAATTATTAATTATTATTACCTCAAAACAATTAAAATAAATTTACAACATAAAATCAACAAACTCACGTACACACCCGGAACCGCTGTTTGTATTCAAACATTTTATATCAGGCATATTTTTTATTTCCTGTACCGCATCCGCAGGACAAGCTGCCAGTCCGACATTCTCAAGCAGCTCTTTACAATTTATGTCATCGCCAATATAGGCGGTTTCCGCAAGCGAGATACCTAGCTCATCGCATAATTCTTTAGCGGCAGTTAACTTCCCTTTCCCTCTTTCGCCCTGTATAACAAAATCAATGTTTAGTTTTTTGGCTCTTCGTTCAACTACTTTAGTATTCTCAGATGTAATAATACCGGTCTTGATTCCAGCCTCTCTCAATATTTGAAATGCCATTCCATCCCTTGTATTGAATTTTTTTAACTCATCGCCATTTTCAGAATAATACATTCCGCCATCGGTAAGCACACCGTCTACATCGCTTAAAAAAAATTTAATTTTATTATGAGTCCTTTCTTTTGATAAAACATGCTTTTTCATCAAATTTTCCGCGATAATCCAGTCATCCGGTTCATCAATTTCTATTCCGGTATATTCAGGCATTTCATAAATACCTATATTACCGCATAATCTATTCTTTTCTCGTCTGATATTTCCAACAGTATTTATATAAAATGCGCCGTTTTCCATTAACTGTCCGTTAAAATCCTGTCGGCGCGAGCGGTTTTGATAATCATAATTTTTACTTGTCCCGTCTTCATTCCAGAAGAAACGATAATTTCTTACACAAGTTAATAATGAATCATATTTTCCTTTTTTATATAATTCTATAGCTTCTGAAAAATGAACAGACTCTGTTAAAGGAGAAGTCGCTTGTACAAGAATAAAAATATTTTTATCTGAAAGTCCTGTTTTTTCTATATATTCAAGCATAACACTTTCAGTTGATGAAGTATCACCGGCGTTTTCAGGTAAACGTCGATATATTTTAACTTTCTCAAAATTAAATGATAATACAACTTTTTCAATTTCATCTGAATCCGTTGCAACTACAACTTCATCAACACTGTCTGTTTTTTCCAGAGCGGATAGCGCCCAATATACCAATGGTTTACCACAAACTGGTTTTATATTTTTCAACGGTATTGATTTACTGCCGCCGCGAGAGGGGATAAAGGCAATTGCTTTTCTATCTTTTTGTGATTCCATTATATAGTTTTCTTAATCCTTCATAAAGATATATTTTTTTTAAAATGTTAATCAAAATCCTATTAATTCTTTTCTTTATTATATATATTGGTATAATTCTATTAAAAAATTCCAGCCTTTTAAGATAAGAAATGTTAGTGTTATAGTAATTCTTATAGTCTGTCTGATATTGGTTATTCATCACAAATAAACTATGAATATGTTCATCCCCATAGATAAGTGAAAATCCGTGTTTCTGAAGAAGATTCAACAATGTTCCCAATGAAAAATGATACAAATGGGCATTCTGAAGATAAAGAAGAAAATCACCGTAATTTTTATGTACTGATAATAATCCCGGTACTTCTATATAAATCAATGTTTTTTCATGGCATATTTTTTTTATCAAATGTAATTCATTTTGAAGATTCGGTATGTGTTCTAAAACATGACTATAAATAATAAAATCAAATATTAC
>JGI24699J35502_11133617_pt1 | contig 12582 bp, 7 predicted proteins | sample TergutMp193P4_FD_35502 | JGI IMG/M metagenome (IMG submission 35502) | reverse complement strand
GAATACTTTTTGAAACATTCCCATCATGGCGGACATGTTGTCTGCCTGTTGCTCTATTCGGAAAGACATGTTGTCTGACAGAAAAAAAATGTTTCAATTAAAATAAAAATCATTCTTTGTTTATTCGTTTTTTTAAAAAACATTTTTGTGGAAGACAGATTGCCAGTTCTTTTGAATAAGCAGGCAGACGGACAACATGTCCGCTGCGACGAAAATCTGTGAAATCTGTGAAATCCGTGCGAGCGATAGAGGTAACTTTCCGATATTCAAAATAAATAATGCCTTAAATAAAAGCGGTTTACAATTTCAAAAAACGAATAGAATAATTATCTCACAAATAAAATTTTTAAAATTAAAAATTTTTACTTTAAAATCTATTGTAAGTTATTTTTTTATTTACATTTGTTGCAAACTATTAAACACAAAAATCCGGATAAAATAAATCATTCCACCGTCACGCTCACCGACAATGAATTTCCTTCATCATCCACCGCCGTAATCGAATGTTTGCCGAGAGAAAGCGTAAGCGGCAATTGATGAAAATATCGTGTCGATGTCACGTAATTATTATCCAAATGCCAATAAACCGTCGCATCGGGGTTGCTGTGCGCCAGCTCAAACACAACGGCGCCTTTGCTGCCATCCAACTGCTTCGGCAAAGAAATCGTCGCATGTTGCTGCGGATAAATAAACTGCATCGGCCCGATCACACTTCCGCCGCATCCGGGTTTAAACGGCGGAAGCGGCTTATACATCGGATGATGCTGTTTATAATACCATTCCTGGGCAGGCGGAAGCACAAACCACGTTTTTTGTATCAACCCGTCGCTTCCGGCACAATCTTCATACACCCGGTACTTTTCATTTTCCGTCACACTCACTTGAACATGAAAGGTGCACGGAGATGTTTTCAATCCTTCGGAACAAATCAACACACTGTCGACCTCTTCGCAATGGCGTCCTTTCAAATGCCCGGATTGACGACAAACCTCGGCTTCCGTCAAATCATCGTAAGGAATTTTAAACCACGGGGAGCCCGGCAAAAGATTGAAAATATCGAACATCACGGGACCGGCAGTCCGGGCGCCTGTCAATCCGGGTTTCCCTTCACCGTTTGCATTACCGACCCACACCCCCACGACATATTTCGGCGTCACACCGACCGCCCAACCGTCGCGAAAACCGTAACTCGTACCCGTCTTCCATGCAATTTTCTGCATGGAAGGAATCGCCCGCCAATCGATTTCCTCGGGACGATTCACTTCTTTAAGAGCATCAAACGTTTGCCAAACAGCGCCCCGCCGAAACACCCGGTTCAATTTTTTATCGTCATCCGGCAAAAAAGTCGTCGAAACAGGAGAACCCGAAAAATCCTCCGCCGATTGCGCCATCCGGCAATATGCAGACGAAACATCCCAAAGCGTCGTTTCCGCACCGCCGAGAATCAATGCCAATCCGTAATGAGAAGCCGGCCGGGACAAGGTGGAAATTCCCGCCTTTTTCAAAAAATCATAAAACTTCGGCACGCTGTATTGCCGCAGCATCCAAACAGCAGGCACATTCAGCGAACGCGCCAATGCTTCGGAAGCCGGAACCGCCCCATCGAATTGCATATTGAAATTTTGGGGCGCAAAACCGTTGATATTAATCGGAATATCCGGCAACAAGGTATTCGGCAAAATTTCGCCTTCCTGCAACATGGCGCAATACAACAACGGTTTCAAAATGCTTCCCGAACTGCGCGGAGCCCGAATCACATCCACCTGATTTCCGGAAGCTTTATTGTCGAATTGCACATTTCCGCAATACGCCAATACTTGTCCGGTTTTTACATCAATCACCATCGCCGCCATATTGCGGATATCAGCACGGGAAAACTCCTCGTTCCATGTCGAAAGCAGATTTTCCACCCGCAATTGCAATCCTTTGTCAATGGTTGACACCCATTGTTCGCCTTTTCTTTTCTTATAAAAGTCGGCCACCAAATGCGGAGCGATTTGCGGTAACGGCAACGGCTCGGACGGAAGCACTTCGCTCAATGCCAATTCATACGTCGATGAATTGATGGTTCCGTCATCTAACAATTTTTTCAACAATCGGTTTCGTTTTTCAACCAATGCTTTCCGGTTTTTCGACAAATGCAACATGGAAGGTGCATTCGGCAATACGGCCAACGTAGCCGCCTCCGCCCACGAAAGATGAGACGAGGCATGTCCGAAATACCGCCAAGAAGCGGCCTCCAATCCGACTACATTTCCGCCGAACGGCGCGTGAGAGGCATATAATCCCAAAATTTCCTTTTTCGAACAACGAAATTCGAGCCGGGTGGCCAAAAGCATTTCGATCAGCTTCTCTCCGACCGTCCGTTTTTCACCCCGCGACAATCGAATAATTTGCATCGTAATCGTACTTCCTCCGCTGACAATCCGTTTTTCTTTCATGTTCTGCATCAATGCCCTCCCGACAGCCAGCGGATTGACGCCCCGGTGATAATAAAAGTAGCGGTCTTCAAACGCAATCAAACATTTCCCGAATTTCCCGGGAACGGAATCCGAAGGCGGAAAACGCCATTGACCGTTATCGGCAATACGGGCGCCGAGCAATTCGTTATTGCGATCAGCTACCACCGTGGCATAAGGCGTATCGAAAAGTTTACGCGGGAGGCAGAAATAATACCCGATAAACAAAACGGCAACTATGGCGAGCGTTACTTTTTGATTGAGGGAGATATTTTTAAGATCAAGTTTCACGAATCAGACAAATAAATATATAAATTAAGTTAAGAATTAAAAGTTAAGAGTTAAGAGTGAGGCCAAAAGTATAATCACCGAAATTTTCATTCTTTCACTCTTAATTTTTAACTTTCAACCCCGCCACGGCGGACATGTTGTCCGGCAGACAAGATCATCTCATTGAAAATAAAAAATGTTTTTTTATTGACATTATGAGTCCTTTATTATCACGGAATTAGAGTAAAAGTCGGACTGCAAGTCTTTTTGAACAGACAACGGACGGACAATATGTCCGCCGCGGCGAGGAAGATGTATCAACTGAATAACATTTACAATTATGAATAAATCAGTAACATTAATGTTTTTCATATTTCAAAATTATGCAAATATGAATAATCAACAAATAACAGCCGGTGGTATTGCAAAAGATACCAAGATAGGCACTGCAATCGTAAATTCAAACAATGAAATCTACTTACTATGTTGAGAATTTACATACCCGGGGTATTTTAGCAGAAAAAAAGTTTGTATAAAAGGTATTCTATATATTATTGAAAGAGAACCTGCAAAAATTAGTGAAGATAAACTTATGGAATAAGGATTTAATACTGTCATTACTCAAAAAATTATAAAAAATACTAAAAGAACAAAGTCTGATTTAGTCGAGCTTTTAATTATTCATAATGTCCCTTGGCTGAAAGAATGAATACGGTATTTTCTTCAACCTCATAAATCAGCCGATGCTCTTTGTTGATTCTTCGCGACCACATCCCGGATAGGTCATGCTTTAACGGTTCGGGCTTTCCGGTACCGGTAAAAGGATGTTCGCCCAATTCTTCCAAAAGGACAAGCAACTTACCGAGAACGATCTTATTACCCGCCTTTTTGTGTGTAGCAATATCATCCTTGGCTTTATCGGTAAAATCTAAATGATACTCCATATTTATAACCCTAAGAATTCCTTCAGGTTTCCTTTTTTTACCCGTGTAATTTTTCCGTCCCTGACCTGTTGCCGGCTTTCCAAAACCTTCTTGATAAACTCCGGATTATAGTTTTCTTCTCCGGAAACCTCGAATTTGATTTTAAGAGCCTGCATAAAAGCCTGTAAGGCGTTTACCTGTTCCGCTGTTTGGGGATGTGCAATGAATATGTCTTGCGTTTTCATAAAGAAGTTATATTTTATTTTTATGAAAAAATTCTGATTTTTTTGGCAGGCATGGTCGCTATGATTTTGAAATCGGCTTACCGATCTTCTTCATCCGGTTAATTAATCAGACTCACTTGTTCAAATCCGGCTTTACCGTCCTGCCTGATACCTTTTTAACCGGGTTCTTACTTGATGCAAAAGTAGCGAAAAAATGAATTTTGTGCAATAAATTGACACAACCGGAAAATTAAAATTGCATTAATATGAATTTTATTTTATCTTTACGATCGAAACCTGCTGCAGCGGACATGTTTACATTTTTATCACTACGCATTCGTTACCGGAAGCTGTTGCAGCTGTTTCCATCGCTTGGGGAAATTCGCTTAGCGGAAACACAACGGGTTTGATGTTACGAATATCCAATAATCTTGAACGAATGAGGCTAAACAGTTTTAAGTAAGTATCTTTCGGGTACATGAATTGTCCGATAATCTCCCAATTGTTGAACATCATGTCCATATACGAAATGGGTAAAGAAACCGTCATGCTACCCATTAAAACCAATCTGCCGTTGCGTTGCAGACTACGCAGCGCTGCCAGTGTAGCATTTGGGTTATTTGCAGAGCCGACCATGTCAAAAGCCATTTGCGCCCCGCCATCGGCTGCTTCACGTAAATGCCGAACGTCCGTTTGGATGTCTCCTGTAAGCGCAATACCGACAATTCTTTCGGGATTCAGCGTAACAAGCGAATTTAACTTTTGTGGGTTTCTGCCTGCGGCAATTACACGCGCCGCACCCATTGCCAAAGCTAATTGTACCGCTGCTCCGCCATACGCACCGGTTGCGCCGTTCACCACAAGGGTTTCGCCTGCCTGCAATCTGCCGCGCAGCAATCCTCCATACGGCACGATATAGCGCATCACTGCCGAAATTAATTGCTCCGAAGAAATGTTTGACAAGCCGTCATCCACCGACGTAACCAATGTTTTGGGCACAAGCGCATATTCCGCATAAGTACCGTCCGACCAATCGGCTTGCATGAGTTCGGCTATGTCGCCGACAGCTGTTGTACCCAAGAGCATTTGTGCAGGTTCGGGAACATTTTCGTCGGCAACTAAATAAGATGAAATGATAACACGTTGCCCCTCTTTTAAATGCCAAACATCTTTACCTGCTGCAACGATAGTGCCTACGCCATTTCCGCCCATTGTAAATGTTTTTTTAGGCGCATTGTAAACAGGCAATCTGCCTTCTACATAATCTTTTTGATAGGACATCAACGCCGCAGCCTCCATCTTCACTAATACCGTACTTGCGTGAGGTTGCGGTTTGGTCACATCGTTATAACTAAGTGTTACGCCAAGCTTGTCTAATTGCCATGCTTTCATTTTTTATTTATGTTATTTTTGCTTTTACTTAGAGGTTGTTTAAATTTTATATTGACGCCGATTTGAGTTATCGGTTATTTGCTTCGCGTTACTTGTCTTCGGTATTAAAAAAAACAAAGTAGAGAAACCTGCTACAGCGGACATGTTGTCCGTCCCTCAGCTTATTCAAAAGGACATGTTGTCTGGCGGACAAAGTCATACCCTTGAAAATAAAAAATGTTTTTATTGACATTATGGTTTCTTTATTATCACGGAATCGGAATAAAAATCGGATCTCCAAGTCTTTTTGAACAGACAACGGACGGACAATATGTCCGCCACGGTGAGGAAATTTTAATCTTATTTCCCTAAAAGTCTTTCTAATTCTGCTATTCTTTTCTGTTGTTCCAAAACTATTTTGTCTTTTTCTGCTAATGACTTATCTTTTTCTGCAATTATTTTATCTTTAGCCTCTATCTCTTCTTCCATTCTTTCGTATTCTTTTTCATTCAGTTCCTCAAACCATGCTGCCTCCATTTCTCTTTTGGTTTTGGCGTCGGCGGCGGCATGACGCAATACTTCCACCATTGTTTTGACATTATCGTCATCTATGGGATACTCGTAATCTTTTACCGTTTTTTTATCGTCAAAGAAATATTGTTGTTCAAAAACGCTCAACAATTTTTCCAGTGATGTGCGGGGCTTGCCCTTGATAAGCGGAATCTGTACAAAATAGCCGTCGTGTGTCAGCGATTCTATCCATTCGCTTTTCTGTTTTATCTCTGTCTGTGCTATCATATCCATGTAGGTACGGTTGACTTTTATTGCGGTCGCTTTAATTTCAGGAATGGTAAAACCCAACAGATAGATACTGATTATAGGCAACGCTTTTTCTATTTTGCCGCCGGCGACTTCCACCATATCTATACGTCTGTATTGTTCGCCGAGGTAGGTGCGGAAGCGCATTAAATCGCCTGGTTTATTTGATTTCTGTATCTCAATCAGCACTTTCTTGTTCTCGCCGCCGGCAGTGCGGATGGTAGCTACAAAATCAAAGCGTATCACCGATAAAATTACCCAATTTTCTTCCTTGCCGATTCCCTCTTTTTCCTTTTTCTTTGTTCTGTCATAGGTGTATTCCTGCGGAACCATTGCTATGTCTTCTACCTGTTCCCCGATCAGCGTTTCTACAAAAAAACTTGCAATACGCTTGTTTTCCATCAGGCGTTTAAATACCGTGTCGTATATAGGATTTGCTATTAACATGGCGCTAAAATTTATTTTTACAAAAATACAATATTTTCTTAAACTTTACAAGAATTTGCAAAAGTCATTTTAACATTACGAACTTGTAAGGTTAAGAGTGAAGAATTAAGAGTGAAGAGTGAAATCAAAGGTATAATCACCGGATTTTTCACTTCTAACCCTTAATTCTTAACTCTTAACTTTATCTCACTACATTCACCCGTCCTGCTCTTGTTCTTGCCTGCGCTCGCAGGTCGTACATCGCTTGGCATTGAATGGCGGGCAAAACGAACGAACCAACGTATGTTGCCTGCAATCGAACGGTAAATGTTTTGGACCGGCTGCGATCCAGATCAAAATAGGTCAACACACGATCGTCCCGAATATCCCTGTAAAGGTAATTGGCGGATGAATTTTCGGAAGACGATTCATTTTGAATGAATAACCGCTCGTTGAAAATTTCCCAGCCCGACGGCACAATATGCGTCAATGCCAGATCGGTATAATTTTCCGTGCCGCTGATGTTAGACACCCGGATGATTGCCGTAAAATCCGTTCCCTGCCTCAAATTGTAAATATCGATCGGGCCGCCCGACAAACTTGTGTACATCACCTCCAATCGAAGATTATTTGCCATTTCGGGCAACGTATCGTTCAACGGTTGCGTCTTCGACATCAGACTGACATATAAATCGCCGTTTCCTTTATTTTTCAGTGAAAGACTCCCGTCCAAAACAGAGGTCGGTACCGGAAGCTGATAAACCGGTTTTGCCGAATTAACCGATTTTTGCACTTTGCCGTTCAACGTCCAATCGAAATTGATGAACCCTTTCGCCGTTTTTTCAGCCAGACGTCCCATTGCCACCAACGAAAAAGCAGTCGATTGCGTACTGAAATACGTTTCGTCCGAAAGATTTTTCGAAACCCGTTGCGCCTGTCTGAATGCATTCTGCATATTTCCGGTCAGCACCATTGTTTCCAGAATCATCGCATCGTCCCGTTCGGAAGATCCATACGTAAAATTACTCAGTGAATACGGCTGAACAGACGTTTGCGCATTCCAAATCAATTCATTCGCCGCTTTTGTTTTTCCGTTGACGGCATAAGCAGCAGCCAATCGCCATTTGGCTTGAATCGACAACGTTTTCGATTCTTTCATTCTGTTCATCGCTCCCAATTCGGGCGAATTCGCCAATGCCAACGTATACAATCGATACGCCTGTTGAAGATCATATTGCCGGTAGGCATAACGATAATAACCGGCATCGTCCCTGTTTGGCGACCAATTTTGAGCGGCTCTGCGCTGATAATCCTTCCATTTATTCAAAACACCTTGATTCACGTCGTATCCTTTTTGTTGCGCTTCAACCAGAAAATTCCCCGCGAAAGAAGTGATCCATTCATTAATATCCGTTTGTCCGGGCCAATAAACAAATCCGCCGTTCGCCAACTGACGACCATATAATTTTTTAACGGCGTCCCGCACATTTTGCTTGATCGTTTCCGATTCTTTGTCCGAAACATCTTTGAATTGACTGACATACAACAACGGGAATGCCTTCGACGTCAACTGTTCCGTACAATCGTGCTCGTAATCGTACAAGAAATCGAATCGACGGCTGATATCCGGCGTCGGAATACGCGACACTTCCAAGATCACCGAATTTCCGTCCGAGCGGTCACCCAACCGGTATGAAAATTCACCCGAAGCTCCGGCAGACAACATACGTTCGTCAATCGTCACAACAGGAGGATTCGGATTCCGCACATCAATCTCAATCGTTTCGTTCGCGATATTGCTTCCGGCAGAAGCCGTGATTTTTACTGTTTCAACGCCTGTTTTTGAACCTGATTTCAATGAAAAATACAACATCGCGTCACCCGGTTTAGCAAATTTCACGGTTTGCGTATTTCCGCCCGTCAATTGCAATTTACCGGCAGTCTCTACTTTCACGGTCGCATTTTGCACATTATTTTCCATGGCAAACACATTCACGGGCAGCAAAATTTCTTCATCCGTACTCACTACACGAGGCAATGTCGACAAAACCATTAACGGAGTGCGAACGGGAACCGTTTTTTCACCGGAACCGTAGGCCCCGTCCTGTCCCGCCACAACCATTACGCGGACGGAACCGACATACATCGGCAACGTAATTTTATGCGTATCAGAACCTCCTTTTTTTAATGCAAACGGTCCGATAAATTTCACCACCGGTTTAAACCGGTTTGCCCGTTCGTTTCCGGCTTTCAACATTTCATCTCCGCCGATACTGAACAACGAACCGTATTTTCCGCCGAATGCGCCGATAACATAATCGTATATATCCCAAGTCTTGACACCCAACGCTTCACGCGCATAAAACTCATCCCACGGATTCGGAGTTTTAAAGTTTGTCAAATCCAACAAACCGTCGTCCACGACAGCCAACGTATACGTCATGGCTTTTCCGTTTTTCTCGCTGACTTTCACGGTAAATTCCTTTTCGGGACGAAGCACATCAGGCATGGTAATTTGCGGATACAGATTCGAATTTTTATTAGTTACCGTCACCGGAACCACACCGTACATCCGTATCGGAAGATTATTGACCGTTTGTGCATGCGGCTGCAACAAACTGATGTGAATGTAAAAATTCGGCGCCATATCTTCCGTCACCTTAAACGTATATTTAGTATCGGAACCTTCCCGGACATTTATCCATTCCCGTTTCAATACGGTCGAGCCGTTTTCCAGCGCAAGCAAAGCCTTTCCGTTTGAAGCAGACGGAATAAATACCGTTACATTTTCTCCTACTTCATACGATTTTTTATCGGTGGAAAATGCCAGCATCGTCAATCCGCTCGGATCGTTTTTTTGCGAACGACCTTTCCATGCGGGCCAATCCACATATACCACGCCACCGGTTGCATGCCCGCTTTCGGGATCTTTCACATAAACCAAATACCGGCCCCAATCCGGATAATCGATCCGGAAATTAATACTTGCTTTTCCTCCGGAAGTATTTAATGTTCCCGAATCAATCGGTTTTACGGATGCTCCGTTCACATACGATTCAAATGAATCGCCGCTGTTTTCCCACCACCAGCTCCAACTTAATTTATAAATTTTACATTCCAATCCTTGACGGTTGACCGGTTTTCCGTCAGGAGAAAGCGTCACGACATCAAACGAATGATTCATATCCGTTTCGAGATAATCGTCTTGTTTTTGATTCAGCCGGATTCCGACATACGAACTAAACGGAGAAAACGGAACAGCCTGCGAATAAATGCTTGCATCGCCACCCTGCTCGAAAACACGACAGATAATATTTGCCTGCAACATTCCGGGCGCATTTTTCGCATCGGGAACTTTCATGTCGAACCCGACCCGCCCATCATCATTCAACGTTCCGTCGAATAATTCGACTTGATTGGTCACAAAATTTGTCGCGGGATTATTGAAAATATATCCTTCATAGCCTTTAAACTGAGTCGACACCTTAGACAACGACATTTCGACCTTCGTCTTCAATCCGCGGGCTGTCGCACCGGTTAACCAAGTAGATGTCAATGAAACGGGAACGCTTTTTTTGAAAGCATCAATTCTCGATCCGGGCAATTGCAAATTGATTTTCAACCGGTTCGGCTTCACGGTTTCGATCCGCAACGATTTATAGAAGGTCGCTCCACCGACTTTCACGTAAGCATTCCACAAACCGGTCGGATCCTCCGGTCTGGTAACGATATGAAACGTATAAAAACCGTTTAGCCCCCTAGTGGCAACCTGTTTGGTATAAAACTGCCCTTGCGGATTATACAATTCGACGGAAACAGGATGATTATCCGGAATTTTATGTTGACGATCTTCCATGATAAAACAGACATGCAGCGTGTCACCCGGACGCCAAACGCCTCTTTCACCATAAACAAAACCTTTCAATCCTTTGCTCAATTCCTTTCCGCCGACATCAAAACGGCTCAATGATTTTTCTTCACCGTCAATCAGTTTCAAATAAGTCTTTTGTTTATTCGCTTCGGCAACAATCATAAACGCTTTTCCCTTCACATCGATTTGCGCAAAGCCGTCACCGTCTGTTTTTCCCGTACCGATAACCTGCAACTGATAATTATATACGTTCAAATCCGCATTCTTTATCGGATCAGTCGTCAAAATATCATTGACCGCCACCCACAATTTATTATCAAAACTCCCTTTGACGATCATACCGATATTCGACGCCAATATATTACAACTTACTTTCCGGTCGGAAGACATATAATAAGACGGTTTACACGGATTATCCACATCTTCCCATTTGTAAACGGACCAATCAATATCGTTGCTTTCATAGTAAGTTTCGGGTATATCCCATTCTTCCTGTTCTTCGGTGATATCATCCGGAATAATTTTGGTCAATTCATCCGCCTTGGGTTCCCGCTGCCGGACTTCGCCGTTTCCGGAACAAGGATAAAGCGAATATTCCTGTTTGAAAGAAAGTTCAATACGGTAAATCGCACCGGGTTCCTGCTTAATGATCTCATCCAAATTGATAAAGTAATTATCCCATGTATCCGTTTTTTTAGTCGGATCAGCATCCAACCGCAATGTTTTTTTAGCGATTAATCGCCCTGCACGTCTTAATTCACTCGAACCGTCAAGATTATTTGTCTGCATAAACATCAATACATTCCGTTCGAATATACGGATCACTCTTAAATCAACCGCCGACAGATTCACCGCCCTGAACGGCAAAATCAAATTTTTGGAATCGGGCAGAATCGTCCCCGAATGAAGCATTTCCACCTGCGGCTTCATCGATTCAACAGTCAACGACACGGTCGATGAACGATTCAACGAATTTCCTTTGGTGTTTTTAACGCCGGCGTCTATTTTCAATGTAACCGTACTTAAAGACGTTTGTTCGAAAAACAGATTGACTTTATTGCCTTCGACTTGATAAACATAAGACGAAATTTCGGGAATGGAAATCAATCCCCTCAAATCCTGAGATTGAGAAACCGGATCGGAAAAAACAACCTGAATACCGTTTTCAGGCCGGCTGACCGGTTTGGCAGAAAGATATTTGAAGGGTTCCGCGGCAGGAATTATCACTTCCACATCAGAAACTTTATCGATGCCGATTGATTGTCCGCCGGCCTTAATTTTGACCGATTGGTCTTCTTGCGTCCGTGCGATATTTTCAATCAAAAATCTGAATTTCTTAGCATCCGGAGTCGGTTGAATTTGTAAATTTTCGAGCGGTCTCGAACCGATTTCGGCGGTAAACATTTTCTTCACCTTATCCACGGGAACTACATCACTGAAACGAATTTCTCCGCCGACCGAACATACATTCGGATTATCGGCGGTAATATTACATTCCTCCGCTTCCAATGCAAAATTTTGCTCGATCACCCGAAAAGAAAACTCAAAAGTTCTCAGTTTTTTCTCTTCCACATTCACCACGTTGCCGAGTTTAAACTTCGCATTGTAAAGTTCGCCCTGTTTCAATTGTCCCGAATCGGGAACAAATTCGATGGTTTTGTTATTCACCCAAGACGTTTTTCCTTTCAATGACGGACTGAAAGACAACAATTTATCCTTTAATTCCGCATACAATTCGACGGAAGGCTGTTCCTGTGTCAGTTCAATGCGTATAGACGATTTTGTCGAAACCGGCCCGCCCGTATATGCATTGACATACGGTGCATATTCGATAGAAGGGGTAATGTCTTTGTTTCCGGAACAAGAAGTATAAGCCAAAAAGCTTATTACAATAAATATCGAAAAGCTGATCCGCGCATAATTTTTATCCATGGCGATAACGTTTTAGAATGATTTGGTTAAGCGCAAAGTTAATATAAAAAAGATTACATACACGGCAGAATTTGATTTATATTATCCCGTATCTGATTGAAAGGCACCCGCATATTGTCCTATCACCTGAATTTCGGCAACCGCCGTCCGTTACTACTGTCATTTTACGCTTTGTACCCATTTTGATTGATTTTTATGATTATCGGATGTTATGCCTACTTATCCTCACAGGTGGGGTATAAAAATGTAATATTCGTTTTTTTGAAAGTTACATGCTAAAAAATATT
>JGI24699J35502_11133618_pt1 | contig 12610 bp, 10 predicted proteins | sample TergutMp193P4_FD_35502 | JGI IMG/M metagenome (IMG submission 35502) | reverse complement strand
TCTGTACTCCCGATGTCGTCGCGGGGCCACCGGGTTAGCACACTCGTACTGAGAGTGCTAATGAAGAATCTACACCTTTGTTAGCACTCGTACAACCTGAGTGCTAGGAGCGAGCCGGATTCGCCCGGCACACCGGTCCAGCCATCTTTGGGCCCAGGGGATGATCACGCGCCACATCAGCGGCAGATTTCCGAAGAGGAGGACCGTGAGGATGACGGTCCAGATCAGCGTCCACACCCATGAAATGTTGTTGGTGAGGATCGGCCACACCCCTGCTCCGATGAGGAGGGTTGTTCCACCAAGAGCCGTGCGGTTCAGGAAGGTTCTCCGCCCGCTTGAGATAGATGCGTACGAAGATGATCTCACGTAGCGTATCGTCCAAGAGGTCAAAGAATTTTGGTACAACCAGCCCAAACCGTGCCCAATTCCCTTCTACTTCCAGTTTTGTCAGACTTTGGTAGCGAATTTCACTGGAAATTGAGGTGAAACTCCGACAAAACTGTCACCATGGCCCAAAGTACGACGGTTTGGACTGACTTTGCCTGACTATCGTCTCCGTGCGAGTCTCATCGCATCGACTCGTGCGACGAATTCGGCGGGACGGAAAATGGGGGACGGCAAGAAAGTTTCAAAAGTTGAGCGGAAAGGACTCAACTTTTGGACTTGAGTGTGCTAGACTCAACTTTGTGAACGTCGAAAGGCGACGAAAACACGAAAGAGGAAAAAATGAGCAACTACACACCAGTGAATCCTTTCCGCGACATGGATCGGCTTTTCAACCAGGTTTCTCGCGCAGTGGCGAGTGAGGCACATGTGATGCCGATGGATCTGTACCGCAAGGGTGACGAGTTCACCGTCAAGATCGATCTGCCAGGGGTCGACCCGGCCAGCATCGACATTGATGTGGACGACCGTACCCTGACAGTACGCGCGGAGCGTGCCGCTGAGAACGTGGACACCGATGAGAACAACGGATGGGTTTCCCGCGAGCGCAGCTACGGCACCTATGCCCGTCAGATCTCCCTGGGCCGCGGATTGGACACCACGAGGATCCAGGCGTCGTACAACGATGGCGTGCTGACACTGACAATCCCAGTGGCAGAAGAGGCCAAGCCCCGCAAGATCGCGGTGAACACCTCAAGTGCGCCGACAGTGATCGAACACCACGAAGAGAACTGACATTGTAATCTGATGCCAGAGATCCTGCCTGTCGGCAGGATGACACCAGTTGGTCAAGGGCTCCGCATGATGCGGAGCCCTTGACCAACTCAGCCTGAACCCAGCGACCTTCATTTCGCGCTATTCTTTTCTTATGCTGATTGTCACAACATTCGAAATCCCAGGGTACAAAATTGACGCCGTTCTCGGCGAGGTCATGGGGATGACCGTACGAAGCGCCAACATCGGCGCCAACTTCGTCGCAAGCTTCAAGGCAATGGGGGGAGGCGAAATCTCGGAGTACACGAGCCTTGTCTATGATTCACGCAACCAGGTGATGCAGCGGATGTGGGAACAATGTGTACAGCGTGGCGGCAACGCCATCGTCGCCATGCGTTTCGACACCGGGGACATCGGGCAGGCTTTCTCCGAGGTCTGCGCTTACGGCACAGCCGTTGTCGTCCATCCCATCGCCTCCGAGGAAGAGGGCGGGACCCCCCAGTCCATCGCGCAGGCCGTCCCAGGCGTGCCCAACGCGCAACCCGGGTACCCCCAGCCGGTTCCGTTCCAGCCGGAACCCCAACAGGCGCCGCAGCAGGCCCCCAACCCCTATAGCTCCCAGCCGCCGGTGGGATATGCCGCCCCGGCAAATCGTTGACACGCAAAAAGAGACAAACATGACAAAACCAATCATCGCCGGTGCGTTCACCATCGAAGAGGCCCCTGCTGAACTGGTCGAGAGCCTCGGCGCCCTGCTCGGCCTGCAGGATTCCGCGGGCAACCCGATCCTTCCCGTTGACATGCGTACCATGTCTGTGCACTCCGCACAGGAGATCCCACCGCTGTTCGCGATGGCGATGCCCCTGCCGATAGGAATGGTGTGGATGATCAAGGGAATCACAGATGTCGCCGTCCTGCCGATCAAGGAAAAATACGTTTCCAACCCGAAGAAGTTGGATCGCCCGCTGGTCGCCTGGGCGCTGACGTTCACCGATGAGGCCGCTGTTGGATTGGTGCGCCAGTCGTACGCGGGTGCGCTCGATGATGACACCGACGACACCGACGACGGGTCGATCCACGTCACCGTCGAGCTCCCCCTGGACGAGATCGACGTCCACCGCGAGCCGGAGACCGACTTCAACGAGTGGCTGGATGCATTGTCCGATGTCGCTGAGGCGGCCCTGGACCGTGCAGACTCCGATGGTGAGGTCATCCTCTTCGATGCCAGCGAGGACGGCCATCCTGGTCTCGCCGGTCACATCTCCGTCCTCGCGGATGATGACGAGGATGCGATCAACCTTGTCAGAGATGCTTTGGCGGAGGCTTTCGCACCTTTCACCCCCGTTGATGAAGTACGAGACCGGCTCAATCTCGAGATCGAGGAGATGTGCCTGTACTCCATGTTGTCCGGTCTCATGGGCGACATGGGCGATGAGGACCTTCCCGACTGAAGCCGATCCTGACTTTGTCCAGATGGCAGGGGTGGGCATGAGAGACTTGAGGTATGGATTTTGCAAATGTGTACGATCAGGGCTTCGTACGGGTCGCGGTTCGCGTACTCCCTGTCAAGCTGGCCTGCCCACTGGACAACGCCGCGGCGGTCATTGAGGATCTGACAAGCCTGGACGCCCAGGGGGTCGGGCTGGTCGCGTACCCGGAATTGAACCTGACGGGGTACTCCTGCGAGGACCTGTTCCTTCAGGACGCGCTGCTGGACGCGACCGAGCAGGCGATCCTCACGCTGACGCGGGCCTCCGAAAATCTGCTCCCGCTCATCGTCGTCGGAGCCCCCCTGCGCCATGACAACAGGATTTACAACACCGCTGTTGTCATTCACCGGGGCCGGATTCTGGGGGTCGTGCCGAAGTCCTATCTGCCCAACTACAGGGAGTTTTACGAACGGCGGTGGTTCGCGCCCGGAGACGACGTGTCGGCGACAGTACGCATCGGCTCGTACGAAGCGCTCATGTGCCCTGATCAGATCTTCGAGATGGCCGACCAGCCGGGGGCGAAGATCTGCGTGGAGATCTGTGAGGACATGTGGGTGCCGATCCCGCCCAGCGCCCGCATGGCACTGGCAGGGGCGAGTGTGTGCGTCAACATCTCCGGCTCCCCGATCACGATCGGCAAAGCCGACGACCGCAAGCTCCTGGCCCGGTCAGCCTCGGCGCGCTACTGCGCCGCGTACCTGTTCACCGCGGCCGGGGCGGGGGAGTCCTCCACCGATCTGAGCTGGGACGGGCAGACCTTCGTGTACGAATGCGGTGACCTGCTGGGCGAGTCTGGGCGATTCCCGGCAGTACCGTCAGGCACGGTGTCCGACATCGACATCCGCCGAATCCTCCAGGAGCGCCTGCGCCAGGGCAGCTTCGACGACAACCGGCGTACCCAATCTGTGAGCGCCCACACGACGGCGTTCACCCTCGACCCCCCGAAGGGCGACCTCGGGCTGAAAAGAACAGTGGAACGTTTCCCCTTCGTACCCTCCGATCCCGCGCGTCTTGCGCAGGACTGCTACGAGGCGTACAACATCCAAGTCGAAGGCCTTGTCAGGCGCATGACGGCCATCGGGGCGCCCAAGCTGGTCATCGGCGTGTCCGGCGGATTGGACTCCACCCACGCCCTCATCGTCGCCGCCAGGGCCATGGACCTCCTCGGCCGCCCGCGCAAAGATATCTTGGCATTCACGATGCCCGGGTTCGCCACCTCCGAGCAGACGAAGAGTTCCGCCCTGGCACTCATGGAGGCGGTGGGGACGACCCACGAGACCATCGACATCCGCCCGGCTGCCACGAGGATCCTCACCGACCTTCGCCACCCCTTCGCAGACGGGGAGCCGGTCTATGACGTCACCTTCGAAAACGTCCAGGCGGGGGTACGTACCGACTACCTGTTCAGACTCGCCAACCAGCGCGGCGGGATCGTCGTCGGCACCGGCGACCTGTCGGAGTTGGCGCTCGGCTGGTGCACGTACGGGGTGGGTGACCAGATGAGCCATTACGCGGTCAACACAGGGGTGCCCAAAACCCTCGTCCAGTATCTCATCCGCTGGGTCATCTCCGAGAACCTCTTCGACGCCGGCACCAACACCATTCTCGACACGATCCTGGGCCAGGAGATCTCCCCCGAACTCATCCCCGCGACCCGGGCGGAACCCATGCAATCCACAGAGTCGGCCATCGGGCCGTACGCCCTGCACGACTTTTTTTTGTACCACATTTTAAGACGAGGAGAACTGCCTTCTCGGATCGCATTCCTTGCCTGGCACGCCTGGCGTGACGCGGATTCGGGCGCCTGGCCCCTATCCTGGCCCCCCTCTCGATTGGTAAGCTATGATCTGGCGAGCATCAGGGGATGGCTTGAGTTTTTTTTGAAACGATTCTTCGCGAATCAGTTTAAGCGGTCAGCGATCCCCAACGGGCCCAAAGTGAGCGCGGGGGGTACTCTCAGTCCCAGAGGGGATTGGAGGATGCCCTCAGATGTGAGCGCCGAGACATGGCTCAAGGAATTGAGAATGAACGTACCGGATGAAGGAGTGTGATGGAAGAGACAGGATCAGCCTTCCAAGTCGATTTACGAGGGATTGTTGACCTACTCGCACGCCATTTGTATTCGGGACCCAATGTCTATCTGAGGGAGCTGCTGCAAAACGGGGTGGATGCGATCACCGCCCGCGCCGGGATAGAAACCGGTTTCGCGGCCCAGATCAGGATCAGGGCATGGGGCGAGGGCGGACTCGAGATCACGGACACCGGGATAGGGCTCACCACCCAGGAGGCTCGTGAACTGCTGGCCACCGTCGGGCGTTCATCCAAGCGAGACCTGGATTTGGGGGTCGGGCGCGAAGAGTTTCTGGGCCAGTTCGGCATCGGGTTGCTGTCGGCGTTCATGGTGGCCGACACGATCGAACTGGTGTCGCGCTCGGCGCGGGACCTTGACGCGCCCGCGGTGAAATGGACCGGCCACGACGACGGGCATTACGACTTGAGCGAGATCCCGCGCGGCGACGAACCGGTGGGTTCGGTGGTACGGATCCTGCCGCGGCGGGGAATGGAGGATTGGCTGTCGATCAACACGGTGGTGTTCCTGGCCACCGAGTTCGGCTCCCTGCTTCCCGTGGAGGTGCTGGTGGAGGTGCCTTTGGAAAATGAGGCGCCCGCCATCGCGTTGGGCCAAGAGACGCTTCCGGCCCTCGCCCCGGCCACGACTCAGGTGTGGCGGCGGGTCTCCGAGGAGCAGTTGCCCTGGGAGAAGCCGTACCCCCATGAGATCGCCCGTCGTGAGGGACTGGCACGTTTTTGCGAGTCGACAATGGGTTTCACCCCGATGGCGTCCATCGATCTCGCTGTTCCGGTCACCGGGCTGACGGGTGTGGCTTTCGTCATCCCCGACGCCGTGCCCCCGGGTTCGGGTGGTTTCCACCGGGTCTATTTGAAACGAATGTTGTTGGGCAACAGGGTCACGGGGCTCGTGCCCGAGTGGGCTTTCTTCGTACGCTGCACCATCAACGCGACAGGGCTGGCGCCCACAGCCTCGCGTGAACAGCTGTACTCCGACGACGCCCTGCTGGCGACTCAGGAGGCGTTGGCCGACCAGATCAGGGCCTGGGTCATCGAAACCCTCACCACACAATCACCATTGGCGAAGGAATTCGTCCACACCCATCATCTGGCCCTGCGTTCCCTGTCGCTCACCGACGACGTGGTGCTCGACCTGGCGGCCGAGGTGCTGCCGTTCGAAACCACCGAGGGGATCCACACCCTGCGCGAGGTCATGGACGCCCAGTCCGAGGTTGTCTACACCGAATCCCTCGAGGAGTACCGCCGTGTCGGCGCCGTAGCCCGGGCCCAGGGGCTGTTGCTCGTCAACGCCGGGTACGTGTACGACGCGGACCTCATGGCCAAGCTGGCCGCCCGTCCGCAATGGACGGTGCGTCCCCTCTCGTCGAGCGACATCACCCAGGTGTTGACCGAGATCGAGCCGGTACGGGAATTGGAGATTTATCAACAAGTCGCCGCCGCATCCCAGATCCTGGAGCCCCTGGACATCCAGCCCGTCGTACGCTGCTTCGAGCCGGAGGGGCTGCCCGCCATGATCCTGGACGACCCGAACGCGGGTTTGGGCCATGACGAGGAGGAGCTGATCGAGGAGGACGACGTGTGGAACGACGTTCTGGAGGAGTTCGGCAGCACGGACGAGAGAAGCCGCCAAATCATCTTCAACGACACCAACCCCACCGTACGCCGCTGGCTCGCGCTGGATCCCAACACCGCTTTCTTCAAGGCGGGACTGCAATCAATGTACGTGTCGGCTATGCTGTTGTCGGGCGAGCCTCTCCGCTCACGGGAAGCGGAAATGATGAACGACTCCTTGGAGACATTCTTGCGCTGGGGCTTGCCGTCGGAAGGGGAAGGTGACAATGGGCCGCTCGGTACCTGAGGCGACCATCGCCGTCGGACGGATCCGGTCAATGCCTTTCGGGCGTTCCCGGGCCGAGGCTGCCGCGCGCCAGGTACGCCTGATCGAGACTGAGGGTCCCGACGAGGTACGGGCCTACGCGCTGGAATCCCTTGTCGAAGCCCTCACCTGGATCGGGGAGCCCGACAAGGCCGTGGTCACCTTCATCAAGTTGCTGAGGTGGTGGGACGCCCATCCCGAGAATTTCGACATCGGCGACCAAAATATATTGTTCTGGGAGTTCGGCTGGATCGTCAACGACCTGAGCCGCAATCCGGATGTGCCGCCTGAGCGCGTGGATCGCAGTCTCGACGACATGGAACGACGGTTTTCCCTCGCCAGCCGGGGCATGGAAAGAGTCTGGTCATGCCGGCTGGAATGGGAAATGCTGAGACATGGCCCGAACATGGAGAAGGTCTTCACCACCTGGCTCACCATGCCCCTCGACGACGAGGACTCCTGCCCGGCCTGCCACCAGGAACACCATGCGGACTATATGTTGGAGACAGGGGACATTGCCGGAGCTGTGGCCATTCTGGAAGCGGCCATCTCCTCTGAGCTGAGCTGTTCGCGTGAACCCGCGTCCATGCTGTCGACGTTGGCGTGGTGCTATCTGGAGTTGGACCGGCTGGACGACCTGGATTCCATCCTGTCCCACGCACAAGCGGAAATCACCGCTGCCACATCGATGAGCGTGCTGGTGGCCCATGCGAGACTCTTCGAGGTCTTCGCCCGCGGCGGGAACCTCACCAGGGCGATGTCCGCGATGCCGAAGATCACAGAATCGCTGGCCACCGCGACCCCGTACATCCGCCTTGAAACCCTGCGTCACCTGATCGCGGGTACGTTTTCCCTTGTGGAACAGGGGTACGGTGGTGCTGAGATGGGCCAGACCACGGTCGCCGACTTTGCCCGGGAAGCGCTGGCCGAGGCAGAGGAACTGACCGTGGCCTTCGATCATCGCCACGGCAACCAGGTCCAGGCCGACCGGCTGGCCAGCGCCCGGTCTGCGCGTCCGTCGTCGCGGCCCGTGGGAGTGGTCGCGCTGACGCCGACCGGCCCGATCCACAACAGTGTCCAGCCGGCTCCTTTCACTGCGCGCCGTTCGACGACCCTGGACGAGGCCGAGGAGGCTTTCCAGGCCGGGGAGCACCAGTTGGCCGCCGATCTGTACCGGATGGCAGCTGACGAGGCGCAGGAACAGGGCTGGTTGAGGCAGGCGGGATGGTGCTGGGCGGAAGCGGCCCGCAATTCTCAAGAGGCGTCAGATTTCGCAAGGGCTTCCCACGACTATATGGAGGCCCACTCTCGTCTCAAGGCGGCTGGGGCCACCCTCGAAGAGATCGCACCCATGTTCATTGCGTGGGCGCCCGCGGTCAGGGAGCAGGACTACCGTCAATTCGTCCATCTCGCACTGGAGGAGTACCCGACCCCGGCATGGACCAAGGCGGACCTCGAGGAGATGATCGCGGGGGAGGAAACCCCGATGGCCCATCTGGCTTTCCTGCAGGCCTCCATCGTCGGCTCCCCGCTGGTCAAGCGGTACTTGTTGGCCAGGGCGGAGTTGAGGGACGCCGTCGCCCGGGTGATGGCGACCTGGGGCGACACACGCGACAAGCAGACCGCGTTGGAAATGGCCGAGGAGTCGGCCAGCCGGTTCACCGCAGTGGGGCGTACGGAAGCCGCTGCGCACTCCTGGTGGCTTGCGGGCAAACTGGCGGCCATGTTGCGTGACGAGAGCGCGGACGCGAACTTCTCCATGGCCCTTCAGGGGTTCAAGTCCACGGGGGTACGCAACCGTCGTTTCGGCGTACAGGCATCGAGGGATTACGCGGTTTTCCTGGCGTCGACCGGGCACAAGGGCAAGGCCGAACAGATCCTGGCGACCTGGAAGGACGAATGATGGGTTACTTCACCAAACCGGAGGGGATCAGTTCAGAACTGGCCCCGCTGACCACCGGGCGCGTCACAGCGTGCCTGGACTCCCACAACTGGCATTACGAGGTCACCGAGGACGGCGACATCGGCGGATGGTGGGACGGGTACTGGTTCATGTTCTCGTTTCGGGGCAAGAGCCGGGAGATTTTTTTCGCCCACGCGGTGTGGAACCGTGGGGTGCCCGCGACCGAGTTCACCCAGGCAGCGCTGTACGCCAACGAGTGGAACGCCGAACACCTGTGGCCCATGCTGAGCGTGCGGGAACGGGACTCGGTGATCGCGATGCTCGCCGACTTCTCGGTCGACTACAGTTTCGGCCTGACCGACGAACAATTGGATTTGCACATTCGCTGTGCCATCGACACGATGGTGTCCGCCCTGAGTTGGATCGACTCCAAGTACCCCCAGTACATCGACAACGAATAAATATCGCCTGGACGTGGTCAGGATCTTGTCATCCTGACGTCATCAGGATCTCTGTCACCCTTAGGTTCTGCCTGGCGGCAGGATGACGACAGAGGGCGCAGGATGACGACGACGGGCGGCAGGATGACGACGGAGGGCCTGACGACGGGGGCGCCAGGACGACGGGGGCCTGACGACGGGGGCGCCAGGACGACGGGGGCCTGACGACGGGGGAAGGGTGGCAAGGGGCCCATTAGGTACCCATGGGCTGGATGGGGGAGAATGGGAACCATGGCTAAAGCAAACTCACCTATTCTCAAGGTCTCCCATTTGAAAAAGGCCTATGGGGATCATGTCATCGTCTCGGACTTCTCCCTTGATCTGTGGCCGGGGGAAGCCATCGCTTTGACAGGGAGAAACGGTGCTGGGAAATCCACCATTTTGCGTTGCCTTGTCGGTGCTGAACAAGCTGACGACGGTACGATCGAGATCGCGGGGATGCAGTTGCGGGAGTCGGACCCGAAGGTACGCGCCGCGATGGCCACCGTCATCGACGACCTGGATTTCTTCCCCGACCTGTCGGTTGTCGAACATCTCGATTTGCTCGCCAGGGCGTACGGTCTGCCCGATCCGCAAACAGCCGTGGACTCTATCTTGAACGAGGTGCTCCTCGTACCCCAGTCGGGACAGTTGCCCGGCACCTTGTCGTCAGGCCAGCGCCGCCGTCTGGCGTTGGCGACGGCGTTCGTACGCCCGCGCAAGGTACTGGTGCTCGACGAGCCTGAGCAGCGCCTCGACGTGGAAGGCGTCGAGTGGCTGGCGACGCGCCTCAAAGAGGAGAGGGAACAGGGGTTGGCGATCATCATGGCCAGCCATGAGCCCCAATTGGTGAAGACCGTCGCCACAAAGACCATCCATGTGGGTGGGGGAAACGATGAGTAAGAAAAAGCGCGCCCCCCAGGGTTACAAGGTCAAACCCCCGGTCGTCGAACAGGTCGCCGAACCCACGGAGTCGGTCGAGGAACAGGTCATCGAAGAGGTCGTGGCCGACGCTGTGCCGGTCGGGTACGAGATCCCCAAGTGGGAACACTCCTTGATCGACGTCACCCCTGAGCCTGTGTCCGAAAAAGAATTGACGACCATGATGCGGGACTGGCGGCGCGGACGTGCCACCCAAACCGTGTTTCAGGCCCTCGCCGACGGCTACGTCATGGTCTTCGCCATCGTGATGATCGTTGCCATGCTGGGCGGCGCGGTCTGGCAGGCCCAGGCCGTGGCCTCACAATGCAACACCGCCGCGTGCACGGTCGGGCGTACTCTCCTGCCGTGGGTCGCGATGGGCGCCGCCTTCGCCCTGACCGCCATGGCCTCCAAGATTTTCGGGCCGGTTGTGGCATCCGCCGCTGAGGGGTTCTGGCTCATGGACGCCCCCATCCGCAGGGGCCGTCTGCTGTGGAAACGCCTTGTCGGCGTGGTGGTCGTCGTCGGATTGGCCGCCGCGGTCCTGGGCGGATTGCTGGCAGCTCTGACGGGGTACGGCATCAACGACATCTGGCGTTGGGCGATCGCCATGGGTGCGGGCGCAGCCGGGCTGACCGCTTTGGCGGGAGCCGAGCAGACCTGGGGGCGTACCTGGCTCATCTCCTTGATCCAATGGCTTTTCGGCGCGGCCGCCGTGGCGATCCTGTTCGTCATCGTCTCCGTTGCCGCCGGCTGGTTCGGCCTCGACATCGTCTCGATCCCCTCGACCGAGTCCGTGGTGTGGGTCTCCGCGGCAGGCGGGGTGATCCTCATCGGCGCCGGCGCGCTCGCATTGTCCCGGCTGGGGATGATCCACCGGGCCCGCCTGGTCTCCGGCGGCTCCCTGGTGGCGGGTATGCAAGGCGCGGCCTTCGCCATGGATTTCGGCTTGATGCGCGACATTTTGGTGGAACGCGACTCCATGAGACGAGGCCATGTACGGCCCCGGCGCGGCGGCGGGAAGGGGACCTCGGCCCTGGTGTGGCGGGAGTTCCAACGTGCGTGGCGCTACCCGAAGCGGCTCCTGCTGGTCGTGATCAGCGTTGTTGTTCCGTACGCCGTCGCGGCGCTCGGCTTCCATACCTTCAGCCCCTTCATCTCCGCACTGATCTTGCTCATTGGTTTCGTCCCCATGTTGGGATCCCTGCGCGTGATGACCCGTACGAAAGGCCTGTCGCGTACCATGCCTTTCTCGAATCCGCAGATCAGACGGGCGATGGCCACCGTACCGGCTATTTTCGCCCTCCTGTGGGCCTGCGGTGCAACGGAGGCCTTCTATGGAGTCGGGGAGCACTATACTTCTTTGTTCTCCGCCTTCGTCACGGCTGTCCTGACCGCTGTGGCGGGCTTGTTGGGAGCAGTACGCTGGGTGACCGCGAAATCGGCCAACTACTCCGCACCCATGATGCAAACCGGTTTCGGCGCGCTTCCGCCGGGATTGATGTTCAACCTGATCCGCGGAATCGACATCGTCGTGCTCATCACCGGACCCCTGCTGCTCGGATGGATGTGGCAGATTTCCGCGGTCATCGCCGTTGGCGCGGCCATCGCCCTGTCCGGTGTGTACTCCCAGGAGGAGATGATGGCCCAGCGCGAGGAATTGAAGAAGCAACAGGCCAACTCCGGCACTCCGGGTGCAGGAGGCGGTTTGGGCTCCCTGCTGGGGGCGCGCCCCGCACAACCGGTGACCAAGCAGAAGATCGCCCCCCCGAGAGGGTACCGCACCCCACCCGTCAGCCGTTGACATCCCCGCGGGCGCCATCCCGTCGAAGGCAGGGTGTGCCACGGGTGTGCCGCGGGGACCTGACGCAGATCGAGCACAGAACGAGCTTGCTGGTTATGCCGAGGTCAAGAAAGAGGTTGAGGAGCGAAGTGACGAGCACGGTTCTTTTGTCACAGGTTGTCAAGAGGGGAATTTCGTGATTTTCCGTAATGGTTATTTCTAGTAGTGTCTTCCCGTTCGCATGAGAGTGAACTGATTTCTATCGCTGGTCCGCGCGAAAACAACCTCATCGGCCAGGATTGCGAAGGTATGACCCCGAAATCGGCGTTTTTCGCCGGCGTACTTTGGCAACTCTGCGTGAATCAGTTGTCGAGAGGCCAGTTCGGACGGGTTGTGCCACCCAGTCTGGGATCTTGCGCAAGACTCGTTGATTCCCATGTTCGAGTGTCGTCTTGAGTACGGTGCGGGCGCACTTCTGTGTACATCAGGCGACACTCGAACAGGTGTCACTATAATCGTTGGTCAAATCCGGGATTCCCCAATGTCACCAAGAAATCACGATAGTACGCGATTTGCATCCCCGCGTACTGTTGTGACAGAATTTTCAGGTTGCTCCGGATGAAGTGATATGCAGATTGTGCGCCCAACCATGATCTGAGGTATACTCAACGGTCCCAGTCGAAGACTGGAATCCACCCACAAGGAAATAGGGGATGCGTGCGGACTAAAAGCCGCGACACGCCCGACCGCGTGGGCCGGAGAACGGCATCGTTCAACGTGACCGATGTCAAGCGAAAGCCAGGCCGTGAGGATCCTGGTCGAGCAGAGAGGTATGTACCGTGGCGGGACAAAAAATCCGCATCAGGCTTCGGGCCTATGACCATGAGGTCATCGACTCGTCAGCGCGAA
>JGI24699J35502_11133620_pt1 | contig 12646 bp, 10 predicted proteins | sample TergutMp193P4_FD_35502 | JGI IMG/M metagenome (IMG submission 35502) | reverse complement strand
ATTTTATCGCATTTACCGCGTTCCACCACTTTGGTATCACCGGCTATAATCCTAACGCCTGCATTTTCAGCGGCGACTTGCATGGAAGATACTATTTGTTGCAAGTCGGCCAGCGGAAAACCTTCTTCTAAAATAAATCCGACCGTCAGATATTCAGGCTCGGCGCCGCAACATGCCAAATCGTTGACTGTTCCGTTAATTGCCAAATCGCCGATATTTCCTCCGGGGAAAAAAATCGGATCAACAACAAAAGAATCCGTAGAGCAAGCGATTCGCCCCGCTTCGACCGGGAAAACGCATCCGTCGTGGTCCTGTTCCAATAAGGGATTGTCGAATGCAGGATAAAAGATGTCGTTTATCAACTGGTGCGACAATCGTCCTCCGCTTCCATGCCCAAGCAGGATGCAATCGGAGTCAACAATCGAAACGGGACAGGTAATTTCCATTATATCACGGTTTGATAATTATAATTATAATAAGCGGCGCATACGCCTTCGGCCGAAACCATAGGCGCTCCCAAAGGATGAGCGGGTTTACAAACCGAACCGAAATAGGCGCAGTCTGTCACTTGACGATTTCCTTTCATGATTTCTCCGGCGATACACCGTATATCTGTTTTCTCTTTCTCTCGTAATAAAGAATTATTCGCAACCGGAAACTTGAGCGCTGCATCAAAAGCGGCGTATTTTTCTCGTAAAGAAAATCCGCCGGCGGGAATAGTTCCGATGCCTCTCCACTCCCTCTCCACCGGTTCGAGAAATGTTTCCATCAAGTTTTTCGCTTCCCGGTTTCCGGTTTCCGAAACGGCTCTTTTGTACGCATTTTCAACCTTTGCTTCGCCTTTCTCCAATTGAAGGATACATTTATAAATCCCGTACAGCAAATCTGCCGGTTCAAATCCGGTTACAACCATCGGTTTCCGGTAGTCGGCAGCCAAACGGTAATAAGCTTCGTTTCCGGTAATGGCGCACACATGACCGGCAGTCAGAAAACCGTCCACTTTGTTGTCGGGTTGACTCAATATCATTTCGATAGCCGGAGGTACGGCAAAAAACGAACAAAGCAAGGAAAAGTTTTTCAAGCCATGCCTTACCGCTTCCTTCAGCGCCATCAGATGAACGGGAATTGTTGTTTCGAATCCTACGGCGAAAAAAACAATTTCTTTTTCGGGATGTGTGGCAGCAAGTTCTACCGCATCTAAGGGCGAATAAAGGATTCGAACATCAGCGCCCTGCGCTTTGGCTTGCAATAAATCGGAATAACTTCCCGGAACGCGCATCATATCGCCGAAAGAAGTGAGAATCACATTCGGCTTTCGGGCGATTGCTATAGCGTGGTCAATTATTTCTTCGGGAGTTACACAAACCGGACATCCCGGACCGTGCAACAGACAAATAGTCGCGGGAAGCATCTCCTCTATCCGATAACGGGCGATTGCATGCGTTTGTCCTCCGCAGATTTCCATAATCTTCCAAGAATGTACCGTCTCCTTTTGAATTGCACGAACCAAGGTTTGAATCCGGTCTTTGTTCCGATAATCATCCGTATATTGCATATTAAGAATCGGTGTCAAGTGAACGGGAAATTATTTCGAAGTCGGCTAAGGTTTGTTCCGCTTCTTCTTTGTCTATCTTGGAAATAGCCATTCCCGCATGCGCTAAAACATAATCGCCTGCCTCTGCATCTAACCATTGCACGCAAATGGATTTGATAACGCCGCCGAAGTCCACTTTTGCCATTTTCAATTCGGGAATGGAGGCGTCAATACTCATGATTTTTCCCGGAACCGCTAAACACATTGCATAAAATATTTATCAAACAAATTTTTGCCAAATATAAGCAATATTTTTTATATTTGGAGTGGTTTCTGTATCTTTTTATTCCCTGTGAGCAAAAAATGATTTAAAAAAAGTATTGAATCGGATCTATAATTACAGTTGTCATTAACAATCATGTGAAAATTCCCTATCATTTTTTATCGTTCTTTCTCGGATTACCGGAAAATAGATAATATTTATTATAGTTCCATTTATATTCCATTCTCTCGGCTATTTCTTTTGCTGTTTTCTCTCCAAAACGGTCATTAACAAATCCAAGACTCATGTCAGTCCCTGTAGATATTCCGGAAAACGCTCGCCGATATTTTTTGACATTCGTCAGACGGGTTCCGTGTGAATATTAATCTGCGTTCGGCTGCCAAACTCGTCGCGAATACGTCGAGAAAGCGCTCCCGCTATATTGTGCGCTTGTACCAAAGAAATAGTATTGTCCAACTGAATATGCACGTCTATTACAAATACATCCCCGATTTTACGAGAACGGAGTTTGTGAAAACTCTTTATTTTGCTATCTTCTATAATCAGTGTTTCTATTTTTCTGACGATTTCTTTGGGCAGGGAGGCTTCCGTCAATTCTTGTATGCTGGGCAAGGATAATTCTATGGCTGTTTTCATAATAAAGAAACTCACGATTACTCCTGCAATCGGGTCTAAAATCACCCATTTGTTTCCCAAGAAAATAGCGCCCGCAATACCAATGGCAACTCCAACGGAAGAAAACGCATCGGAGCGGTGGTGCCAAGCATTGGCAATTATCGCTTGGCTGTTTATCTGTTTACCGATTGTTTTTGTGTACCGGAATAAGACTTCTTTACAAACAATGGAAATCAGTGCAGCCCATAATGCAATCATTTGAGGATTAGGCAATAATTCGCCTCGAATCACCGATATAATTTTGCTTGTTCCTTCGTAAAAAATTATCAACCCGACAAAAAAGAGAACCAACGCAATCAAAAAGGTAGAAAAAGTTTCAAATTTTCCGTGCCCATACGGGTGTCCTTCGTCTTTTTCCGCCTCGGAAATTCGAAAAAAGACAATGACAATTACATCCGTAATAAGGTCGCTCAGCGAATGCATCCCATCGGCTATCATAGCGGAGCTTTTCCCGAAAAACCCGGCCGAAATTTTTCCAACGGATAAGATGACGTTAATAACCGCTCCGATCCAAGTAATTTGCTGCGCCCTTTGCGTTCTCGTTTTTGCCATGGTAATTAACATAGTGCACCGCAATTTTTGCGGTAAAGTTACTTATTTAAGTTCTTTTTGCAAAACATATTGGTCCGCCAACTCTCCCGTAATACGGTTACCTTCCATATCCAATTGAGTAAGGGTATTTCCATCCGCCGCATATTTGTTCGGAGAATCTACAGAATTTATACCGTCCAAGGTAATAATGTTTTCTTCCCGGTTCAAGGTGTATTTCCCCTTGTCCTCAAAAACGCCGTCTTTACCTACATATTCAGTTCTCTTTGTGTAAGCGCCATCTTTAAGCGTAATGGTAACGGTCATACCCATTCCGCTTGCAGTGGGTAGCGTGCCTGTATAAGTACCCTCGTAGTCGGACGAAGTTTTTGTTTTTGAGGCGTTTCCTCCGCAACTGCATAGGATTCCCAACATTGCTGCGACAATCCAAATTTTTGTCATTAAACTTTGATTATTGTTCATTTTTATTATGTTTTTTATTCCTGCTCTTACGGCTTCGCAGGAGTCTTGCCTTTTTATTACACTTCCTATATTTTCAATTTCGCTATCGGCCGGCATTTTATCTGTTTCTTTCAATTATATCAAATTGTCCGATGTTTTGCCAATTGATGAATTTCACTTGTCGGTAGAACGGTTCTTCCGAGCCGGTATAAACAACATAATCTTCTGTTTTAGAAAAAAGTTTCTTCAATAACAGAAGATTCTTAATATGGTCATCCGATAATGTTGCAGAAGATTTAATTTCGATAAAACGTACACTTTCGGGTAATTCCTGTACACAATCAACTTCAACGCCCTTTGAGTCTCTCAGAAAAAAGTAATTCGCCGGCAGTCCCGCATTAAAACGCATTTTGAGCAGTTCCGAAAAAACAAAGTTTTCAAATAAATTTCCATGCAAATAAAAAGTTTCCAATTGTTTTTCCTGTTCGATATTCAAAAGCGAACACACCAATCCCGTATCATAGAAATAAAGTTTGGGCGATTTTATCATTCGGCGATTGATATTGCCGGAATAAGGTTGCACAAAGTATAAAATATAGCTTGCTTCTAAAAGTGAAAGCCATGATTTTACTGTATTTACGGAAATATTGGCATCGTTGGCCAGCGAAGAAAGATCAAGGATATTTCCCACTCTGCCTGCACACAGCTTTATGAAACGCACAAAGCCGGTTAAATTTTCAATATTTCGAAGCAAACGAATATCGCGTTGCAGATAGGTTTCAATATAATGCGGAAAAAAGTGAACCGGTTCGATATTTTCATTGTACAGACGCGGATAACCGCCATTAAACAAGATACTATCAACATTTTGACAGCCTAATTGAGCGGCCTTAAGTTCAGAATACGACAAAGGCAACAATTTTAAAGAAGCCACTCTGCCGGCCAAACTCTGCGTGATATGTTGATTCATCAAAAAACTTTGCGAACCCAATAAAATAACTTTTCCGTTTTCGCGACTGTTATCCAAAATTTCCTGCAAGTACGAAAAAAGTTCGGGAACATGTTGCACTTCGTCTAAAATAAATTTTTCGCCGGCAGAAAACAGAAAACCACGAGGGTCGTTTGTAGCAAACATACGAATATCGGGATTTTCCAACGAAAAATAGTTGTAATCCCCGGCTATGCTTTTCACTAATGTGGTTTTACCCGATTGTCGCGGTCCCGTGATATTTACCGCCGGATATTTCTGCAAAAGCGCAAATAGAACCTTTTCTATATTTCTACTAATCATATAATTAAATTAACGCGGTGTAATTTTGCACTACGAATGCAAAATTACACATTTTTTACGAAGAAGGCAAATTGTTTTTCAATAACACTTCGTTTTCTTTCCTATCGTCAAATGACACAAAAATGCAGGCGACAGTTGTTCCGCAAACGACGTCGCCAAGCGCGCCGAATCGTCAAAATCTCCCGCATAACGACCGGTTTCTTCCGCATTCAACCTAAGGACGCTACCTAATTCCATATCCATACAATAAATTATATGAAAAAACAGTTAATTAAAGAATGATAAAACATTATATTTACTTGCAATACAAAATAGCAAATCGCCGGTTGAAATCATACGGATTTCATCCGTTTGTCGCTTATCCGCTGTTATTCATTGTCTTTACAGTGTTTTCATTTTTGCTTTTTTATCCTCAAATCATTTATTTGCAATACTTCTACCTGCTTATTCCTTTTTATTTCTCATTCAACTTAGCGGAACCGGGTAGAAACGATTTTCTCAAAATTTGTTTCAACGATAAGATGTACAAAATGATTCGTATTATGGAAAATCTGATGATCGCATTACCTTTCATTGCTTTTTTACTGTATAAACGCTGCTATTTATTGGCATTTCTACTGACTGTACTTATGATTTTTTCTGCTCTCGCCAATACACGGACACGATTTTCTTTTGTCATTCCGACACCGTTCGCCAAGAATCCCTTTGAATTTACGGTCGGATTCCGTAACACTTTTTATCTCTTTGTTCTTGCTTACGGATTAACCGTAATTGCTATTGTTGTCAATAATTTCAATTTGGTCGCTTTTGCATTACTACTGACGTTGTTAGTCCCCTGTGGTTTTTACTTGAAACCGGAGAATCCCTATTATGTTTGGCAATTCAGTTTATCACCGGCACAGTTTTTATATTACAAAATGAAAACGGCTTTGGTTTATTCATTCAGATTAAGTTTGCCGATTATTTTGACTCTAAGTCTTTTTTATCCCGGAAATGCGTGGATTCCGATTCTTTGTTTTTTATTAGGATATATTTTCCTAATTCTTTTTATTGTAATCAAATACGCTTCCTTTCCAGATGAACCGGGAATTTTGGAAGGTATTGCTATCCTGCTGTGTTTTTTTATTCCTCCCCTACTTTTGATCATAATCCCTTATTATTTCAATCAGTCGGTTAAACAACTTCAAACGCTTTTGCCATGATAGAAACGGTTCAATTATCCAAACAATACGGAACAATTCGGGCGCTTCAAAACATTTGCCTGCGCTTCGAAGATGGAAAAACAGTCGGTATCGTTGGTGAAAACGGAGCGGGAAAAACCACGCTCTTCCGCTGTATCGCAGGATTGGAAACACACGAAGGACAAGTGCTTTCCGACCGGAATCCATTGAAAAATCACCTTGGTTTTCTGCCGACGGAACCTTATTTTTTCCCGAAAATAACCGCTGAAGAATATATCCGATTACTGACGAATGCACGAGGGAAAAAAATCAAGAATATTGAAAGTCAAAACATTTTTGATTTACCATTAAATCAATACGCTTCCACTTTTTCGAGCGGCATGAAAAAGAAACTGGCGCTATCGGCGATTCTTTTGCAGGGAAACCAATATTTTATTTTGGATGAGCCGTTCAATGGAGTTGATATTCAAAGCAATCTGATTATTACGGAAATCATTCGCAAGTTACAGGCATTGAACAAAACGGTGATTCTTTCCTCTCATATTTTTTCGACTTTAAGCGATACTTGCGATGAAATTCATTTGTTGCGCCAAGGGCAATTGGTACAATCCGTTCCAAAGCATGATTTTGACAAGTTAGAAGCGGAAATGAAAGCGTTTTCGATTGGAAATAAAATCGAACGGTTGGAATTGGAAGATTAATCTTGGTTTAAAAAAACAGAAGTCGGATGCGAAAGGCCGGAAACATTGAAATCGGGAACAATGAATGATCCTTACTTCTTCTTCGAAACCTTCTGTTTTGTTGTCGTTTGAGCCGGCGCCTTCGATGTCTTTTTCGCTTTGCTTTTTTCCGGTTTTGCCGGAGCTTCTTTGATTATTTTCATCACTTCCTCAAAACTCAATTCGGCGGGAACCAATCCTTTCGAAATTTTGTAATTGGCTTTATTGTACGAAATATAAGGGCCGAAGCGTCCGTTCAGTATTTGCAGATTTTCATCTTCCGGAAATGATTTGATTTGCTTGTTGGCATCCCGCTTTTGTTTTTCGCGAATCAATTCTTCCGCTTCTTTGAGGGTGATTTGATAGGGATTGTAATTTTTGGGGATAGTCGTAAATGTATTATTGAATTTGAGATACGGGCCGAACCTGCCGATAGCGGCAACTACCGGTTTATCTTCCAATTGACCGACTGTACGCGGCAGGTCAAACAAACGCAAGGCTTCGTCCAAACGGATGGTTTCAATGGATTGGGACTGCATCAAAGATGCAAAACGCGGTTTTTCTTCATCGTCTGCCGAACCGATTTGTACAAAAGGCCCGAATCGTCCGATTTTGACTGAAACCGGTTTACCGGACGCCGGGTCTGTACCCAACGCTCTTTCACCGACTTTCAATTCCGTTTTGGTCTCGGAAACTTTCAATACGATGGGATGAAATAAATCGTAAAATTGGTGAAGCGTATCCGTCCAACGCATTTCTCCGTCAGCGACTTTGTCGAGATCTTTCTCTATATTCGCCGTAAAATTATAGTCCAACACATCCGGAAAATGTTCTGTCAAAAAGTCATTGACAACCATTCCCGAATCGGTGGGAAGAAGTTTATTCCGGTCTGCTCCGACTATTTCCTTTTTGCTGCTGCCGGTAATTGTTTTATTTTTCAGAACAAGCGTAATAAACGGTCGTTCTTCGCCCTCCTTATTTCCTTTGATTACATACCCTCGTTGCTGAATGGTTGAAATGGTTGGCGCATAGGTGGATGGACGACCGATACCTAATTCTTCCATTTTACGTACCAGACTGGCTTCCGTATAGCGGAACGGTTTTTGAGTGAGCCGTTCATTGGCAATTGCTTCCGATAAATTCAGCCGGTCGTTAACGTGCATGGGCGGGAGAATGGCTTCCACCATTTCGTCGGTTGTTTCGTCGTCATTATCTTCAAGATATACCCGCAAAAAACCGTCGAATCGGATTACTTCTCCATGGACGGAAAACTTCTCATTTGCATCCGTACTGATACCGATGGTTACCGTCGTCCGTTCCAATTCGGCATCCGCCATTTGAGAAGCTACCGTTCGTTTCCATATCAATTCGTAGAGTTTCTGTTCCTGAGCGGTCGCTTTAACTGTCCGGTTACTGATATAGGTAGGGCGAATGGCTTCGTGAGCTTCTTGCGCTCCTTTGGTTTTTGTTTGGTATTGACGTATTTTGACGTATTTGTTTCCAAATTCGTTTTCGATTTCGTGTTTTGCGGCATTCAAGGCCAAAGTTGATAAATTCAAAGAATCCGTACGCATGTACGTAATCAACCCGGCTTCGTACAATTTTTGAGCAACCGACATGGTTTGAGCGACCGAAAATCCGATTTTGCGAGCCGCTTCCTGTTGTAGCGTTGAAGTAGTAAAAGGCGGCGCCGGAGATTTCTTTCCCGGTCGAGTATTAATATCTTCGATGGTAAACACGGCATTTTTTAACCCTTCCAGAAAGGCTCTTGCTTCCTCTTCCGTCTGAAAGCGTTTATTTAATTCCGCTTTCAGCAACGTTTTTCCGTCGGGGAGAACAAAGACGGCGGTTACTTTGAAATAGGCTTCCGAATGGAATTGATTGATTTCGCGTTCGCGTTCTACAATGAGTCGCACGGCAACCGATTGCACACGCCCTGCCGACAGCGAAGGCATGATTTTTTTCCACAGTACGGGTGAAAGTTCAAACCCGACAATCCGGTCCAATACCCGACGCGCTTGTTGAGAATTGACCAAATTCAAATCAATGCTTCTCGGATGTTTAATCGCATTGAGAATGGCGTCTTTTGTTATTTCATGGAAAACAATTCGTTTGGAATCTTTTTCGTTCAATCCCAATACCATTGCCAAGTGCCAAGCGATGGCTTCTCCTTCCCGGTCTTCATCGGAAGCTAACCAAACCATTTGGGCTTCCGTTGCCGCTTTTTTCAGCGTTTTCACTAATTCGGCTTTGTCCGGCGAAATGATATATTCCGGTTTAAAATCGTTTTTGACATCAACTCCGAGTCCTCCTTTTTCTTTCAAATCACGGATATGTCCGTAACTTGACAGGACTTTGTAGTCAGCGCCTAAAAATTTTTCAATAGTTTTAGCTTTTGCCGGAGATTCAACAATTACGAGATTCTTTTGCATATTTTTACGCTTTTTTCGAGCGCAAAGATAGTAAAATTTTAAAACAAAATGCTTATTCCGCCCATAATGTTAAACTTCTGTGCCGGATATCCCCACCAAAAATCATATTTCGAAAACAATAAGTTATTTAAAGAGCCGTAAACGGAAAAATTGGACGTAATCGAATAAGTCGCTTTTACCGATAAATCGTGAATATTTTTCATATGAAGTATATTGCTCAGAGAAGAATCGGTCGCTTTCCGCCCGAAAGCGCTCAAATAGGACAAGTCGAATCGCAAAGGAATCCACGGAGAACAATAAGCGGCATTCAGATTCATTTCAAAATCCGGTTTATTCCATGCTTTGTGGAGAATTACATCGTTATCTGTGGAAATACTCCGGTAATAATAAGTTCCTTTCAATCCTATTTCAAAAATATCTTGAAAAGCGTACTTGAAATCGGCGCCTAATCTAAACGTATTCGCGTCTTCATAAATCGGGGTTATCCAATTTCCCGACAACATCGGCGTACTCTCATCAAAATTTTTAGCGCCTACGTTCGAATAATAAAAATGTTCGTCTTTCATTATGATGTATCCTCCGAAAATTCCTACGCTAAAGGTAGGTAAAGGAATGAATTTTATTCCTGCCGTTGCGTCCAAAGGAGACCGCGAATCCGCCACCCGGATGGACGGATCCACATAACGATTCTCGTAATACAGATTGTATTGGCTGTTATCTTTTATCCCGCCGTCGGCAAGCAAATAAAACATAAACCGATTGGTAGGGGAATAATTCAAACGGATGGTGGGCGACGCTATTATTTTTCCGCGACCCCCGACTTCCACATCCATTTTGGCCCCCAACAAAAGATTCCAATTCGTATCTTCCCAATACAGGTAAGGATTCAAAAAATAAGTCCAATAATTTGTCGTACTGTCATTTGTTGATTTAAATGCTTTGTTCCCATAAGAATAATTTTTCATGGAACCGGAAAGACCTATTCCCATCGTTGAACTCAGTAATTTATGAATATCTCCGTCAATTAAAATCCGGTTTTCTTTACTGCCGTCTTCATTAATTGTGTTTCCGTATTTTTGCCGGAAATTCGTATATCCAACATTGATTTTGTAATTCAATTCATTGGCTTTATCCGAAGCAAGCCCGATATGCGCTTCAAACAATTGATCGGTTTGATTGGTGTTTTTGTCGAAATTATTATTCGGCTGCGGTCCGGGCATAATATAGTATATATTATAAGGAATAGATAAACCGTAATAATTAAATGCCGAATAGGTATATTTTGCATCAGCGTTTAATTTAATTCCGCCAAAATCGTGCAGATAATTGATTCCGCCCCAATTGTCATTAATTTTGAATTTTTGTTTTCCGGTTTCATCTAAATAAGAAACGTCTTGTAAATAAGAAACATCGGATCTGCTTGAACGATGAGAAAAGAAAATGTTCAACCGGTCTTGATCCGAATTTAGTATTTGATAACCGAGATCTCCGTCAATATCAACCAAAGTACTTATCCCACCCGTCAGATACCCCCGATATTTCGAATAATTCAAATGCGTCAGATACGCTTGCGGGCTTAACGGAATGACTCTCGATTGCACGTCGAAAGGAGTCGCATAATCCGAAAATTCCACTTTGGATTTAGGCGCTTGAGGTTCGCGCAATTCGGGAAGTTGACTCAGTTTTACGGCATCCCGGATAGTCGGATTGTATTCCTTTTCCAAGGTCAATTCGCGATTCATGAGCGAATCGTTCCGAGTGGTATTTTGCGCTTGAAGCGACAATGAACAAAGTAGAACAAGTATAGTAAAATAAGCTGGTTTCATCTTCATCATCATTTATTTAAACGTTCATTAATCCGGCTTTGAATATCGTCGTCATTACCGGTGTAATTGTTTTGTAAACTTTCCAGATATTGGCGCGATTGCAGTTTGTCGCCTTCCGAAGCGTAGATATCCGACATAAGGATAAAACTGCGCGCCAGCCAATACGCATGCGGCGTTCCTTGACGGATGTATTCCAAAACGACCTCTTTCGCTTTGCTTGCTTGTTTGTGATCGTAATAACTTTGCGCCAACAAATACTTCGCTTCCGCTCCGAATGCGGTTCGCGTATCTTTCGATAAATCCAACCAATCTTTTTCCGCAAGCGCTGTTTCGCCTAATTCTTGAAAAGCTTTTGCCCGGTAATATTTCGCTTCGCTTGTTCGATTCGGATCAAGGGATTCGTCTTTCAAGAGACTGTTAGCAGCCGTAACGACCGAGTTCGGTTTATGCACTTGAGTCGCCGAACGAATAATGCCTAATGAGCCTGCGTCACGATCGGATTTGCTTGCGGCCGTATTTTGCAGCCGCTCGTATAACGAGAGCGCTTTGTCGTATTCTTTGTCGTTGTAATACAGTTCGGATAAACGAACCAAGGATTCTTCGGTGAATTGATTATTTCCGGCAGCCAACACTTTCTCAAATTCCTGTTTGGCCGGAACGTAATTTTTATCTTGATAATAAGTCTGCGCTAAGTAATACCTTGCATTGACACTGAAAGCGCCGGAAGGAAACGATTGCAGGTAATTCAGCATTGCCGTTTGAGCTTGTTTGATGTCATTACGCATAAAAAATCGTTCGGCAGCCAAATAAGTTAACGAATCCTGTTCGGTCACATTAAACCGGGCGGCTCCTCCCAACGAGCGTACATATTCCGCATAGCCGTTTACGTCGTTCAAATCGAAATAAACCGATTTCAAGTCTTCAATAGCCACTTTGGCTTCCTCGCTGCCCGGATATTTAGCCACTACTTTTTTATAGGCTTCGGCGGCTTGTTGCGGCTGATTAGCGTTGAAATAAAGCAGACCGATTTGTAATCCGGCTTTCCGGGCGTTGTTGCTTTCCGGAAAACGGTTCCACAACTGTTGATACGTTTCAATAGCAGCTTGAGTATTTTCCAGTAAAACATACGCTCGTCCTTTTTCGTAAAGCGCATCGGTAAGGTAGGGCGATTCCGGATATTCGGCAATTAAACGATCCATTTGAGCGATTTTACCTTGGTAATCTTTTTGTAATCCTTGAACATAGCCTTTTTGAAACAAAGCGTAATCTCCCGTTGAAGGATTGACGGAGACCGCTTGGTTGTAAGCATTTTCGGCATCATTGAATTGTCGGCCGTAGAAGTAACAATCCCCCAACCGCGTATAGGCGTCAGACAATATCGCGTTTCTTTCCGGCGCCGAAGAAATAAAGCGGCGAAAACCATCCCCGGCCGTTTGGTATTGTTTTTGATTGAAAGCGCAATAAGCCAAACTGTAAGAAGCCGACAAGGATAAATTGCCCGATCGGTTTCCCGAATTTAAATAGGCTTGATAATCCCCGGCTGCTTTCGAAAAATCTCCTTTTTTATAGTACGATTCACCGCGCCAGTAAAGCGCTTCGTTTTTTTCTTCTACGGCATAATTTCCGGCATTCACGGCTTGAGTAAAATAACGAACGGCTTCATCGTAATTCCCATTCGTGAAAGAGACCGTGCCTAAATAGTAATAAATCTTTTG
>JGI24699J35502_11133621_pt1 | contig 12648 bp, 12 predicted proteins | sample TergutMp193P4_FD_35502 | JGI IMG/M metagenome (IMG submission 35502) | reverse complement strand
CTTGACCCGCCATTCCCTAACATTTAAATTTTGCGACAGAGATATATACAAAATTTCATAGACCGTCAACTTGGCATTCAAGTTTCAACCAAAGGGTATTTTTACGGTAATTTGATTGGTAATTTTTTCAATCTCCGCCTCAGCAGAGGCGAATGTGCCGAGGATATTCAACAGCATTTTCGACCAACCTTGGAGCCAATACCCGGCAATGAAGTAGCAAGCGCTGATACGCTTTGTACGATTTCGATTACGATAATCAAATCATTGAACATGAAAAATTCGACGCTAAAAAAACTTATAAAATGAATACGAGTTACTTTCCGGACATTGCCACCATTTATGCGAGGGGGGATTGCTGTGCATGCTCACCAAAAAAGGGGTTTCTATGGTCTGCTTTTTTATTTTAATTGCATCAATAACGACAAAATATTCGTAATTTTTTGCTTGCGGATTTAAGGGATATTAAAACAAAAACACTTACTTTTGCATTATGATCCAAGCAAAACTTTGACGGATAAATTATGAATTAATTTAATTATAACTGAATATGAAGTTTTTAGGAAATATTATTTGGTTGGTCTTTGGAGGCTTGCTGATAGCCGTAGAATATTGTGCGGCCAGTTTTCTGTTGATGATAACTATTATTGGCATTCCCTTCGGAATGCAGACACTGAAATTGGCGTTATTGGCGCTTTGGCCTTTCGGTAGCCAAGTAAGCGAGGGAGAAAGCTCCAATGGTTGTTTGTCGATACTCATGAATGTGGTTTGGGTTCTGATAGGCGGTATTTGGATCTGCCTCTCGCATTTGCTGTTCGGCTTGCTTTTGTGCATCACCATTATTGGTATTCCATTCGGCATGCAACATTTTAAAATGGCGGTATTGGCTTTAACTCCTTTCGGAAAAACCATTACATGAAAAATAGAGTGAATGAATTGTTCGTGTTTTCCCTAAAAAAGAGGGTGTATCTCAAGTCTGTTATTCAACTTAAAAGACTTTTGATACAGCCTCGAACAAGCAGATAAAAGTAAAATCGATTTTTAACGATTGAAAAACATTGAAAAGTCACGCATCATTTTCCATTTCGCTTTTATCATTTTGAAGATTAAAAAAATCGCTGTTTACCACTTCGACAAAAGTACCCGTAGGCATGTAAAAACGAACGTCTTTTCCTGCAGTGATTGCTTTGCGAATAAAAGTGGAAGATATTTCGATTTTAGGCGCATTTTTACAAAGACGTACATTCGGATAATTATTGATCATGCGGTCGGAACCTCTTCGGGGGTAAATCACTATTTTAAAGTTTTTCAAAATGATCTGATAATCTTTCCAACGGTGGAATGTAGCCCAATTATCGGAACCGATGATCAATTCAAATGAATGTTGCGGGTAAAGCACGCGCAATTTTTGCAATGTATTAATTGTATAGGAGGGTTGAGGCATCTCCCATTCAAGCGTACAAATATAAAATTTTTCGTAATCCGTTATGGATTCTTCGATTAATTTCTTACGGAAATGATGATCCAATAAATCATTTTTTTTCTTTAATGGATTTTGCGGAGTAATCAAAAACCAGATTTGATCAAAATCTTCATATTCAGCAAGGTAATTTGCTATTGCCAAGTGTCCTACATGTACCGGGTTAAACGATCCCGGAAAGATTCCTATTTTCATATGTTATAAATTTATTGATGATTAATATGGTTTCTTCTATAGCTGTCGCTAAATCATTGTTTACAATAACCGTGTCGTATTGAGAAGCCAACTCCAATTCGTAAGCCGCTTTGGATATTCTATCTCGGATGACCTCTTCTGTTTCAGTGCCCCGTTTTTCCAGCCGTCTCTGCAATTCTTCGATAGAAGGCGGACGAATGAAAATCAGCAAGGCGTTTGATCCATATATTTTCTTGATATTCAATCCTCCTGCAACATCCACATCCAGAATAATATTTTTGCCTTGTTCCAGCTTATCTTCTACTTCTGACTTTAGAGTCCCGTAAAAGCAATCGGGATACACTTCTTCGTATTCAAGAAAAAGATTTTCTTGTATTTTTCTTTTGAATTCTTCCGGCGTTAAAAAATAGTATTCTTTCCCCTCTTTTTCTTTCTCACGCGGAGGACGACTGGTAGCAGAAATGGAAAATTCCAGAGGTAATCCTTTCTCCAAAATATGACTGATAATTGTTGATTTTCCCGAACCCGATGGCGCGGAAAGAATGATTAGCTTTCCTTTCACTTCTTTTTGAATTGTATGAATGGTGAATTATTTTTTGCGAGCGGCAGCAATTTACAATTCATGATTAATAATTTATAATACATTTAATATTTGCTCTTTCATTTGTTCCAGTTCATCTTTCATTCGGACAACAATCTTTTGCATCTCCGCGTCGTTGGATTTGGATCCCAATGTATTGATTTCGCGCCCAATTTCCTGTGCAATAAAACCAAGTTTGCGCCCTTGTTTTTTTTCACTCTCCATTGTTTCCATAAAATATTTCAGATGATTACCCAGGCGTACCTTTTCTTCATTTACATCTAATCGTTCAATATAGTAGATCATTTCTTGTTCAAAACGATTTTCATCATAAGAAACGTCTAATTTTTTTGATGCGTCTATCAAACGCATCTTGATTTTCTCTATGCGATCTGAATCGTATTTATCAATTTCCTGCAAAAGTTCAGTTATAGCGCCAATTTTATTTCTGAAAACCTCTTCCAGCGCTGTGCCTTCTTGCGTACGAAACTTCATTAAAGCTTTCAGCGCTTTCTCAAAAGCGTCATAAACTGTTTCCCATTCACTTTCGTCGAATTCGCCTACCTCCGTCTTCACCACGTCTGGAAGACGAAAAATAATTGAAAACCAATCATTTGGAATGTCTACTCCCAAATTATGGGCTACTTCCTTGATCTGTCCATAATAACTTCGGATAGCGCTCTCACTGATTTTGGAGGAGGCGGCCGGATCTATGTGTTCGACAGAAACCAAACATTCTACTTTTCCTCGTTCAATCACTTGGGAAAGGAGAGTCCGGATTTCCAACTCTTTTTCACGATAAATGCTCGGCATTCGCACGTTCAAGTCTAATTGTTTGCTGTTGAGTGATTTAAGTTCGATGCTTACTTTTTTATTCACTACTTCCACTACCGCCTTTCCAAAACCCGTCATTGATTGAATCATCTTTCAAATTCTTTTTGCAAATGTAGCTTTTTTATCTAAATAAATGAATAACTTTGCCTCAAAATTTGTTTTTTATTGAAAAATGATTTCTCTACTCTCAATTGAAACTTCAACAAAAACTTGTTCTGTTGCCTTAAGCATAGAGGGAGAACGGGTTTTCGAGCGCATACGGCAGGAGGAGGCTTCTCATGCTTCTCAATTGGGTGTTTTCGTATGGGAGGCAGTAACCTATGCACGAACCCATTGCAAGGAGATCGATGCGGTGGCCGTCAGTTCCGGTCCCGGTTCTTATACCGGATTGCGGATTGGAGTTTCGGAAGCGAAGGGATTGTGTTACGGGAAAGGCATCCCGTTGATAGCTATTCCTACTTTAACCATTCTGGCGCATGCCGTCGCAAAAATACTGCTTCCTGAAGGCGCGAAAGGGGTAAACGCTGAGGACTATCCCTATTTATGCCCGATGATAGATGCTCGAAGAATGGAAGTATATGCTGCTCTATATGACATTCATCTCCGTGAAATTCGTCCGGTACAAGCAGAAATAGTGGAAAAAGACAGTTATGAGGAATATTTGAAAAAACGCTCCGTCTTGTTTTGCGGAGATGGTTCGAATAAATGCCGTTCGCTCATCCAATCGCCCAATGCTCAATTCGTTGATTTTATTTATCCCACCGCCGCGGCAATGATTCCCTTAGCGGAAGAAGCATTTATGCGGAAAAAATTTGTAGATGTCGCGTATTTCGAGCCGTTTTATCTAAAAGAATTTCAGGCAACGGTTGCAAAAAATAAAGTTTTTTTGGAACGCAAATGATGTTGATAAAACGGATGAATTCGGACATTTCTGTTTTATAACTGGAATAATCTGCTTATCTTTGCATTGGAATTTTGCGCATATAAAAAAGTCGATACATATCTCTACTTACGAAAATAAAAAAAATAATGTATAATAAGAAATCAAATTATTAATGACAGGATTAAAGTATAATACACAGGAAAAACGGATGCCTTTGCCTGAATACGGAAGAAATATTCAAAACATGGTAGATTATTGCGTTTCCATCGCCAACCGAGAAGATCGGACGCGCTGCGCTGATACGATTATCAATATCATGGGAAACATGTTTCCGCACCTGCGGGATGTAAATGATTTCAAACACATTCTTTGGGATCATTTAGCCATCATGTCGAATTTTGCGTTGGATATTGATTATCCTTATGAGGTGATCAAACGGGACGACTTGTATATAAAACCCCAAAAATTGCCTTATCCCCAGGGATCCATTCATTACAAACATTACGGCAAGAATCTGGAAAAGATGATTCGGAAAGCGACCGAATACGAGGACAGCGAACAAAAAGAATATCTTATTGGATTGTTGGCCAATCACATGAAAAAATCTTTCCTTACATGGAATAAAGAAGTGGTTGACGACCAAAAAATTTTTAAGGATTTAGAATTTCTTTCTAAGGGACATATTGTGCTGGACGAAGATTCTCACAAATTGACGGAATCGAAGGATATCCTTTCTAAAAAAAATAAGAACCTGACTCGCAGGCAAAACAAATAAAAATGGCTTCTTTTATTATTGAAGGCGGGCGTCGTCTGTCGGGTGAAATTGTTCCGCAAGGAGCTAAAAATGAAGCCTTGCAGGTTATTTGCGCCACTTTATTGACTCCTGAAAAAATAACCATTCACAATGTTCCGGATATTTTGGATGTGAACAACTTAATCGTATTGTTAAGTGAAATGGGAGTTAAAACCGACACTCCGAAGCAGGGAACCTATACATTTCAAGCTGACGATGTGAATCTGGATTACCTTCATACCGATGCATTTTTCAAGAAAAGCGCATCGCTGCGGGGTTCAGTTATGTTGGTAGGGCCGTTGATCGCTCGCTTCGGCTATGCTGTGATCGCAAAACCCGGAGGAGACAAGATTGGCCGCCGTCGATTGGATACGCATTTTTTGGGAATCCAGAAGTTGGGCGCTGAATTTCACTACAACAACGATCGCCAAGCGTATGAAGTGAAAGCCGATCAATTGCAAGGCGCTTATATGTTGTTGGACGAAGCGTCTGTAACCGGTACCGCCAATATCTTAATGGCCTCTGTCCTGACGAAAGGAAAAACGACGATCTACAATGCCGCATGCGAACCATATCTTCAGCAGCTGACTAAAATGTTGATTGCGATGGGAGCCAAAATTGGAGGACTTGCTTCCAATCTATTGACCATAGAAGGAGTTGAAAACCTTGGAGGATGTGAACATACCATTTTGCCCGATATGATCGAAGTCGGAAGTTTTATAGGAATGGCAGCCATGACCGCTTCGGAGGTACGCATTAAATCGGTTTCATTCAATAATTTGGGAATTATTCCCGATGCTTTCCGCAAGTTTGGAATTACAGTCCATCAAGAAGAAGATGACCTCCTTGTTCCCGCTCAAGAATCGTATACCATTGATACGTTTATCGATGGCTCTATTCTGACGATCGCCGATGCTCCATGGCCGGGATTGACGCCCGACTTGTTGAGTGTATTTTTGGTAGTAGCTACCCAAGCCAACGGAAGCGTTCTGATTCATCAAAAAATGTTTGAAAGCCGCCTGTTTTTTGTAGATAAATTGATCGATATGGGTGCGCAAATCATTCTGTGCGATCCGCACCGAGCGACAGTCATCGGTTCTAACCGCCGTTATCCTTTGCGTGCAGCCAACATGGTTTCGCCGGATATTCGCGCGGGTATTGCCTTGTTGATCGCGGCTATGAGCGCGGAGGGAACAAGCCAGATTCATAATATAGACCAAATTGATCGTGGATATCAAGAGATCGACAAACGGCTGAATGCCTTAGGTGCGAGAATAACGCGGATTTAACAAAAAATATCATTTATGATTCTACGCGGCGATTTAATTAAAATAGGACGATTCGGTAGGCCTCACGGAATAAAAGGGGAGATTTCTTTTTACTTCACAAACGATTCGTTCGATAATGAAGCTTGTCCTTTTTTAATTTGTGAATTGGATGGTATTTTTGTTCCGTTCAAAATAGAAAAATCCCGTTTTATTTCCGATTCGACAGCGCTAATCCTGTTAAAAGGCAAGTCTTCCGACGCTCAAGTTCGTTTATTAGCACAAAAAGAGGTCTATTTTCCCAAGCAATATATAGAAGAAAACCCTGCCGAGGACGGGCATTCATGGGAGTATTTTACTGGATTCACTTTGATCGATGAACGGAAAGGAGAAATTGGATCTATTGCCGAGGTCGACACGTCCACGCTGAATGCCTTGTTTGTAATCAAGAAGGATCATGACGAATTACTTATCCCCGCAACAGACGATATTATCGCCCATATTGATGAAAAACAGAAAAAAATCTACGTCGAATTGCCGGAAGGATTGCTGGAATACTAATTTAGCAAGCCTTCTTGTTTTTATCGCTGAATCTTCCGTAATGCCTTCAACAACGGTTCAACAGAAAGCGGTTGGCCGGTAGCTTCTATCATCCATTGGTTGGGAGTCAGACGTCCCAAGCGGAAAATACGATCGACTTCTTTGGCAAAATTTTTACCTTCCAAATACTGTTCCAATTGAAACTCAATGATTTGCCCGAACGAATATGCGGATAAATACAAAGGATAACTGATCATGTGGGAATAAATGGCCAAAATCGGTTCGTCTCGTATGCCGAATACCGGTGCAAAATATTCGTTCCACACATCTTTGGCCAGTTGCTGAACGGCTTCTTTCAGTTGTTCAGGATTGGCTTTCGGATGGGCATAGAGCCATTTCCAAGCAGAAATATCCACAAGAGAAACGCCCGTGATTTCGTACAATTGCCAAGCTTTGTCCAAAATATCCATCGCATCTTTTTCGGGATTCTCGTTTGGAATTCCCAATAAATCTAAATCGCGTTTTTGAAACACAAAAGCCAAAGCTTCAGTAAAAGCAGTATTGGGAACGCCGCTCAGGAGGTAATAATCTACGTCGTAGAGAGAGAGCGTTTGTTCTACCGTGTGTCCAAATTCATGAATGGCAATGTTGTACCCTTTGTAATCCGTTCCTTCCGGCGGGATGCGCGTTCGCAAATGCGATTTTTGGCCTTTCATGGCGGCTCCCCAGGCGTGTCCCGAACCGCGAGCAACGTCTACTTCTATTTTGTCGGCTATGTATTCGGCTCGTTCTCGACTAAAACCCAGTTGAGTTAAAATAACCGGCAACAGTTTTTCCATTGTTGCGGCATCCGGATAACGTTTCCGGATTTGTTCGCTGAGTTTGTCTTCGTTCAAGTTGCTTCGCAGTTTGAACCCGTCGTACCAGATATCGAAAGCTTCCAATTTGCGTCCCAAATGATTTTCGACAATTTGCGCAAGATTTTTTAATTCGGGAGCGGAAAGATATGTCCGGAACAACGTTTCGGCGTCTTCCACCGAAATTTCCATATTTTCCGAGAAATTACGTTCGATGTATGTATTTCCTGTATAGGCATCCATCGCTTGCAATGCCTTGAAATTATTTATAAATTTTTCGTAACGGATGGTATTTTCAGGGGTACCGGCAATGGATTTTCTCGCCTGATACAGGGTATTGGAAAACGGATTCCAATCGTAATCGCCAGAATTAATGACTTCCTTTGGAATTTCCTGCGAGATGATTCGTCTCATGGCTTCGTAAATGGTTTGTTGTTTATCCAAGCCTTCCGCACCTTTACTATAATTTGATTTGATCTCGTCCCGTAAATTCCAATGAGCCAATAAAACCATGTCTTCTGGAAAAATTTTCTCTCCTTTTTTATCCAACAGATGGCCTGCATAAATATTATAACTCGAAATGTATATATCGGCATCGCTATTAGCCTGTGAATAAGCTTGCTGTACGGCAGCAGGAATACGGGAAGTAAACTGATCGCCCAAACGAGCATACGCCCACGCCAAACGGTCGTTTCCCAAGGCTTCTTTTTCTTCCAACGACAATTGAGGGAAATTAAGCGCTATAAAAAAGGCCAATTTATTCGCATAAAAATCGTCGCTGAAATGCGTATTGGGATTGTAAGCGGCAAAAATTTCATCTATAGGTTGTAAAGAACCGGTATTTTCATGAACATTCCGTTGCAGTTGGAGCGTCATTTCATTGAAATATCCCCAGATATATTCCAGATATTCGCTGATTTTCAAGAAAACTTTTTGCTTTTCTGCCGAGTCTGAAATGTAGTGCCCCAGACAATAGTGAATAAAATCTTCTTCATTTCCGTCTGTTTCCTGCCAGAGACGGGCTACTTGATAAACCCCTTTGCCGATCAAAGTTTTATTGGCGTTCTCCTGCTCCGAAAGCTTTGCAATCACTTGATCAACAGCTTGTTGAGAAATAATAGATTTTTTGGACGAATTTGTACAAGCAGCCATACTGAATGCGATTAATATTGAAAAGAAATAATGTTTGTACATATTGCAAAATTTTAGACAATTTGCAGTTTAGAGACAACTGCGATTTGCAAATATATCATTCTTTTTTGATTTTTACAAGCGCTTGGCGGCGCAAGTTGGCTTTCAAAGCTCAATGGTGAACTTTAGTATATTTATTTTCCAGGTTTTCAAATTAAATCTTATCTTTGCTGGTGATTTGTTAAGACATAAAGAACACAAACTCAACAAGCCACGTATTTATTATTTTTTTATGATACAAGAGATAAAGGTTATAGAACGGGAAAATGTAGTTATCCGATTTTCAGGAGATTCCGGCGACGGAATGCAATTGGCAGGCGCTATTTTTTCCAACCTTTCTGCCGAGAGGGGTAATTATATCACTACTTTTCCCGATTATCCAGCAGAAATTAGAGCTCCACACGGAACATTGAGCGGCGTTTCCGGTTTCCAAATGCAATTGGGCGCCAAAGAAGTGTTTACGCCGGGAGACAAAGCAGATGTGCTAATTGCTATGAATCCCGCTGCCTTAAAGGTAAATGCCCAATTTCTCAAACCGGATTCGGTAGTGATTATTGATCAAGATTCTTTCCAAAAAGAAGACATGGGAAAAGCAATGTTTACGACCGACGATCCCTTCAAAGAATTAGGAATTACTTTCGTTCAGGTGGTAGCGGCTCCTATTACGCAGCTTTGCAAAGAAGGATTGAGCGGCATCGCGGATCAAAAACAAGCTATCCGCAGCCGAAACATCTTTGCCTTAGGTTTGGTTTGTTGGTTGTTTAATCGTCCTTTGCAATCGGCGGAAAAATTTTTATCCGAAAAATTCAAAAAGAAACCGGATATATTGAAAGCCAACTTACTGATTTTGCAGGCGGGCTTTAACTATGGACATAACATCCATGCGAGCGTATCGACGTATCGCATCGAAACAACTCCGCACAAAAAGGGTATTTATACCGATGTAAACGGAAATAAAGCAACAGCCTATGGTTTGATCGCCGCCGCCGAAAAAGCAGGATTACCTTTGTTTCTGGGTTCTTATCCTATTACTCCGGCTACCGACATCATGCAGGAATTGGCTGCCAGAAAAGATTTGGGCGTAAAAGTCATGCAAACCGAAGACGAAATTGCGGGCATTTGTACGGCTATCGGCGCTTCCTTCGCCGGTAATTTAGCGGCAACAAGTACATCCGGTCCCGGCTTGGCTTTGAAAAGCGAAGCCATTGGTCTGGCAGTAATGGCTGAAATTCCTTTGGTTGTAGTAGACGTGCAACGAGCTGGGCCTTCGACGGGTATGCCAACTAAAAGCGAACAAACCGACTTGATGCAAGCCTTGTATGGACGAAATGGCGAAAGTCCGGCAATGGTCATGGCGGCTATTTCTCCCACCGACTGTTTTGATTCCGCTTTTCAAGCATCTAAAATTGCATTGGAACACATGACTCCCGTTATCTTATTGACAGATGGATACATTGCCAATGGTTCTTCTGCATGGAGAATTCCAGACTTGGATGATTATCCTGAAATCAAACCTCCATATGTCACTCCAGATATGCAAAACAAATGGACTCCGTACCTGCGTAATTCGGAAAATAATGTACGTTACTGGGCTATTCCCGGAACAGAAGGTTTTACGCATCGAATCGGAGGGCTGGAAAAAGATTATGCTTCCGGAGCCATCAGCACAGATCCTCTCAATCATCAAAAAATGGTGAATGCGCGTCAAGTTAAAATAGATAAAATAGCCGATTGCATTCCCTTGCAGGAAGTTTGGGGCGACGAAGATGCCGATGTATTGGTCTTGGGATGGGGCGGAACGTATGGACATTTGTCCGAGGCGGTAGCTAAAGTCCGGAGAGCAGGAGGAAAAGTAGCTTTCACCCATTTCCGCTATATTCAGCCTTTGCCTAAAAATACGGCAGAAATTATGCGGAAGTACAAGAAGGTGTTGGTAATCGAACAAAATACAGGTCAATTTGCCGGATATCTACGTTCGAAAATCGGCGGATTCAATCCTTACCAGTTCAACCGGATAAAAGGTCAGCCTTTTCTCGTATCCCGTTTGGTAGAAGAAATTAACGACTTAATTAACAGCAAATAGCCAATCAAAAAAGATACTTATGTCAGAACAAACAATATATCAAGCAAAGGATTTTAAGAGCGCGCAACTGGTGCGCTGGTGCCCGGGATGCGGCGATTTCGGCGTATTAAGCAATTTACACAAAGCGATGTCGCAATTGGGAATAGCGCCTCATCAGACAGTTGTCATTTCGGGCATTGGCTGTTCGTCACGTTTGACCTATTATATGAATACGTATGGTTTTCATACCATTCACGGTCGCGGAGCGGCTATCGCCACCGGCACGAAAGTAGCCAATCCTCAATTATCGGTCTGGCTGGCAACAGGCGATGGCGATTGCTTGGCGATTGGCGGAAACCATTTCATTCATGCCGTCCGACGGAATGTCGACATCAATATTTTGTTGATGAATAATAAAATATACGGTTTAACTAAAGGTCAATATTCTCCTACTTCCGCTCGTGGATTTGTTTCCAAATCGTCTCCCTATGGAACGGTAGAAGATCCTTTCCGTCCTGCCGAACTGACGATTGGTTCAAGAGGAACTTTTTTTGCCCGCACAATTGATTCCGATATGAAAAATTCGCCGGAGGTCATGGCGGCTGCTGCGAAACATTCGGGTACTTCCGTTGTGGAAATTATTTTGAATTGCGTAATTTTTAACGATGGAATCAACGAGTCGATTACCAACCGGGAAAATAGAGCTGATAAAACCATCTTTCTCCGCCATGGAGAAAAAATGATTTACGGAAAAGAGAACAACAAGGGAATAGTTCAGGACGGTTTTAACCTGAAAGCGGTGACTATTGGCGAAAACGGCTATACCTTAAACGACATTTTAGTGCACGACGCCGCTACTTCCGATCCTACGCTCCACCTGAAACTCTCTTTGATGGATGGCGATACCTTGCCGGTAGCGCTGGGAGTCATTCGGGATGTGGAAGCGCCAGTTTACGATCGCGATATGGAAAATCAAATCGAAGAGGTAAAAAATCAAACGAAAGTACGCAACTTGAACGAGTTTCTGAAATCGGGAGATACTTGGGAAATTAAATAGTTGAGGCTATCATGATCATTATAAAAATTGTTGAATAATCTGTTGAATAATCTTCTGGGGGCTTGTCTAAAAGAATCGTGTCATTGCGTTTGAGACAGCCTCCAGTTTTTTATATTTCTTCTATTTCGTAGGCGTCTTTTCCAATAAATATCAATGACAAATAACGTACATCCGTGCGGGAAGAGAAGAGTTGCGATTGTCGGTATTTTTCCAATTGCACCCGCGCTGCTTTCTTTTTCTCCGCTAAAGAAGCTTCATCACTCTTTTTCAAGTATTTGATTTCCCAAACCCATTCGTAAGGAATGTCGGGCAATAAAGGGCTGCGTTGCAGATAAATATCCATAAAGTCGCGTACCATGCGGCGATAGACATCCTCGCCCGCATGACTTCCCATAGCAATGAGGTCGTTGGCAAAATGGTCGTATTCGTCGATAATGATAAAAATTTTGTTATTCGTTACAGTTGCTGCCAAATAGGCTAATTCTAAAGTACTTGATCCAGTTTTTTTGTCTTCTATTTTAGCCTTCAAATCTTCCACATTCGGAAGTATGTCTGCATATTTGGATAGGAAAAAATATACCGTCCATTCAATTTCTCGATTGAAATCGGAAGCAAAACTTTCTTCCGAATCGGTTCTCAAGCCAGAAAAATCGAATTGCATAATCAAGTAGCTATTATACAAAGAAGTAGGATTTTTGCCAATATAAAAAGGACCAAATAAGGATTCAAACTTTTTTGCTTGGTTCAAATCGTAATAATGCGAAAGCATAGAGAAAAACAAGCTCTTGCCGAATTTACGCGGACGAATAAAAAATTGAGGTGGTGTTCTACAAAGTATGCTTATTAAACAAACCCAAAGTTGATATAAAAGAAAGCGAGATTAAAAGCTTTGAAATGGTTTAGAAGTTTCTTAG
>JGI24699J35502_11133622_pt1 | contig 12656 bp, 3 predicted proteins | sample TergutMp193P4_FD_35502 | JGI IMG/M metagenome (IMG submission 35502) | reverse complement strand
GGTCGAAGCTCAGTTCCGGGTGGAACTCGTCACCGAATGTATACCCCGGTCCGCCGCGGCCGTCCCCTCGGGGATCCCCGCCCTGGATCATGAAACCGTCGATCACGCGGTGGAAGGTGAGACCGTCGTAGAAATGACCGGTCGTCTTCTTCCCTGTGAGATCGGTGTACTCCTTGGTGCCATTGGCGAGCCCGACGAAGTTGGCCACCGTTGTCGGCGCCTGGTCGTCGAAGAGTTCGATCCGAATATCACCGTGATTCGTGTGGAGGATTGCTTGAGTCATTGGCATCCCTTTCATGATTCCTTGAACAATGCGAATGTGCTCTGAGTCCGTACGGAAACGGACCCGACAGATGAGCGCTTCCATTCTGCCAGCATTTGACTGCGAAGATGTTATTTCCGGCATTTGTCCGTACAAGCACCTTTAGGGAACGCCGGGGTTCCCCTGTCCCACAATGGCTGTAAACTGTAAGTGCTCCGTCCGGAACAGACGGAGTAGAACGTGAGGATCACAATGACAATGCACAAAGATGATATCTTCGAAACTGCTGCCGACAAGGCACGCTCAGTTGCCGAACACGGAACTGCCGCATGGGACGACGCAGTCGAGAAAATCACTCCTCTGCTGGATGCCGCCGCAAAGAAGGTTGCTCCTGTCGCCGACGGGGCCTGGGAAGCCGCCAAGGACGCCACGCGCAAGGCGGCCGCGCTCGCCGCCGACGGGGTCGAGCGTATTCAGCCCAGTGTCAATTCCGCCCTCGACAAAGTGGCCCCCGCCGTGGATCGGGCCCAGAAGGCCGTACAAGACGACCTCCTCCCCAAGTTGATCACCGTCTTGCACGAGGCGGCCGCCACCCCGGCTGGACATGAGGCCCGCGAGATCCTGGCCCGCCTCGACGAGCGCGCGGACGCCTCGGTGGCAGCTCTCAACACCGAACTGGTCAAGGCCAAAAAATCCAGCCCCGCGAAGAAGGTTGCCATTCTGGTCCTCATCGGCGCCGTCGTCAGCGCGGTGGCCATCGCGATCAAGACCTTCCTGGGAAGCCGCGAGGATTGGGCGGCGTACGAACCCGATGAGCCGTACGTCTATCCTGACGACGACTATGAAATCGACGAGGTCCTGCTCGAAGAGGAATCCTCCCCCGCCCCGACTGAGGACTCCCAGCCTTTCGGCGACGGCTCCTACGCCGGCCCCAACCCTCCTGAGGGGTACACCATCAAGGGCAATGAGCGTTCTATGAAGTATCACATGCCGGACGCGGCGAGCTACGACCGTACGACGGCTGAGGTGTGGTTCAACTCCGAGGAAGCGGCCCAGGCCGCCGGTTTCGCCCGCTCACAGCGCTGAGCATACGCGCCTGAGAGGGAGACACCATGGCTGAACTGAAGGACCGCCTGCGGGCGGACTTGATCCCTGCGATGAAGGCGAAAGACGCCTTCACCACAGGCGTGCTCCGAATGGCCATCGCCGCCATCGCCAACGAGGAGGTGTCCGGAGACGCCGCTCACAAACTCACCGACAACGAGGAACAGTCGGTGATTATTCGGGAGGTGCACAAACGCCGCGATTCCGCGGAGGCGTACGCCAAGGGGAACCGCCCCGAACTGGCCGAGAAAGAGGAGCGGGAAGCAAAGTTGTTGAGTACGTATCTTCCGGCGCCGCTGACCGAGGCCGAACTCGATCAGATCGTCACCGAGGAGGTCAACGCCGTCGACGGCGCGACCATCAAACAGATGGGACAGATCATCAGGGCCGTGAACGCCCGGACGCAGGGACGTGCCGACGGGTCCATCGTGGCAGCCAAGGTACGCACAGCACTCAATTCCTGATTTCAAAGACTTTCGTCCTTGTGAAAGACGATATCTCTACGACCGCATGCGACCAGACATACAAGATATTATATTTATTGCCGATGCATTATGCGATACTGCGCTCGGCTTGACAACACATTCACAGATGATTAGCGTTATACCCGCATGGAGTTGATATATCGCGTCAATTGAGGGTAAAAGGGGGAAGACGATACGGACGGGCTTAATCCGTAATTCGTGCCACAGATCATCAATTGCTAGCCTCCATCTGCCCTGTCCGGGTTGATGAAGGGGACTTTGTTATGGGTTACGTCGATGACGGGGGCTGTAACGGCACGACATTCCATGCACATTAGGCAACGGGGCGCCAAACAACTTGCGCGTCTCAGCCCTGTGCGCATGGACAGATATATTGCACTCCGCGAACTCTTGGCTCATGCCGATGGGCGACGGGCCGGGTAGTTCGTCGTACTTGAAGAGAGCGGGGGGGCTTCATCCGCTCATGAGAGGAGGGGTTCCATGACGCCTGCGTCTGTGGATCGTCGTTTTATTGTGCTGTCACCATTTGAGACTCCAGATTCTTTCTTGGCTCTGGCCGCACATCACGCCGGTGCTTTCCCGGTCATCCATTTGGGCCGCGACTCCGCACGCGCCCGTGAGGAATTGGCGGTGATGGCCGATTCTGGAATCCGGTTCGGCGTCGCCTACTCCGTCCCCTTGCCGGATGTGGAACTGCCCGACTCGGTGGCAGCGATCCTGGCGCCGTGGAGCCTGTACGGAGCCGTCCCCACCACGGCCGCGCACATCTGGCAGGTGACCTCCGTGACTGAGGCGCAATCCGCAATGGACGCGGGTGCGGTCTCAATCGCACTCAAAGGGAACGAGTCCGCCGGGTACGTGGGGCCCGACTCCTCCTTCATCCTGTTCCAAGAACTCATCGGCCCCGCAGCGGAACGGGGCGTCGACGTCTTCATCCACGGTGGGGTCGGGGTGCACACCGCGGCCGCCTATCTCGCGTTGGGGGTACGCGGGGTCATCCTCGACTCGCAATTGGCATTGTTCCCCGAGTCTCGCGTGTCGTCCGGCCTCACCCGTCTGCTCAGCAAGCTCAACGGCCAAGAGACGAGGGTGATTTCCGGGGTGCGGGTGATGCGATGGCTGACGATGCCGAAGCTGGACGCCGATGCTCCGATCCGTACGGTCGACGCCCTCATCGGCGGATTGGACCCGGAAAAGAACCTCATCCCGCTCGGCCAGGATTTCACCTTGTCAGGCGATTATGTGGGCCGTTACCATCATCTGGACGCACTGATCGACGCGATGGAGCAGGCGGTCGTTGGCCATGTGAACCAGGCCCGTTTCAAACCTGCGATCCGCCGGAACAGTGAATTCGCCCAGGAGATGGGGACCGAATTCCCGATCATCCAGGGCCCGATGGCACGGGTCTCCGACGAGGCCGCGTTCCTCTCCTGCGTGGCGGCGGCGGGCGCGATGCCCATGCTCGCCATCGGGATGGCGACTCCCGAAGCCACCGCGTCGATGCTCAAACGCGCGAGTGATCTGGTGCGGCCGAAACCCTGGGGCGCCGGATTGCTGGGCTTCATCCAACAGGCTCAGTTCGATGCCCAGGCCACCCAGGTGCTCGCGATGAATCCGCCTCCGTCTGCGGTGGTGATCGCCGGGGGACGCGCCACCCAGTCGGCGATGTTCGAGAAGGCCGGAATCCCCGCCTTCCTGCACGTGCCCTCCTCCTGGCTGCTCGACCAGTACATCAAGGAGGGAGTGCGCCGCTTCATCTTCGAGGGACGGGAATCGGGCGGCCACGTCGGGCCCACGTACTCCACCGTTCTGTGGGAGAAACAACTGGTCCATCTGCTTTCCCTCGACGACGTCTGCTGCCTCGAGGTGATTTTCGCCGGCGGCATCCATGATGCCCTCACCTCCGCCTTCGTCTCCATCATGGCGGCCTCCCTGGCCGCACGGGGAGCGAAGATCGGAATCGTGATGGGGACGGCGTACCTGTACACCACCGAAGCGGTCGCCTCCGGTGCGATCACCCCCACATTCCAGGAACTCGCGCTGGCCTGCGACGAGACTGTTCTGCTCGAATCCGCGCCGGGCCAGGAAACCCGGGTCCTGCCCACCCCCTTCGCCGAAACCTTCGAACAGGAGAGGGAGCGGTTGGAGGCAACCGAGGAAGATTCGGTGAAACGCCGGATCGCCCTCGAAGAGCTGAACCTCGGCCGGGCCCGTGTGGCCTCCAAGGGTCTGGAACGCGATCCGGCGACGAAGGAACTGCACCGGGTCCCGGTCAACGATCAGATCGACCGCGGAGTGTACATGGCCGGATCGATCGTACCCCTGATGACGCGACGTCAGACCATGCTCGATCTCCATGAGTCGGTCACCGACGACGCGGCCGATCTGCTGGCGGTCGTCGAACAGCCCGTCTGGCCCGAGGAGCCGAACCCGACCGGGGTGGTGGGTCCCAATGGTTTCCGCCCCAAGGATGAACCGATCGCCATCATCGGCATGGCCGGAATCTTCCCGGGATCCGACAACATCGCACAGTACTGGCGCAACAATCTCCTGGGCCGCGACTGCATCACCGAGGTGCCGCACTCGCGATGGGATCCCGACGTCTTCTACGATCCCGACACGACAGACACCGATTTCGTCGCCTCGAAATGGGGAGGATTCCTCTCCCCCCAGGAATTCAACCCCCTGGAATTCGGGATCGCCCCGGCGACGATAGGATCCGTCGAACCCTCTCAGCTGCTGAGTCTGCTCATCGCCGAGCGCGCCCTCCAAGATGCGGGCATCGACTACAAAACAGCCGATCTGTCCGAAACCTCTGTGATCTTCGGCACAGAGTCCATGGGCGAATTGTCGAACGCGTACGGCTCCCGCGTCGGACTTCGACGAATGATGGGGTTCCTTCCCCAACAAGCCGACGAAGCCCTTCCCCGCCTCGATGAGGATTCCTTCCCCGGGATCTTGTCCAACGTGACCACCGGGCGGATCGCCAACCGTCTCAATTGCGGCGGGCGGAATTTTACCGTCGACGCGGCCTGCGCCTCCACACTGGCCGCCGTGGACGTCGCCTGTCTCGAACTGTGGTCGGACAGGGCCAACATGGTCATTTGCGGCGGCGCCGACCTGCACAACTCCATCTTGGACTTCGCCATGTTCTCCGCCACCCACGCCCTCTCGAAGCGTGGATATTGTGCGACTTTCGACCAGACCGGCGACGGATTGGCCCTCGGCGAAGGCGTGGGCGCAGTCATCCTCAAACGTCTGTCGGACGCCGAACGCGACGGAGACAACATCTATGCGGTCATCAGGGGCGTCGACGGAGCCTCGGACGGGCGCAGCCTCGGACTGACGGCTCCCAACCGGCATGGACAGGTGGCTGCGCTCGAACGGGCGTACCTCTCGTCAGGGGTCTGGCCGGCCACCGTCGGCATGGTCGAGGCTCACGGCACCGGCACCGCGGTCGGAGACCGTACCGAATTGTCGGCGGTCAGCCAGTTCCTGCTCGATGCGGGAACCCTGCCCGGACGGGTCTGGGTCGGCTCGGGCAAGACCCTGATCGGTCACACGAAGTGCTCGGCGGGACTGGCGGGGCTGATCCGTGTGGCCCTGTCGGTCAAGTACGGCGTGATTCCGCCCACCTTGCACCTGACCAAACCCGTCCAAGCCTATGTCGAAGGCCGCAGTCCGGTCTGTTTCAACGCCAGCGGCGAGGCCACCGTGTGGATGTCCGACAACCGTGTGGCAGGATTGTCCGGATTCGGGTTCGGAGGCACGGACTTCCATGCGATCATCCAGAACTACGGGCCCGACGAGTTGGACTCCCCCTCCATGAGCGCGTGGGACTATGAGCTCTTCCTCGTCCGCGGCGCCACGATGGAGGCCGCCCTCGCCTCATTGTCCAAAGTCAGGGGACTGTACGAGGTCAATCACAAGATCGATCTCAAAGATGTCGCGTACACCCTGGCCGTCGCGAGCGAGGAACCGGTCCAGATCGCAATCGTCGCCAGCTCCTGGGAAGATCTGCTGGCGAAGATCGCAGTGTGCGAGACCGGCACACCGGCTCCGGAGGTCTACTACCGTGCGGAACGCGATGGCAAGGTCGCTTTCTTGTTCCCGGGTCAGGGCAGCCAGCACATCAACATGGCCCGGGGGCTGTTCGTCCTATTCCCCGCCCTGCGTGACCAGTTGAGGGGGTTGGAAGATTACGCCGGGGTCATGTTCCCGCCCTCATCCTTCACCGACGAGGGCAAACAGGCCCAGCAGGCCATCCTGACCGACACGCGCAATGCCCAGCCGGCGCTCGGCATCGTCGACACCGCCATCGCCGATCTTCTCTTCACCTGCGGCGTGACCCCTGACGCGGTCGCCGGTCACAGTTACGGAGAAGTGGCAGCCCTGAGTTTCGCCGGTGCGATCGCCCGCGAGGACCTGGCGTACCTGTCCCGTGAACGGGCCGAGGCGATCCTGGAGGCGATCGGAGCCGACCCGGGGGCGATGGCCGCCGTCGCACTGCCGGCGGGACGAGTCCAGGAGATCCTGGATGACGAGGATGAGGTCTGGGCCGTCAACCTCAACTCGCCCAAGCAAACTGTCGTCGCAGGTACGACCGGGGGGATCGACCGTGTCATCACCTCCTTCCGGGCCCAGGGGGTCAATCCGACCAGGCTCGACGTCGCCTGTGCCTTCCACACCCCGCTTGTGATGGGCGCCGACTCACTGTTCGCCGCCGTCCTCGACGGGGTCGAGATATCCGAACCCACGATCGACGTGTGGTCCAACACCACGGCTGATCTCTATCCGGTCGAGCCGGAGGAGATCAAGGAATGGATGGCCGGGCAGATCGTCCATCCCGTCCGATTCGCCGACGAACTCCAATCGATGTACGACGACGGGGTGCGCATCTTCATCGAAGCCGGTCCGGGCGGGGTTCTCACCGGTTTGGCCCGGGCCACCCTCAGTGACGACATCACCACGATCACTGTCGAACACGCCGGAAGCAGGGACCTGCAGACTTTCCTGCGGGCATTGGGCCAGTACGCGGCGACAGGACGTCCACTCAATGCGGATGCTCTTTTCCATGGGCGCGACCCGCAGGTTCTCAACCTCGAAGAGCCCGGCTCCTATGCCGTCAATCCGATGACCTGGATGGTCGACGGTCTGGCTGCCGTACCGCTGGACAAATGGAAGGAAGACGGGGAACAGCATCCGGTTCAGGCACTCGTCAATCTGCCTGAGTCCCTCCAACAATTCGAACCACTCACCCACTCTGACACTGAAAGCACAACGATGACACAAGAACCCACTCAACCCCAACCCGCACCGGCCCAGCCGATGGCCGCCCAGCCGATGGCCCCACAGCCGATGGCCCCACAGCCGGTCATGGTCCAGGCTGTGCCCGTCGCGATGCCGACGAGTACGGATCACATGGTGTACACCTATCTACAGAACATGCGGGCCATGCTGGACGACCAACGCGACATCATGCTGACCTACATGGGGTACGGTGGAACACCCGCTGCCGCCGATCCGGCACTGATGCCCACCATGCCGATGGGGCCGCTTCCGTCATCCCTGCCCATGCCCATGCAGGCCATGCCCATGCAAGCCATGCAACCCATGCCCATGCAACCCATGCAACCCCAGATGGCCCAGCCGATGGCGCCCGTCCAGGCCGGAGCCGCACCGGCCGACCCCGCCGTACCCGTGGACCCGGCAGACGACCCCGACGATCCGCCCGCCGATGTGCTGGTGGACGATCCGCCGGCGGCACCCGCTTATTCAGGCCTGCCCACCCTGGATTCGCTGAGTGAAGATGAATTGCGTGCCATCGTCATCGATGTGATCTCGGACAAGACCGGATATCCGGCCGACATGATCGGGCTGGACATGGACCTCGAGGCCGACCTGTCGATCGATTCGATCAAGCGCCTGGAAATCATCGGCGCACTCAGCGATCGCATCCAATTGCCGGACACCTCCGAGGCCAGCGAGGAGGACACGTCCTCCGCCCTCGAACAGATGACGTCGATCAAGACCTTGCGCGGATTGGTGAGCTGGTTGATGGAAACCCACGGAGAAACAACCACTCCTGCGGCGAGCACTCCTGCCGTGACTCCGACGCCAGCTCCGGAGACCACCCCTGCCGCCGAACCGACGCCTTCCGTGCCCGTGCCCGCAGCAGAGGTGCCAGCGGATGAGCCGGCGACCATCACCCGCCTGCTCTGGGAGGAGAAGGAACGTCCGTTCAGCACGGAAGGACTGAAGGACCTGACCGGTCAGCGGCTGGCTGTCACCGACGACGGGGCGGGTTTCGCCCAGGCGGTGGCAGACTCGTTGGAAAAACTGGGCGCCCAGGCCATCCTGGTGGATCCGGAGACGACCGATGAGTTGAACGACCTGGGCGGGCTGATCATGATCAACGCCTCTCAGGCTCCCAACAGGTTCGCCGCCGAGGATCTGTTCATCCTGCTGAAGAAGATGGACCCGGCCGCCATGAAATGGCTCCTCGTCTTGGACGACACCATGGGCGCGCTCGTCGAGTCGAACGAACCCGACTATTCAGAAATCAAGGGTTTCTCAGGCCTCGTGAAGTCCTTCCAGCATGAGTACCCCTCAGTCGTGTGCACCTCGGTCACCGGCGAGACCCCTTTCAGCCTGGATGGTTTCGCCCAGTCGGTCGTCTCCGAACTGGTCGAGCCGGAACGTTTCCCCGACATCTTCTACAAAGGCACGGCACGGCTCGGGCACACCCCGGTCGCGGTCGATTTGGAACACGGCGAACCGAGGGAACTTCTGGGCCCCGATGACGTCGTCCTGGTCCTCGGCGGAGCCCAGGGGATCTCCCCCACCCTGGTGGAGGCGCTGGCGAAAGACGAGCCCTGCCGCTACATCCTCGTCGGACGCACGCCGCGGGACAGCGACCTCGCCGGGCAGTACCCGAAGTTGGGCAGCGCCGACCAGATCCAGAGGTACCTCGCCGGCCACGAGCACTTCGACACCCCGAAGGAAATGACTGAGAAGGCCCGTCATATCGCCAAGGTGCAAAGCATCGAGGCCGCCCTGGCCCGGATCGAGGCCGCGGGAGCCCAGGCCGGCTATTTCTCCGCCGACGTCTCCGATCCGCAGCAGTTCCGCACCCTGATCGCCGACGTGCGCGGCCAGTACGGTCACATCGACGCGGTGATCCATGCCGCGGGGATCCTCGAGGACAAACTCCTGCGCGACAAGACCCTCCCCTCATTCCAGCGCGTCTACTCCACCAAGGTGAATCCGCTGCGAGTGATCTGTGAGGACCTGCTGAAGGATCTGAAGAGACTGGTCCTGTTCTCCTCCACGACTGCGGCCTTCGGCAACGCCGGACAATGCGACTATGCGGCGGGCAATTCCACCTTCGACATGCTCGCATCCGTGCTCGCCGCACGCGGCGCCGGCATCCATGCCGTCTCGACGGCCTGGGGCGGCTGGAAGGGCGCCGGAATGGTGTCGCCCTCTCTGGAAACGGAAATGAAGAAGCGCGGCCTGACGCTGATCCCCCTGGACAAGGGCAGCGAGTTCTTCCGCGACGAGCTGAGGTACGGCCACGATGCCAACGTCATGGCGATGGGCGGAGAATCCACCCTGGTCACCTCGTTCCTGCAGCAGACCCTCATGGCAACCATCAGCTGAACGATCGCGGCACGAAGGAAGCAGAAACAATGGTAGAGAAGAACGAGCCGATCCCCGTCGACACATCGAAAGACATCGCGATTGTCGGAATGTCGGTGTTTTTCCCAGGCGCGAAGACCCTGGGGAAATTCTGGTGCAACCTGGTCGACGGCGTCGACTCCATCATCGACGCGCCGCCCGATGTGATCGAACCCTTCTTTTTCGGTGCGAAGGACAACAAATCGCCTGACAAGTTCTACTGTCATCGCGGCGGGTTCACGCCCCACGCGATCGTGGACCCGGTGAGGTACGGCATCATGCCCGTCACCGCCGAGGGCTCGGACCCGGACCAGCTGATGTCGCTGATGCTCGCCGAGGACGCGTTGCTCGACGCCGGCGTTTTCCAAAAAGGGATCTCACTGGACCAGGCTTCGATCATCATCGGGCGGGGCACCTTCGCCGGCATGCCCCAGGTGAGAGGAGGCGGGGTCGTCCGCTATTCCAATGAACTGGTCAATATCATCCACCATGCTCTGCCCGACGTGTCGATGTCCGATCTGGCCAAGGTGAAGAAGGAGTATCAGGAGTATTTCGGCCGCTACCAGGCCGACACTGCCACCTCGACCATCCCCAACCTACCGGCTTCGGGTGTGGCCAACTATTTCAACATGCATGGCCCCGCGTACCTCATCGACGCCGCCTGCGCCTCGGGGATCATCGCCCTCGAGCACGGGATCCAACTGCTGCACTCCGGTCAGTCGGACATCGCCATCATCGGCTCGCTGCACTCGGTGCAGAACGCGGTCTTCTGGAGCGCTTTCACCCTGATGGGCGCCTTGTCCTACAAAGGCGTCATCGCCCCCTTCAGCAAAGACGCAGATGGATTGCTCATCGGCCAGGGAGCCGGGTACCTCGTCATCAAGACGCTGCAACGGGCGATCGACGACGAAGACCGCATCTACGCGGTCGTCAAGGGCACCGCGAGCGGGTCGGACGGCGGAGGCCACTCGGTGCTGGTCACCAACACCGAGGGTCAGTCGGCGGTCATACGCCGCGCATGGGAGCGAGCCCGCATGGATCCGACGAATATCGGGTACGTCGAGGCGCACGGCACGGGCACACCCGTCGGGGACGCCACCGAAGCACAGACGCTGGCACAGATTTTCGGCGACTCCACCCAGCCGAAGGCGTACGTCGGTTCCGTCAAGTCCAACATCGGCCACCTCATGCCGGCAGCCGGCATGGCGGGATTGGTCAAAACTGCATTGTCTCTTTACCATCGGCGCATCCCGGCGACCCTGCACTGCGAGAACCCCAGTTCGGCACTGCTCAAGTCGCGGTTCGTGCCCCCTCAGGAAACCATCGACTGGGAAGCGTCGGGACTGCCCCTCATCGCCGGAGTGGACGCGTTCGGTTTCGGCGGGATCAACAGCCACGCCGTCCTGACGGCGTACGAAGAACCCGACAAATTGCAGATCGCGTACAGGGTGGACAGGCGCAAGGCGTACTCACCTGTGGTCTATGCCATCACCGCGCCCAGCTTGGAAATTCTTTTGGAAAAACTCGACTACAAGCTCGGAAAAAACCGGGTCGGCTCCTTCATCGGTTCGCCCGACGACCGGTACCGCCTGGTCATTTTCGACCCGAGCGACGAAAGAATCGATCAGGCGATCGAGATCGTCAGGAGGGACAAGCCCTGGCTCGGTCGTTCCGACATCTGGTTCACGAACAATCCCATGATCCTCGACGGTGGAAAAGTCGCCTTCATGTTCCCCGGATGGGATTCCAACTCGCCAGCCGAACACGACTCCATCGTCGACGAACTCGGGCTGAACTGGCCCGAAGAGGACGCCGTCGAGCAGTCCGAAGAAGCCGAACGCCAGTACCAGCAATTGTGGTCGGAGTACGCCGAAAAGACCGGGACCGATGAGACCCAGGCACAAGGGCGCTCCTTCGCCGAGGACATCATGGACCGGACCAACATGGCCCAACTCGTGGATGAGGCCCTGCGCAAAACCGGGGTGAAAGCCGACTTGTACATTGGGCACAGCATCGGCGAATGGCATGCGGCCAGGGCGATCGGCATGATCGACGATTCAGCGGCCCTGACGATGGACCGCTTCTTCTTCGATCCCAAGAACACCATCCCTGGGGAGTACATGCCGGACTTCCACTCGGTCGCGATCAGCGGAAAACTGACCCCCGAGGGCAAGGCCCGCCTCCTCGCGATCCCCGACATCTGGCTGACCAACGACAACTGTCCCACTCAGTTACTGCTCTGCGTTCTGGGCGACGCCGTCGACGCCGTCGAGGCGGTGGCGAAAGAAGAACATGTCTTCTCCCAACTCCTCCCCTTCGGATCATCCATCCACACCCCCATGATCAACGATGTGCTCGACGTGCTGCTGCAACAGTTGGCGCCCATCGAGCTGAAAGAGGGCGACACCCCCCTGTGGTCGTCTGAAACACGGGCCCAGATCCAGCCGAACCAGACGGCGGACAAGGGGTTCGGGCGCCAACTCAACGAACCGGTGCAGTTCCGCCAACTCATCGGAGAACTGTACGAACAACAAAGCACGCGCGTTTTCATCCAGATCGGCGGGGGCTCCCTGCCCCAATTCGTGGAAGACACGTTGAAGGGCCGTCCCTTCGCGACGATCTCCTCAGTCCAGCCGGGACGTTCATCGGTGGACCAATTGCGGCGGGTGCACGCCCTGATGTTCGTCGAGGGCGGAGCGGCCGACCTGGATTTCATGGGCATCAATCCGATCTACCGCACCGCGAAGAGCATCTATTTCATGCCGGTCGGCGCCCTCCTCATCGAAAACCTCACAAGCCTCGACGAAGCGTGCAAGGACTACGTTCCGAAGAGCAGCATCGTCCACGAGGCTCCCGCCGCGCCTGTACAGCCCGTTCAACCGGCGGCTCCCGCACCGGCGCAGGAACCGTCATTCGTCCCCAACCCTTACAGGAGAGGGACTGGGATATTGCCGCCCCGCGGATTCACACGGGGCAATTTCCAGACGTCCGCACGACCACTCGTTGCGGCTTCAGTGTCGGGGCAGACGATGGGCGGCGCAGTCTCTGTGCCCCAATCGCCGGCACACCTTTCACCGGTACCGCCCCCTTCGCCGGTGCCACCGGCGGTGCCATCGTCTGCCCCG
>JGI24699J35502_11133623_pt1 | contig 12672 bp, 9 predicted proteins | sample TergutMp193P4_FD_35502 | JGI IMG/M metagenome (IMG submission 35502) | reverse complement strand
CGAGGGTCGCCCTGGGTACGTTTTGAAGTGTGAAAAACGTACCCAAGACGACCCTCGACGGTTGGAAACAACCAGGGATGCCGATCAGGCTATTTGCCCGGCCATGAGCTGGTCGCCCTGGGCGTCAGTGTCGAAATCACTGGCGGGCTGGCGGGCCATGGCCTCGTACTGCTGCCAACGCCGGTCGGCGGTCTGCTGGGCCAACTCGGCCATGCGCTCCGCCTCCTCGGGATCGGCCTGGACGAGCATCTTGTAACGGATCTCGTTGTACATATAGTCCTTGACCTTGATCCTGGGCCTCGGGGAATCCAGCAGGAAGGGGTTGCCACCCTCCCAGCGGATGACCGGGTTGTAGCGGATCAGCGGCCAGTGACCACAGTTGACGGCGCGGTACTGCTGGTCGAGGCCCTTGCGCATGTCGATGCCATGGGCGATGCAGTGGCAGTACGCGATGATCAGGCTGGGGCCGGGGTACGCCTCCGCCTCACGGAAGGCGCGCAACGTCTGTTGCGGATCCGCTCCCATGGCCACCTTTGCCACGTAGACATTGCCGTACGAAATGGCCTGCAGAGCAAGGTCTTTCTCGTTGGTGCGCTTGCCAGCCGCGGCGAACTTCGCCACAGCGCCCAGCGGTGTGGCCTTCGACGCCTGGCCTCCGGTGTTGGAGTACACCTCTGTGTCCATGACGAGGATGTTGATGTCACGACCGGACGCCAGCACGTGGTCCACGCCTGAGGAGCCGATGTCGTACGCCCATCCGTCGCCGCCGACGATCCACACCGAACGACGCACCAGATGGTCGGCTACAGACAACAGATCTTCAGCCTTGGCAACCGTGTCCGTGTCGCCCGACTTCACCAGCTCGGCCAAAGTGGCCTTGAGGGCGTCGATGCGGGCGAACTGCTTGCGGATGTCGGATTCGTACTGCTGGGGAGCGGTCAGGATATCATCGACCAACGACGGATCCACCGAGCCCCGCATGCCTTCCAGACGCTCTTTGGCCAGGTCGGTCTGCAAATCCGCAGCCAGACGAAGCCCGAGCCCGAACTCCGCGTTGTCCTCGAACAGGGAGTTCGACCATGCGGGACCACGGCCCTGGGCGTTCTTGGCCCACGGCGTGGTTGGCAGGTTGCCGCCATAAATCGAGGAGCAGCCGGTCGCGTTGGCCACCGAGGCGCGGTCCCCGAACAACTGCGAGAGCAGTTTCACGTACGGGGTCTCGCCGCAGCCGGCGCAGGAACCGGAGAACTCGAACAGTGGTTCGAGGTACTGCGCGCCGCGCACCGTGCCGAAGTCCAACCGAGAACGATCGTTGTACGGAATGGACTGGAAGAACTCGACATTTCGGTGCGCGTCAGTCTTGTCCAGCATCGGCGTGAGGTTGATCGCATGCCGGGTGGGCTGCTTGATCGGATGGACAGGGCACGCCTCGGTGCACAGTCCGCATCCCGTGCAGTCCTCGGCGTACACCTGGAGGGTGTAGGAGCCCTCTGGAACGCCGGCCGCATTGAGCGGGGCGTGCTGGAAGGTTTCCGGAGCATCCTTGAGCACCGAGTTCGGGTAGTACTTCGCCCGGATGACAGCGTGCGGACACACGAAGGCGCAGTTGCCGCACTGGATGCACGCCTCAGGATCCCATGAAGCGACAATGTCAGAAATGTTGCGCTTCTCGTACTGCGTCGTCCCCGACGGGTAGGAACCGTCGACCGGAAGCATGGACACGGGCAGATCGTTGCCCTCGTCCATGATGATCTTGGCCGTGATGTTCTGGACGAACTCAGGCGCGGATGCGGGCACCGGTGGGATGAACGTACGGTCGGAGACCGGTTCGGCGGGCACCTCGACCTTGTACATATGGGCCACGGAATTGTCGACTGCCGTGTGGTTCTTGTCGACGATCTCCTGGGACTTCTTGCCGTAGGTCTTCGTGATCGAATCCTTGACAGCCTTGATGGCGGTCTCGGACGGCAGGACCCCGGAGATGGCGAAGAAGCACGTCTGCAGCACCGTGTTCGTACGCCCGCCCAGCCCGGCCGCGCGGGCGACCTCGTTGGCGTCGATGGTGTACAACTCGATCTTCAGGTCGATGATCTTCTGCTGCATCGGGCGCGGCAGATGGGCGAAGACCTGGTCGGCGGGGTACGGCGAGTTAACAAGAAGGATTGTTCCAGGCCGGGCGAAGGCGAGAACGTCCACCCTCTCCAGAATCGACCATTGGTGACAACCGATGAAATCAGCCTTGGAGATGAGGTACGGCGCTTTGATCGGGTCGGGGCCGAATCTTAGGTGGGAGACGGTGCGGGACCCGGATTTCTTCGAGTCGTACACGAAATAGCCCTGGCCGTAGAACGGTTCGTCGCGGCCCTCGGGATTGGTGGACCCCAGGATTTTGATGGTGTTCTTATTGGCGCCGACTGTGCCGTCGGAACCCAGTCCGTAGAACACTGCCCGTGTCGTGGAGGGGTCCTCGATGTCGAAGTCTTTGTCGTAGTCGATGCTGGTGAGCGACACGTCGTCGTTGATGCCGACCGTGAACCGGGGCCGTGGAGCCTCCTTGGCCAACTCGTCAAAGATCCCCTTCACCATGCCTGGCGTGAATTCCTTGCTTGACAAGCCATAACGACCGCCAACAACCTTGGGCATGATTGCGCGCTCTCCGCGGGAGAAAGCCTCGCCGACGGTTGCGAGCACATCCAGGAAGAGGGGCTCACCGTTGGAGCCTGGCTCCTTCGTACGGTCCAGGACGCCGATCGTTTTCACAGTTTCCGGAAGGGCGGCGAGGAAGGCCTCGGCAGGCCAGGGGCGGTAGAGGCGTACCTGGAGGACGCCGACCTTGGACCCGTGGGCATTGAGGTACGCGACCGTCTCCGTGGCGACCTGAGCGCCGGAACCCATGATGACCACCGCCGACTCGGCGTCGGGGGCGCCAGAGTATTCGACCAGGCCGTAGTGGCGCCCGGTCAGATCCTCGAAGCGGGCCATGACGTCTTCCACGATGCCGGGGACCTTCGCATAGAAGGGGTTCGCCGTCTCGCGGGACTGGAAGTACACATCGGCGTTCTGCGCGGTGCCGCGGATGAAGGGGTGCTCGGGGCTGAGCGCCCGCTCGCGGTGCGCGCGTACCAATTCGACGGGAACCATCGAACGAAGGTCGTCGTCGGAGAGCATCATGAGCGTGTTGTACTCATGAGAGGTACGGAACCCGTCGAAGAAGTGGAGGAAGGGGACCCGGGACTCCATGGTCGCCACCTGGGCGATCAGCGCGAAATCATGGGCCTCCTGTACCGACGCGGAGCTCAGCAGGGCGAAGCCCGTCTGGCGTACGGCCATCACATCCTGGTGGTCACCGAAAATGGACAATCCCTGTGTGGCCAGAGAACGGGCCGCCACATGGAACACCGTGCTCGTCAGCTCCCCCGCGATCCTGTACATGTTGGGGATCATGAGCAGAAGACCTTGTGACGCGGTGAATGTCGTCGACATCGCACCGCCTTGGAGAGCGCCGTGCATCGCACCCGCGGCACCACCCTCGGACTGCATCTCGATGACGGTGGGAATCGTCCCGAAGATGTTGGGCTTCTTGTGGGCCGCCCATTCGTCGGCCAGCTCGGCCATCGTGGAGCTCGGCGTGATGGGATAGATTGAACATAGTTCGTTGCAGCGGTACGCCACCGACGCGGCTGCCTCGTTCCCGTCGATGATCCCTCTGGTTTGTGTTTGTTTCGTTGTCATTGTCATGTCCCCTTATCGTTCTGGAATCATCTCGATGGCATGCACTGGGCATTGCTCATAGCACGTGGCACAGCCCGTGCATTTCTCGTAGTTGTATCTGTAACGCAAGCCCTTGCCGAGCTTGATGATGGCATCCTCGGGGCAGGCGCCCAGGCAGCCGTCGCATTCGATACAGTTGCCGCAGCTCAAGCAGCGCACAGCTTCGAACTTGGCTTCCTCGGGCGAGAGCCCGCGAACGATCTCCTGGAAATCGGTACGTTCCTCAACGTCCAACTCGGACTGCATCCGGCGTTCGTGATCACCGAAGTACCACAGGTGCAGCATGTCGAAATTGACGATCGGCGCCCTGGTCTTCGGTGCGGGCTGGTTGGAGTGCAGCCAGGTGTCGATCATCCGGGCGGCCTTCTTGCCGTGGCCCACGCTGATGGTGACCGTACGGTCCGACGGGATCGCGTCGCCGCCGGCGAAGATACCGGGCACATCGGTCATCAGTGTGGTCGGGTCGACCTTGATGACGTCGTTTTCGAACTTCATCCCGGGGATCCGGCGCAGGAAGTTGGAGTCGGTCTCCTGGCCGATGGCGAGAATGACCGTGTCAGCCTGGAGTTTCTCGAACTTTCCGGTGCCGACCGCACGGCCCTTGTCGTCCAACTCCATGATCTCGACCTGGACCTCTCCGGGGTCGACCTCGGAGATGGTACGCAGCCAGTGCATCTCAACGCCTTCGAGTTCGGCCTCTTCGAGTTCGGCCTCGTTGGCCGGCATCTGCTCTTCGGTACGGCGATAGATGACGATGGATTCCTCGGCGCCCAGACGACGGGCCACACGGGCGGCGTCCATGGCGGTGTTGCCGCCGCCGTACACAGCCACACGGCGTCCGATCTGGGGACGCTCGCCCTCGGCGACGTTCTTCAGGAAGCTGACAGCGTCGACGATTTTGGAGGCGTCCATGGAAGGAATGTTGACATTCTTGGAAAGGCCCGCGCCGACGGCGATGAAAGCAGCGTCGAACATGCCCTCGGCCTGTTCCTTCAAAAGGTCCTTGACCGAGTGGTTCTGGGTGAAGGTCACGCCGAGATCTCGGATACGGTCGATTTCAGCGTCGAGTACGTCACGCGGCAGGCGGTACTCGGGGATCCCGTACCTCATCATGCCGCCGGGCTGTTCGCCGCCGTCACGTACCTCGACGGTGTGGCCGAGGCGTGCCAGATGGTACGCGCAGCTGAGTCCAGCCGGGCCGGAGCCGACGATCAGGACTTTGAAACCTGATTGGGTCTCGGGCTTCGGGAAGGACCAGCCTTCCTCCAGGGCCTTGTCGCCCAGGAATCTCTCGACCCCGTGGATGGAGATGGACTGGTCGAGGCATCCCCGGTTGCAGGCCGATTCACAGGTGTGATAGCACACACGCCCGTGGATGGCGGGGAAGGGGTTGTTTCTGACCAGCTCGGTCCACGCCTCGTGGATCTGGCCCAGTTTGACCAGGCGAAGATACTCTTGGATGTTCTCTCCAGCCGGGCAAGCGTTATTACATGGGGGCATGAAGTCCATATAGACCGGCATTCGGGATCGAACCGGCGCCACACGGCCTGCAGTCGTCGCTAGATTTGGTAGTGCTGTGATGTCATGGGTGTCTGCCATGGAAGTACCTTCCTTGCTGAGTACGCCATTGATCATATCATTTGCGAAGCGGGGCGCGAACCGGGATTTTACGCAGTGAACGGCCCGATTCGCGCCCCGCTGATCGATGAAGTCCAAGGGAAAAAGGGAATAAGTTTCAGGACCGTACATCGTTGAGGGGCCACAGTTAAGTTTTTATCAGCACGCCGGCGGGTTGGGGGGGGAAGTACCCGCCGGCGCGCTGGCACCAGAGTGTGTCTCGTGTCGTCGTGAGTGAGAGGGGGGAGATATCACTCAGGACCACTCGGGGGTGAGACTCACTTCCTTGGTTTCCCAGGGAGTTGGTGTCACCATGCATAACCAGAATAGCGCTGAGATTATTCCCATAAATCACAAGAAATTTCCCAAATTCACAAATTTCCTTGTCAAAGCCCTAAAAAAATTTTAAATTGGCATATGAAAGAAAATTAGGTTATTGTCTAGATTTCTCATTTTGCAAACGTGCAAGCTATTGGGCATCCGTTCGGTATCAGTCAGGAGGCTTCAGCGCGTACCTTGTCCATGTCCAGTCCCTGAACCATGGTAATCAGGCGTTCAAACTCGGGGCCGCCGAGGGCGCCGGGCTGGGAATAGACGAGGATCCCATCGCGGTACGCCATGATCGTGGGGATCGCACTGATGGAGAAACGCCCAGCCAACGCGGACTGTTTCTCGGTGTCGACCGAGCCGAAGACGATGTCCGGATGAGCGTCGGCCGCCTTTTCGAAGATGGGGCCGAATTGCCGGCACGGAGGGCACCACGAGGCCCACCAGTCGAGGAGGACGATTCCGGGCAACGATGTGACCGAATCGAAGGAATCAGATGTGATTGTGATGACTGCCATGGGTCCATTATCCTCTCAGGACTCCGGAATAGCAGTGTGTCCCGTCGTTGGACGGGACACACTGTTTGAGGGGTCCGGAATATAGTGTTTAGCTTCTGTCGACCGCCGGGTTGAGGCGTTTGATTGTCGAGAGAAGAGCCAAGGAGATGACGATGATCACAAGTCCAAGCCCCACGATCAGAGCTCCGACACCGAAGGCGATGACCGACACAAATAGGGATGCGATAAGGAAAGATGCCTGCTGGGCCGTCGCTCGTGCGGCATAGGTCTTCGCATCGGTTGCGGACAGGGCGTCACCGGCCTTGTGTGTCATTCCATCAGTGGTGTTGTCCATGGTCACATCGGAGCGGTAGGTCTTGCCGTCTGATGTCGCGACGTTCGGCAATTCGCCGAATGTCTTTCCGCCTGTGGCCGCGTCGGAGTGCTGGCGGATCGCGCTTGCCTGGGCCATGGCGGTGAAGGGTCCCCTGACCGGCTTGTTGAACAGAGGACCAGGATTGTCATCCGTGACAGCTTCCACGGTGATGTGTTGCGAACTCAGTTGACTGGAAGCGAACGCATACACGGAAATACCGATAATGACGACAAGGATGCCGATGATTCCCACGAGCAGGGAGAGTACTTTCGGCGCTTTCGCCGAATTTGAAGAGTTGGCCATTTTGCTGTGTGCCTTTCGTTGGGTGACGAACCTGTGAAACTGCCCTGATTCACAGGTGAGGAGTTCTTGAACTCCTTTAGCTAATAAACAATATAGACCTAAAATGTTTGATTGTAAAATATCTCAACCGATGATTATTTAGTGCTAGGGTTGAAGGGTTGTAACGGCAAGGAGGAGCGATGGACCAACCACAACTCAGGGACGAAGTCGACGTCATGCTCGCCCAATGGGCATGCCAGCACCCGGATCTCGACGTCTCCCCCATGGCGATCATCGCCCGAATCTCACGGATATTTCCCCTGATCAACGACAAACTCTCCGGTATTTTCGAGACCACCGGGCTCGACTTCCCCACGTTCGACGTCCTCGCCGCCCTGCGACGCTGCGGGCCCCCGTACGAACTCACGCCCGGAGAACTGGCCTCCTCGATGACGATCACCCCCGGCGCGATCGCCCAGCGGCTGACCAAATTGGAACAACAGGGCTTGATCACCCGTACTCACAACAACACCGACCGCAGGAAGGTGACAGTCGCGCTGACCGACACCGGACTGGCACGGATCGAGGATGCGATCGACAAGCACGCGCACGCGGAACACTCCTCGCTCTCGATTTTCACCAAGGAGGAAAGGGCGACTTTCGTCGACCTTTTGCGCCGCCTCCTCCTCTCCCTCAAAGACACTGATTAGGCTTGACATGAATGCGGCATCGACGGCGCGGCCATGGTGGCAAACCGCCGTTTTCTACCAGATTTACCCGCGAAGTTTCCAAGACTCCAATGGGGACGGCTTCGGCGACATCCCCGGAATCATCTCCCGGCTCGACGAACTCGCCGCCCTCGGGGTGGGCGGGTTGTGGCTCAGCCCGCTCTACCCCTCACCCGACGCTGACAACGGGTACGACATTTCGGACTATTGCGGGATTGATCCGAGGTACGGGACACTGGCGGACTTCGACCGCCTCGTGGATGAGGCCGGGAAACGGAACATCCGGATCATCATGGACCTCGTCATCAACCACACCTCCGATGAGCATCCATGGTTCCAGGCCAGCCGTCGCCGCATCCCGCCGTACACGAACTATTACATTTGGCGCCCGGCCAGACAGGGCGGCGGGCCACCCAACAACTGGACCAGTTTCTTCATGGGTCCCGCGTGGACCTGGGACGAGGGGCGGGGCGAGTACTACCTCCACCTCTTCGACACGAAACAACCCGATTTGAACTACCGGAATCCGGCCGTCCTGGAGGAGATCGAACAGGTCATGAGGTTCTGGCTGGATCGCGGCGTGGCCGGGTTCCGCTGCGACGTGATCTCCCTGCTGTACAAGAGTTCTTTGGATGACAGCAAGGGACCCCCGATCCTGCGCGGGCTGGAGCACTACAAATCGCAGCCCGGCACCCATGAGATTCTGCGGAAACTGCGCCGGGACGTGGTGGATCCGGCAGGTGCATTCCTTGTCGGGGAAACCGTCATGGTCACTCCTTCGGAGGCACGCGACCTGTGCGATCCGGGTCGTGGAGAATTGGACTTGATTTTTTATTTCGATCATTTGGAAGTGGACAGAATCGTCTCACGATATGGCCCGAAGCCTTTCCGCGCCGATGTTCTGCTGCACCGATTAGCCCAATGGCAGCGTGGTTTGTACTGGAATGCGGTGTATCTGGAAAACCATGACCAGCCGCGCATTGTTTCTCACTATGGGGATGACCAACGCTATTGGGCCCGCAGCGCATGCCTGTTGGCCACCTGGTTGCTGACTCTGCGGGGCACGGTGTTCATCTACCAGGGCCAAGAAATTGGAATGACAAATTTCGATTTCACATCCCTGGACCAGGTGGATGACGTGGAAAGCCACAACATGGATGCGTTGCTGGCTGGTTTCAGGGTGCCCGCCAGGGTTCGCTGGCGCCTGATCCGCGAGTCGTCGCGGGACAACGCCCGTACTCCCGTCCAATGGGACTCCACACCGACAGCCGGGTTCACGAGCGGTACGAGCTGGCTGAAAACAAATGCCAATGCCACGTGGCTGAATTATGCCAACCAGGTGAACGACCCCCGTTCGGTGCTGAACTTCTACCGGCGGATGATCCAGCTGCGGGCGGGTTCCCAGACCTTGTCCGAGGGTGGTTTCGAACCGGTGTACGCCGACAAACACGTCATGGCGTACCGCCGTACGCCCGTGGAGGGGTCGAGTGACCCCGCCTACACGGTGTGGCTCAACTTCTCTGGTCAGACGCGCCGGATCACACAACCATGGTTAGTGTCGTCGGTGACAGACTGTCCGGACGATTCCCCCGTCCACTTCCCGGTCTGCGTGGCATCGAACACGGGCAGACGCCGATTCGACGGTGTTCTGTTGGGGTGGGAGGCCATGGTGATCCGCGACTTCCAGGCCGACCCATGGAAGGCCGGGGCATGATCGACGTCCATGATGGCGTGTTTCGCCTTGCCACACGGGGTACGAGCTATTGGTTCCGGGTGAGTGCGCATGGGCATCTGGAACACCTTCACTATGGGGTACGCATCCCGCCCGATCAGAGCGTGGAGGCTCTGGCGCTCAAACGCACGGCTGAGATCGGGGTGAGCGTGGCGTACGACGAGGCTGATCCGTTGTACTGTCTGGACAATATGTGTTTGGAGTGGTCCGGAATCGGGATGGGCGACTACCGGGAACCCCCGCTGGAAATCGGCACGGCTGCCGGGCTGGAGGCTGCCGGGGATCCTGACTTTGTCAGGATGACAACGACCTGGTCTTCTGATTTCGTGTACGTGTCTCACCAGATCCGGGCCGGGGTGATGGAATCCGGCGAGCTGCCGGGGCCCCACAGTGACGACGCCGAAACACTCACAATCGACATGGCAGATAGCGCAGCCAGGCTCGGGCTGAGACTGGAGTACACCGTCTTCGAGGATGTGGACGTGATATCGCGCCGAGCGACCCTCACAAACCTGGGGGACCATCCCGCCACACTGCGCAAGATTTCTTCGCTGATGATCGACCTGCCCAACAGGGACTACCGAGCGCTGACCCTCAACGGGGCATGGATCAAGGAGGCTCATCTGAAGGATCAACGCTTGTCGTACGGTATTTTTGTCAACTCGTCCACAACCGGTACCAGCTCCAACCGGCACAATCCTGGTTTCCTTCTCGCTGAGAACCGCGCGACGGAGTCGTACGGACGGGTGTACGGGTTCAACCTCATTTATAGCGGCAATCATCGTAGTGCCATCGAGGTGAGCCCCCACGATCTCGTACGGGTGAACATGGGAATCAACCCCCAGCAATTCGAATGGGTTCTTTCCCCCGGCCAATCCTTTGAGACCCCACAGGCGGTGATGACCTTCTCCGCGCGGGGGATCGGACAGGCCTCCCGCAACTTCCACGACTTCATCAACGCCCACATCGTACCCACGCAATGGCGGAATCGGCCCAGACCCGTCGTCTACAACAATTGGGAGGCAACATTTTTCGATTTCACCTCCCGCAAACTCACCCATCTGGCGCGCCAGGCGAAAAACCTGGGCATGGAGGTCTTCGTCCTCGATGACGGCTGGTTCGGGAAGAGGAATTCCGACTCTGCCGGACTGGGCGATTACACTGTGAACCGGCGGAAATTCCCGTCCGGCTTGGGGGCATTCGCCGATGATATCAGAGATATCGGTCTGGGTTTCGGGATCTGGGTGGAACCGGAGATGGTCAATGAGGACTCCGATCTGTACCGGGCTCATCCCAACTGGGCCGTCACAACGCCGGGTCGGCGCCCGGCAATGGGGCGCCATCAGTTGCTTCTGGATCTGACAAGGGAAGACGTACGCGATTACATCGTGGAGAATGTGGGCAGGATCATCGAGGTGACGAAAGCGGTGTATGTCAAATGGGACTTCAACCGTCCCTGCTCCGACGCCTTTTCTGCTGACCTGCCCAATCAGGGTGAGTTTTCCCACCGCTATGTTCTGGGACTGTACGATGTCCTGCGCCGGATCTTCGGCTCGCGCCCCGATATCCTCCTCGAGTCATGCGCCTCGGGCGGGAACCGATTCGACCTGGGCATGCTGTGCTTCTCGCCGCAAATCTGGGCTTCCGACGACACCGACCCCATCGAACGCCTGGCCATCCAGCAGGGGTACTCGTACCTCTATCCGCCCTCGACCATGGGTGCCCACGTCTCGGGAGCCCCCCACCAGCAAACCCTGCGAAACACCCCCCTGACAACGCGGTTCAATGTGGCGGCCTTCGGGTGCCTCGGGTACGAATTGGATCTGGACCTGCTCAGCCATGTCGAAAGAACTGAGATCCGCGAACAGATCGAGTTTTACCGCCGCCACCGTTCGACCCTGCAGTACGGGCATCACTACCGGGGAGATCGTGACGCGGGGGCCAAGGCCAACAAGACCCAGTGGACAATGGTCGCACTCGATGGGTCCGAGGCGTTGACCCTCCTCGCCCAGACCCTGGCAGTGGCCAGTGAGGGATTCGACCGTTTGTCGGTGGACGGCCTCGACCCGGATGCGCTCTACCATGTTCAGACCCGTCCACAATCAATTTTCATTGGCCGTTTTGGTTCCCTCGTGAAACATATCTTGCCCATGTCCCTCAATCCGGACGGGGTCGTGCTGGGGGTTGCCAGGCGTCTTTACCGTCTGACTGACTGTGTGGAGGAGTACGAGGCGTACGGGACCACGCTCGCCGATGGGATCATGTTGAACAACCAATTCATGGGCACCGCGTACACTGTGTCGACACGCTTGCTGGGTGATTTTGGTTCCGCTATCTATGTGATGAGCAGACACACGAATGCCCGGAAAGCGTCATTGGCGTCCCGGGCATCCGCACTAGAACAGATTAATTAACGCCCCAGCTCTGGAACAGGGCAGATAGCATAGCCATCAGTTGAGGCAGCCAGCTCTTAAAAAGCTCATTCAAGAATCCTAGCCAATCCATTTCACCCTCCTTTCTTCGATTAATATGTTCATATCTCCCTCCCTAATGAGCATCCTAGTACATATCATGATATGTAAACAACTATAGCGCAATATCGCTTGGGATATCGATATGGCCACTTTCGAGGCGTACGAGACAGCCGCAGGTCAGTTCGACCAGATCGACATCATGGGTGATGACGATCACTGCGGCGCCGGCGTCGTGCAAGGTACGAATTCCGGCGGCCACCTGCCGCATATGGATGGCGTCCAACCCCGATGTTGGCTCATCCAGGATGACGATACGCCGTCTCGACGCCAGGGCCACTGCAATGACCAACCGCTGTTTTTCGCCACCTGACAAGGTGAGAGGATGGCGGCTAGCCATCTGGTCCAGGTCAAGAGATGTGAGAATGCCCCGAGCGTCGTCCTCGCTCAGCTTCTCGGCGGGCCTACGGGCATTGTTCGCCAGGAGGATTTCCCCGAGCACGGTGTCGGAAAACAATTGATTGTTGGTGTTCTGGGCGACAAGATAGCAGGCGTTCAGCCGGTCCCGCGGACGGAGGGTACGTTCGGTGCCCGTTGTCTTCGAAGCAGTGTCTGAGGCGGGGTCGTCTCTCATTATGGTCATTGTTCCGGTTTTGGATCCTCCCAGACCGGCCAGCCACCGTGCCAACGTGGATTTCCCCGAACCATTGGCCCCCACAATCGCCAATGGTTGATCCAATGGGAGGGTGGCATCGGCGATATCAAGGACCGTACGCTTGCCGCGCCGTACCCGTGCTCCCCCCAGATGAACCCTGAGCCCGTTTCGAGCCCCGCCAGATCCCAGCGGGGCGCGAAACGGGGGCATGAAACT